>OHAU01002837.1_pt1 | contig 15360 bp, 8 predicted proteins | sample 1577181 | NCBI WGS metagenome assembly OHAU01 (sample SAMEA3541472, study PRJEB24748) | human gut metagenome | biome: human gut; feature: human-associated habitat; material: faeces | place: China | collected 2012 | reverse complement strand
CCGCAGCGGCAGAATTGCAAAATAATACTACAAAATTTCATTTTGCAATTCTGAAAGCAGCTTGGCGAAAAATCCCGAAGGGACTTTTTTGACAAGCTGAGGCCCCGCTGCGGGTGCAGCGGGGCCATTGGGGATATTGCTTATTCTGCCGTGACGATCTGGCCGTTGACGAGCGCGAAGCGCACGCCCTCAGTCAGGCTGGTCAGGTTGTTCAGGTCGTTCTCCGTGAGCGTGTAGTCCGCACCGGCTGCCACGACCGTACCGGCCGCAGGCGCACTGCGGAAGGCGATCTTCAGCGCGCCGGGCAGGGCCGAGGCGATGTTCAGGCAGGCCGTCTTGCTCGGTGTATTCCAGAAGAACGGAGCATTGGTCATGTTCGTTCCGGCCTTCAGCTTCAGCGTGATGTCCGCCGCGTTCGTGCCGCTGCAGGCAAAGCCGTTGCCGTTTTCAGCCGAGGCACAGGTATTGCCGTAGAATTCGCCGCCCGTGACAGTGACCTTGCAGCCGTTCGTGGCCAGCAGAACGGTGCCGATGCTCATTGTGCCGGTCTCCGCCGTCAGCGCATTGTTGCGGTAAATACCGCCGTTCACTGTAATCTCCGCACCGGCCGAATCGCCGAGAATGGCGGCGCCGCCCTTGGTGTTACTGACGACGTTGTTCTCAAACAGGCCGCCATTCACAGTAAGCTTGCTCTGGCCGAGAATGCTGAGGCAGGAATAGAGGTTGTTGCGGAACGTTCCGCCGTTGACGATGACCTCGGAAGACTTGTCGTCCGTTTTCTGCACCGATCCTGTTGCAAAGACGGCTGAGCCCTGCCTGATGTTCTCAAAGACTGCGCCGTCCTCGATGGTAACGATCGAGCCATAGGCATAGATGGCATCATCGCCGAAATCGCGGAACACCGTGCCGGACTTAACGACGATCTGCGCCTTCTGGCCGTCGCTCCAGTCGCCGCGGATCGCCGTAGCGTACTTGCCCTTGAGCTGATAATAGCGGTTGCCGTCGAACGTGATGTCCTCAAGCGTCAGTGTGCAGTTCAGGACCTCGACAAGATTGCCAGAGGTATTCGTGTCGTTCTCCAGCATGACATAGGCATTCGGAATGCCCTTCAGGGACCACGTCTCGTCGCTGCGTACCACAAGGCACTTGGGGGAAGAGCCCGCCGAAGCCGACGGGATACTGATGATGTTGTCCCCCGTGGCGGACTGCCGCTCGATAAGCAGCTCCTTCGCGCGCGCGAACGTCAGAACGGCGGTCTCGGCCGTCTTGCCGTCGTTCGCATCGCTGCCGGTGGCCGCGAGATAGACGATCGTACCGACCACACGGGAAGCATTCAGGAAAACCGTGTTCGTTTCCGTGTCGACCGACAGCTTGTAATGGGAATCCAGCGGCTCTGTCAGCTCAATGTTCGCCAGATCGGCCTCGGTCAGCGTATAGCCGCTGCCGCCAACGATCTTGTTCATGTAAACCTGCGCTTCGAGCTTCAGCCGCAGCGGCTGCTTCAGAGCGGAGGTCACGAGAACCGGCAGACGGGCCGTGCTGTTCATCAGCAGAATTTCGCTTTCCACCACGCTCTGGTTCGCAAGGATCATGCTGCCGTGGGCGTAGATCTGGTACTCTGCGCCCGCCGTGGCGGTATTGCCGAAAATCCTGCCGTTTTCCAGCGTGCAGCTGCTGGGCTTCGTTGCCGAGCCGCTCTGCAGCAGGATGGCTCCTGCGGTAGCGCCGGCATTGCCGGTGATCTCGCCACCCTTGAATTCGGCATTGACATACTGACCGACATAGATCGCGCCCACGCCCTTCAGGCTGCCCTCGGCAGCGGCATTGTTGGCGTAGATCTTACCGCCGTTCATCGTGAACGTCGTAAAGCCCTTCGTGGAGCTTCCGGACAAGCTGATGGCACCGGCCGGGACGCTCAAGACGCTGACGTTTGCCTTCGCGGCATAGGTCACGGTATTGTGGTGAATTTCGCCACCGTTCAGGACGATGCTGCTGCCGCCTTTCGTGGTCGAAAGGCCGATCGTCGCCGTCTTGCAGGTGTTGTCATGGATGCTCGCGCCGTCGTTCATGGTGAAGTCGGCGTTATGCAGAAAGAGAATATTGCTGCTGGTCGTAACGGTATTGCAGATCTCGGTGCCCGCATTCAGCGTCAGCTTGCCGGACGTGCAGTTGCCGACGATATAGCTGGAGAACGGCGTGCCGTCCTCGGCAGCCCAGCGCTGCGCGCCGCCGTCAATGCAGATATTCTGGAGCGTCAGGTTACCGGTGGCGTTCACCCAGAACATGTAGCTGCTCTTGTAGCCCTCGGCACGCGTGACCACCGCATCCGGATACTCGCTCAGATCCCAGACCTGCGTATCACCGACGGTGACCATGCTCGTGATATAAATGACCTTGTAGGCCGAATCCGCCAGCAGCTCCTTGGCGCGGGCGAACGTCTTGACGCCGTCGGAGGCTGTAATACCGGACTTGCTGTCGTCGCCGTTTTTGCCGTCGAGATAGACATAGTTCAGCTTGGCTTCCGCCCATGCGGCATAGACCGTCACATCAGCCTTGATGCTCTGATTACGGTCGAAGAGCTGCGTGCAGGCCTCGTCCGTATACCAGCCGTCGAAGACGTAGTTGTTCTTCGTCGGGTTCTTCGGGTTCGTGACATACTCGCCATGATCGACCTGCGTAGAATAGTAGACCTCGCCGTCGACGATATAGGTCACGGTATAGACATTGGTCTCCCACTTGCCGTAGAGCGTCAGGTTCGTCGTGACGGGCGTGGAGAAGTCATAGACCTGCGTGTAGGCGGCGTCCGTGTACCAGTTCGACACATGGGAGCCGACGCGGCGGGTCTCCGGCACGGGGACGGGCTGGCCCCACGTCACGCTCACGGGTGTGTCGACGTACATGGCGTTGGCGTTCGGGCTGATGACGAAATTGACCTGCATCGTGCGGTAGCGGGTCGTGAAATCGACCGTAACATCCTCATCAAAGTCCGAGAGGATGAACACGTTCTCCGCGCGGACGAGCGTGCCCGCGGAGGCGGAGGCGGTGTCGAGCTCAAAGCCGTTTTCCGCCACGCCGTAGAGGCCGAACTCCACATAGGGCTCGTTCGTGTTGACCTCGATGCTCGTGACCTTCTGGCCGTGGTACTTGGCATAGCCGTTCTCGCCGCGGAACGTAACGGTCACGGTCTTGCCCGGCTCCGTCGGCTCGGACGGCTCGGTGGGCTCCTGCGTGGGCTCTTCCGTCGGCTCCTCGGTCGGCTCTTCGGTGGGTTCCTCCGTCGGCTCTTCCGTCGGCTCCTCGGAGGGCTCCGTCGGCTCGACCGGCGTATAATCCGTGACCTTCATGAGTGTGCTGAGGATCTTTGCGGCCTCGGCGCGCGTGATGGACTTCTGCGGCAGGAACGTACCGTCCGGGTAACCGGCCAGAATTCCGGCCGCAGTCGCCACGGCGACGGCCTCCTTCGCATAGTCCTGGATGCTCGCGGCATCCGCATAGGTCAGCTCGCCGCCCTCGGGGAGCGTGAGCGCCTTCCAGCCCGCAAAGCGGACCAGCAGGGTCATGGCGTCCTCACGGGAAACGGCCTTGTCGGGGGCAAACGTGCCGTCCGGATAGCCAAGCACGATGCCGTTTTCCGCCGCCCAGCTCACGGCAGCGGAATACCACTGACCGGCCGGGACATCGGAGAAGCTGGTCTGCTCCGTGAGCGTGTCGCCGCTCAGGCGGGCAAGGACCGTGACGAACATGGCGCGCGTCATGGCATCCTCCGGCGCGAAGTTCTTATCGTCCACGCCGTTCATGATGCCCTTTTCCGTGACGTCTTCGATATAGGGATGCGCCCAATGGGTGTCGAGCACATCGGCATAGCTGCTTCCCGCCGCAAAGACGCCCGGGCAAAGCCCAAGCACGAGCGCGACCGCCAGAAGCAGGGATAACATCCGCTTTTTCATGCAGATTTCCTTCCTTTCAGAATCGTTCGGGGGCGCTCCCGCCGCCGGAAGACGGCGGGAGCCTGCGGTCTCGGGATCAGTTCAGCTTCAGGTAGTTGACGAGCACCAGAGCGACCTGCGCGCGCGTTGCGCCGTCGGCCGGGTTCAGCGTCGTGGGCGTCATGCCGACGATGATGCCGGACTGCACCGTCCAGCTCATGGCCTCCAGTGCCCAATCGGCGACCTCACCGCGGTCCTGATAGCCCGCAAGGACATCGTCCTTCGCGGTATACTTGCCGCCCTGCAGCTTCCAGTAGCGATAGAGCATCGTGGCCATTTCCTGACGGGTGATCGGGGCCTCCGGGCGGAACGTGCCGTCGGGATAGCCGTTGACCACGCCCTGCTCGGCCGCCCAGTTGACGGCGTCGGTGTACCACTGGCCCTCGGCAATGTCCGTGAAGGACGCCATGCCCTTCGCGGCAGGCTCGCCCGCCTCACGATAGAGGACGGTCGCAAGCGTCGCACGGTCCAGCGTGGCGTTCGGCGCGAAATAGTCTCTGCCGACGCCGTTCATCAGGCCTGCGTCCCAGGCGGCGTAAACGGCATCGTAATACCAGGCGTTCTCGTCCAGGACATCGTTAAAGCGATAGTCGAAGGGCAGCATGGACTTACTCTGCCAGCCGGTCTCCGTATCGATCACGTTCCAAAAATAGGTCTTGCCGTGCTGGCCGCGGAACGTGAGGCGCAGGACCGGCGTTCCATCCTTCTGCGCGGTGTAGGCCGCCCAGGCGAAGTGCACCGTGCCGGGCTTCGAGGCGTCGAGGTCGGTGATGCCGGCCCCGGCATCCAGCGTGCTGCGGGCGGAAACGAGCGTCAGTTCCTCGGGGTACGTCAGCTCCAGCCGGCCGTTCTTCATACCTTCCCAGGTAAGCAGGTCGACCGTCAGGCTGTTCGTTGTGCTGCTGTTCGCTATACTGATGACATAGCCCGCGCCCTCAGGCTCGGCGGCCAGGGCCGTCGCACCGGCGCCCAGCAGCATTACGGCTGCAAGAAGCAGCGCAAAGATTTTTTTCATCATAACAGGAAGTCTCCTTTCCGTGCCGCGCTCACTGCAGAGCCGGGAGCGGCTGGGCCGTCAGCGTCTCCGCTGCGGCGGGCTCCAGAGCCTGCATACCGGTCTGGCGCTCCGCCCACGGGGCAAGCGCCGCTGCGTCGTCCGCAGCCGCATTCTGCATTGCGGAGTACAGGGCGACGGGCGCCGCGCTGATCTGCCCGATCGAAATGGGCCAGAAGATGTCGGCCGTCAGGTCCACATAGCTGAGCTTGGAGGCCGACGTGGTCAGCACACTGATGTACAGGCGGTTATCCGCATAGTACAGCGCAGAACCGGCGGCGTAGTTCGCCATCACGTCCGGCACGTTGCCGAGCAGCGAGCGGGAGTACAGGCCATAGGTCTTGCGGCCGTAGGCATTCGTGTAGTAAGCCATGGAGAAGAGATAGACGCTGCCGTCGCTGCACAGCATGGCGAAATCATCGCAGGTACCGTACTCGTCGGTTTCCTCCGGGCCGACATAGGTCATGCCGACGATGTAGACACCTCTGCCGATCACGGAGGCAAAGCTGCCGAGGCTCGTCATCGTGCCTGTCGCGGTGTCGACACGCAGGAGGTTGTAGCCGTAACCGGCCAGCAGCGTACCGCCGTTCAGGCTCGGCAGATAGGTCATGGAGGTGTAGGCCGCTTTGCTCTGCGAACCGATCTTCGTAGCGGTGTAGTCCGTCTCATCGACGCTGTAGAGCGTGGAAACAAGGTTCTTTGCATCATCCAGCTCATTGCTTGCGAGCAGGAGCTTGCCCTCCGGGCCTCTCGTGACGGAAAGGACAGATGCGGGCAGGGGATTGTTTTCGTTCAGGGCCTTGATGCTGCTCTTGTCCTCGGTGTTCAGCTCGAGGAAGAGGGTCGTGTCATCCGTGCCGGGAACGGCCGCACGGAGCGTGGCGTTGGCAGCAGGCTGCTCAACATTGCCGCCGAAGCTCGTCTGATAGGCGGTGACATTGCAGGCGTAGTCATAGACCGCGACGAGCAGGTCGTTGGTGTAGATGCCGTCGAGCGGGAATTCCAGCGTCGTCTCTGTGCCGGGCTCCGTCTGGTTGACGGCCTGACGCGCGAGGATCTGCTTGGCGTTGCGGCTGAGCAGGAGGACGGCCGCGACATAGCGGTTATCCTGCACCGTGACGCTCAGGGAGCGCTTGCCGGTGGCAGCGCTGCTGTGCAGCACGATGTCGTTGGCCTGCGGGGCGGTGTTGTCCAGCACGAAGCGGGTCGTCCAGAAGGCGCTCTCCGGCAGGTTCTCTTCGCCGCCGATGACCGTCTCCGTCTCGCGATCCCAGTAGTATTCCGGGACGGCGCGGGTGACGACCTCGATGGGCGTTCCCTCGGGCAGGAGCGTCTTGTTGTCCGCCGCGGTGCCGCGCCAGCTCAGGTTGACCTGCGTGCCGGTCGCGGACCACGCGGCGGAGGAGGCGGAGTAATATGCGCCGGTCGCCGTGCCGTAGTCGACGGTCTTATAGACCTCGCCGGTCTCGGCATTGCGGATCGTGACCTTCAGATCGGACGCATTGCGGATCATGCTCGGAACGGCCGCATAGATCGTATTGCCGCTCTCATTGGCGAAGGACGCGCGGTCCGCGATGGCCTCGTCATCCTCGGCATAGAGGTTGCCGCCGAAGTAGTAGCCGGACGTGGAGCCTGCCATGCGCTGCACGAGGAAGTTCGTGCGCTGGGCAACATAGCCCGTTGCGCCCTCGGTGCACATATCCTCGAGATATACGGACTTGTCATACATGCTCGGCTCGGCCCAGCTGCCGTAGAAGCCCAGCATCGGGACGGAGAGCTGGCGGCCGTCGCCGTCGCAGGAATCGGCATAGAGGAAGCCCTCGATATAGGAGCCGTTCGGATAATGCCCGTTCAGCCACGCCTTGTCGCCGTCGGTCAGGCGGACGGTGAAGCTGACGTTCATGCTGCCGTTTGCGGGGACCTCGTAGGTCACAGCGTAGACGTCCACGACGCTCTTGTCGCCCTTGACCGCCGCAAGATAGAGCTGCGCATCGGCCGTGGTGATGGTGCCGTCGGCATCGAGGTCGTACTTCTGCACGGTCTCGGCGTCGAGCGCGTCATGCGTACCGTTTGCGGCCTTCAGCAGGACGAGCGCATCCTGCTCGTCGACCTTGTCGTCGCCGTTAAGGTCATAGACATAGACGCTCTTGCCGTCGGCGGAGAACGTCACGTTCGCATCCAGCGCATAGGCGCTGTCGCTCATGTAATCCTCGCCCTCAATCTCCTCGACGGCCATGGTCGTGACCTTGCCGCTGAGTGCATAGTGCAGCGGAGAATCGGACAGGTTCTGGACGGAGAAGCTGCCGGTGTAGACGCCGGTGCGCTCCGCATCGTCGCCGAAGGTCAGCTTGACCTTACCGTCGTTGCCTTCCTTCTCACCGACGAGCAGGTAGGCCGGAGATGTCACGGCCTCCTGCAGCTGCATCAGGCCGGAGCCCTGCTGGCGCGGGGAATAGGTCACGCCGGTGTCCGGGTCGGTCAGCGGCTCGGACGTGCTCATCATGAGCGCCATGGCCAGCGCGCGGACCGTGAGGCCCTCCTGCTTGCTGAGCTTGTGTTCCTTGATGTACTGCGCCATGATCGCTGCGCCGCCCGCTGCGGACGGAGCCGCCATGGACGTGCCGCTCATCATGCCGTAGCTGCTGTGGTTCAGCGTGGAATAGATGTTTCCGCCGGGCGTCATAAGCTCGGGCTTCAGGTCGAGATTTTCCGTCGTGCCCCAGGAGGAGAACGAGCTGGGCTTGTAGCCGTCGGCCACGCCGTGCAGCGTCTCGGCCTTGGCGGAGACGGTCATCTTGCCGCCCCAGAGTCCGGTCGTCTCATCCTGCGTCGAAGCCGCGAGGATCTCCTTCGCCTTGCTCTGCTCGATCATAACGGCAGGGTTCGGGAAGTTATAGCCCGTCAGGTTCATGTTGATGGAGCCGGGCGCGTTGTTGTAGATGACGGCCGCCGCGGCACCTGCCTGAATGGCCGCGTTGGCCTTGTCCGCAAACGAAGAATTGCCGCGGGAGATCAGGACGACCTTGCCCTTCACGTCGACACCTGCATAGTTTTCAGGCAGGCCGTAGATGCCCTCGCCCTTGACGGGATCGCCGAGGAAGACATAATCATACGTCGTGCCGCTCTGGTCCTCGCTCGTATCGAGCGTGGAGAAATTCTTTGCGCCGTAGGTCTCACCGGTGTCGCCGGGGATCGCGGCGACGCCGTTGAACTTGCCCATTACACCGCTCATGCTCGTGTTCGTCACGGAGGCGATCGTGAAGGAGTTCGTATAGGAGCCGGGGCTGCCGCCGGTGTGCATGCGCACATCCGTCGTATAGGTCATGCCGGTTCCGGTCAGAACGTTCTCGCCCCATGCGCCGTTGTTGCCGGCAGAGACCGTTACGACGGTATCCGTATTCCGGAAGCTGTCGAGGATCTGCTGATCACTCTTCGAGCCGTAGCTGCGGCCTGCGCTGCCGGAACCGAGGGACAGGTTGACGCTGTCGCAGTTCAGCCAGATGGCGTCTTCGATGGCGGCCATATAGTCGGAAGAATACGCGCCGCCGCCCACGCCGAAGACCTTCATCACGACGAGCTGGGCATCCGGGGCAACGCCGGTCACGCCGAGCTCCTGCTTATCATAGTACAGGTCGCCGTCAGCGTCATAGTGCGGGACATAGCGGTTCGCCGCCGCGATACCGGCGACATGCGTGCCGTGGTCGCCGTTGCTGTCGCCCTCGGCATCGTGGGAGACATCCAGGCCGTCGTCCACATAGTTATAGGCAAAGGGGACCTTGGCATTGCGGTACAGGTCGTCCGCCTTGGGCGGGTTCTTGTCCGCGGAAATGCTCAGGTTGGGCAGCGCCTTTTTGATCTCTTCCTTCGTCAGAAGGTTGTAATCGGAGATCTTCTTGCCGAAGCTCGCCGCGCTGATGCCCAGGCTGTAGTAATAGCCGCCCTCCGAAAACGAGGGATGCGACAGATCAAGGCCCGTGTCGATGATGGCAATGCGGCTGCCCGCGCCGGTGTAGCCGTCCGCCCATGCGCTGTAGGAGCCGACCATCTCGCCCGCAGTCGCCGTATCCGGCTGGACCGTCTCATCAAGCTCGTAGCGTTCCTCCAGGTAGACATCCGCCACGCCGTCCACGGCAAGGATCTGCTCGATCCTGCCATAGGGCACCACCGTTGCAACGCCGTTGACGGCAACGGTGAACTGATAACGGATCTCCAGCTTCTCCCCGCCGAGCGCCTCGCGCTCGATGCGGTCGACCAGAGACAGCTGCTGCTTCTTCAGGCTGCTGCTGTAGCTGGCAGCCTTCTCATTCTCCAGCAGGTCTTTGGTAGAGAAGCCCTTCTTCGCCAGGGATTTCTGCTCGAACAGGATGATCACATGGACCTCCTCGTCCGCGGCAGGAACGTCCTGCTCCGCGTCCTGCTCTGCTTCGGGCAGCACGGCCGCGCCCGCATCGATCACGGAAGGATCGACCTCGGTATACGACACGCTTGCCGCACTTGCGCCCGCACCGAAGGACGGCAGGAGAGCAAGCAGCATGCAGGCAGCCAGGACAAATGCGAGGGATCGCTTCGCCTTGCCTTTTAACATCGCTTTTACCTCTTTCCTTTAATTTTCATTCTTTTACAGGAAAGGACGAATCCCGTTATCCTTTGCCATGCAAAAGTTTGAGATAATTATGCCATAATCCCCCGCCGAATTCAAGGCTTTTTTCGGAAAAATATCCATTTTTTATCGTCATTTGGAGCAAAAGAAGAGGCCGCCCCGCCAAAGCGGAGCAGCCTCTCATCTTTAAGGTTCTGTAAAATCTTTGTGAAATATCAGAAGAATTATTCTGCGACAGCGTCCTTCAGAGCCTTACCGGCCTTGAACACAGGAACACGCGTTGCCGGGATCTCGATGGTCTCCTTCGTCTTGGGGTTGCGGCCCGTGCGCGCCTCGCGCTGCTTCGTCTCAAAGGAGCCAAAGCCGACGAGCTGCACCTTGTCGCCCTTGACGACGGCTTCCGTGATGGTCTCAACGACGGCGCCGAGCGCCTTCTCTGCGTCCTTGCGGGACAGGCCGGCCTTGTTGGCGACTTCCGCAATGAGTTCAGTCTTGTTCATAATGGGTATCCTCTTTTCTCAGTATATCATTCTCCGGGGAGATCCCCGAGCGCATGCTTATAAAATCTACCACATGCCTGGCAAATACGCAAGGTTTTTTCTGGAAAAAATCAGCGAACGCGCAGAATTTTTGCAATTTTCTCGCCCTTGGGCAGCAGCAGGCAGTCCTCATAGGTCAAAACCTTGAGCACAATGATGAGCACGACGTACACGAGGACCGCCACGACGATGGAGCCGAGGCAGGCGACGGCACGGCCCATGCCGATGCGGCCGAGGCCCCAGTAGGCCAGCCACGTCGTGCCGCCCATGAGAACGGCGGCGATGGTCGTCTTCCACAGGTTCGGCAGGAGCTTCGGCGCATTGCGGCGCAGCACGCGGCGCATGGCGATGAGGTTCAGCACGGTGATGACGGCATAGCAGGCGATGGTGCCGACGGGCGCGCCCGTGATGGCGATATCCGGGTTGCCGACGAGAATGTAGTTGACGATGACCTTGACGATGCCGCCGATGAGCGTGTTGATGACGGGGATGACGGCGTGGTTGTGTGCCTGCATGATGGCGTCCGTCATGAGCACGATGCTGTTGAACACCACGGCGACGCCGAGGATGGCCATGAGCCTCGTGGCAAGCGTGAGGTTCGCGCCCGTATAGCCGCCGAGCAGGGCAACGATGGGCTCTGCCAGCACGATGAGGCCGACGGCACACGGCATGGCGATGAGGCCCATGAGTCGCAGCGACGAATTCTGCACGGAGCGCACGCCGCGGCGGTCCTGCAGCGTCAGGCTGTTCGTAATGGCCGGGATGATGGCGATGGTGATGCAGGGAATGAAGGCACAGGGGAAATTGAAGATGGTCTGGCAGTAGTTATAAACGCCCTTGACGACGTCCGCGCGCTCCTGCGTGTAGCCCGCGGCATTGATGAGGCGGTTCATGACCGTCGCCGCATCGAACAGGTTGATGATCTGCAGACCGGCTGCGCCGAGCGTGATGGGCACGGCAATGGCCAGCAGGCGCTTGAGCGTCTCGCCCGCGGGTCTTGCCTGCCCCTCCGCGCGGCTGAGCTCGCGTGTGCGGCGGCGCGTCTTGCAGAAGAGGTAGAGGGCCGAGAGCACCGTGCCGATCGTCACACCCGCGATGGAACCGGCAGCGGCGAGCGGGCCGTCGCCGAGGCGGTTCATGACGAGCCAGGCAAGGCCGAGGCCGAGGAAGAGCTTGCACAGGGCCTCGATGATCTGGCTGACGGCCGTAGGAGCCATGTTCCCCTGCCCCTGGAAGAAGCCGCGGCAGGCGGAGATGTAGCACACGAAGAGCACGGCCGGGCCGAGCGCAAAGATGGACCACATGGCATTCGGGTTCTCCATCATGTTGGCCAGCTGCTTCGGGATGATCAGCATCAGCGCCGAGCCGATGATGCCGATGGACAGGAAGGCCATGAGGGAGAGGCGGTAGATCTGCCGCACCTGTTTGCCGTTGTTCAGCGCGCGGGCCTCGGAGATCATGCGGCTCATGGCGACGGGCAGGCCCGTCGTGGAGATCATGAGCAGCACGGTGTAGATGTCATAGGCCGTGGTGAAATAGCCGTAGTTTGCCTCGCCGATGAGGCGGTTGAGCGGGATTTTGAAGAACATGCCGATGACCTTGACGATCATCGTCGCCAGCGACAGCACCGCCGCACCGGCCAGGAAATTCTGCTTCTTCGTTGTCTTTTCTTCCAACATTCATCCGTCCTTTCCGTTGGGATCAGCTGCGCGCTTCTTCGAAAATGCGCGGCATGACGTAGCCGGACAGCTCGCGCACGACGCTGTCGAGGTCGATCGTCGGATACTTGCCCGCAGCATAGAGCACCTGCCCGCGCACCATGGTCATCACGACGTCGTGGCCGGAGGCGGCATAGACGAGATGCGACATCACATTGTGGCACGGCATGAGATGCGGCGACGTGAAGTCGAGCAGCACGAGGTCGGCGTCCATGCCGAGCTTCAGCATGCCGCACTCGGACTCGCGGCCCTGCGCGCGCGCGCCGCAGACCGTCGCCATCATCAGCACGGCCTCGACCGGCAGCGCCTTCGGGTCGCCGGATGTCACCTTGGCCATGAGGGCCGCGGCCTTCATCTCCTCGAACAGGTCGAGGTTGTTGTTCGACGCGGACGAGTCCGTGCCGAGGGCCACGTTCATGCCCGCCTTGACCATCTCCGTCACGGGGGCGCAGCCGGAGGCGAGCTTCAGGTTCGAAACGGGGCAGTGCACGGCCGTCACGCCGCGCTTGGCCAGCAGGCGCATGTCCTCCGGCGTGACCCAGACGCAGTGGGCCGCAATGGCGCGCGTGTCAAAGACATGGTGGCAGTCGAGCACCTGCGCGGGCGTCAGGCCGTTTCGCTCGAGGCACTGCTCATGCTCAGCCTTTGTCTCGGACAGGTGGACGTGCATACCGACCTTCTCGTTGATGGCAAATTCGCTCAGCGCGTCCCAAAGGCGGTAGTCCGAGGTATACTCGCCGTGCACGGAGGCCTCGACGCGGATGCGGCCGTTGTCATAGCCGTCCCACTTTTCCTTCAGGGCGACAAGCTCGCGGCAGGCGGGGTGCGTTTCAAAGTCGAAGTCCTCGCCGAACAGTGTCGCGCCGCGGGCAATGTTGGCCTTGATGCCGGACTCGGCCACGGCCTCGGCGATCTCGTCGCAGAAATTATACATATCCGAGATGGATGTTGTGCCGAAGCGGACGCACTCTGCAATGGACAGCAGGGCTGCCGCCTTGGCGCTGCGGCCGTCGAGCCGGTCCTCATGCGGGAAGATATAGTCGTTGAGCCAGCTCGAAAGCTCGACATCGTCGGCATAGCCGCGCAGCACGGACATCGGCAGATGCGTGTGGCAGTTGATGAGGCCGGGCATGAGCACCATGCCCTCGCCGGGGACAAGGCGCTTTGTCTTCTCCTTGGGGGCCTCGCGCGCGAGATAGCTGATCTTGCCGTCCGTCACGCCGAGGTAGGCGTCAAAGTAGACGTGCATGGCCTCGTCCATGGTCACGATCGTCACATTGGAAAATAAAGTGTCCATAAATTTCCTTTCCGTGCCTCACAGCAGGCGGAACGCCGCGTCCTTCTGAGCCAGAACGTCGTCGATGCGCTCGAGATACTGCTGCGGGAATTTGGGATTGTGGAAGCGCTCCAGACGGCCGTCGGGCAGGTTGATCTTCGTCATGGCCCCGCCGCCGAGCGACACGATGGAATGCATCTCCTCCATCATATAGATGTTGTAAAGTCCGGCCGTGCCCGGGCGGCACCAGCCGATGTTCTCAAAGCTGCCGGACATGTATTTCTGCCGGTAGAGATAGTAGGGCGTGTAGCCCGCCGCGCGGAGCGAGGTCTCCGCCCCGGCCAGCATCTGCGCCACATCGTCCGCCGAGGGAAGCTCCATCCGCTCGGCATAGAGGTCCGCGCCCTTTTTGAGGGCCAGCGTGTGGACGGTCACGTTCTCCGGGGCCAGCGCCAGCACCTGCCGCAGCGAATCGGCAAACGACTTCGGGTCATCGCCGGGCAGGCCCGCGATAAGGTCCATATTCACAGCGTCATAGCCCGCTGCGCGCGCCGCCTGATAGGCGGCCACGGTCTGCGCCGCAGTGTGGCGGCGGCCGACCCGCGCAAGGACGGCGTCGTTCATGGTCTGGGGGTTGATGCTCATGCGGCCGCAGCCCATGGCGGCGATCGTCTCGAGCTTTTCGGCATCGAGCGTGTCCGGACGGCCGCCTTCCACCGTATATTCTACCAGCTCTGTCAAGTCAATATGTGTCCGCAGCGCCTCCATGAGCCTGCGCAGCTGGGCCGCCGAGAGCGTCGTGGGCGTGCCGCCGCCAATATACAGCGTGCGGACCGTCCGGCCGGACGCACGCAGCAGGTCGCCCGTATGGGCGATCTCGCGTATCAGCGCGTCGAGATACGGCTCCAACAGGCCGGAAAAGCGCTCGATGGACGAGCTGACGAAGCTGCAGTAGGCGCAGCGTGTCGGGCAGAAGGGAATGCCGACATAGACGGAAACATCCTGCGGCCGCAGCAGCTGCGCTGCCTGTACCGTGGCCTCCGAGGCCTCGACGCACAGGCGGCTGCGCTCCGGCGAGACATGGTAGCGCGTGCGCAGGAGCTTTTCCGCCTCGGCGGGCGTTTTACCCTCCAGCAGGGCGCGCGTCGTGAGCTTCGTCGGGCGGACGCCGGACAGACTGCCCCAGGCGGGCGGCTCGCGCAGGCACATGGCCGCCTCATAATAGGTGTTCTGCAGCAGGCGGCGGCGCGCAGGCACATCGGCCTCCGCCGCGCGCAGGCGGCGGCAGGCGCGGCCCGTTTTGCCGTGCAGCGTGATCTCGGCCGTGGCCGTGAGCCAGACCGCGCCGGTATGCAGGGACGAAACCGCCCCGTCACCGGAAAACGGCTCCGTCACCGGCTCCATCGGTTCCTCCGGGAACAGGGCGAGCTGGAGCTGCTCGACGGCATAGCGGTCGTCGTGGCCGCGCAGGAGCAGCTTCATGCCATCGCCTCCCGCAGATAGGGATTGTCCGCGCGCTCGGCGTCCAGCGTGGTCGCCGGGCCGTGGCCGGGCAGGACGGCATAGTTGCCGGGCAGCTCCGCCAGCCGCTTCAGGCTCGCGCCCATCTGCGCCGGAACGCCGCCTGCCAGATCGACACGGCCGCAGGAGCCTGCAAAGAGCGTGTCGCCGGAGAACAGGACGTTCTCGCACAGGAGGCACACGGAGCCGGGCGTGTGGCCCGGCGTCTCCAGCACGGCAAAGCGGAGACCGCCGACCTCGACGGTGTCGCCGTCGGCATAGGTGTCGGTGTAATACAGCGGCCCGGCCGTCAGGCGCTCGGGCAGGACCGTGTCCGCCTCGCACAGCCAGACGGGGCAGCGCGCCGCCTCCGCCACGCCGCGCACGCCGCCGACATGGTCAAAATGGCCATGTGTCAGCAGCACGGCGCGGATGGTCAGGCCATAGCGCTGCGCTGCCTCCAGCACGCGCTCTGGCGTATAGCCGGGATCGATGACGGCGCAGACGCCGTCGTCATCCGCAGCGAGATAGCAATTGGTCTGGTAGCTGCCCAGCATCAGGGAATAGACCTTCATGGGATCCTCCTTTTCAGTCATCGGGCGAACGCATAGGGGACCCCCAGCGCGCCGGAATAGGGAACCTCTGATTAAATTGCAAGAGCGGTCAGCGAGGGATTTTGTTCCAAAT
>OHAU01002835.1_pt1 | contig 15370 bp, 9 predicted proteins | sample 1577181 | NCBI WGS metagenome assembly OHAU01 (sample SAMEA3541472, study PRJEB24748) | human gut metagenome | biome: human gut; feature: human-associated habitat; material: faeces | place: China | collected 2012 | reverse complement strand
GTTCCGGTTCGTGCGGACGTTCGGCAAACCCGAGCAGGCGCCAAACCTTGTTTCTAACGCCGGAGGACCGCAACGCCGAAGCTGATACGAATTCCCGCCTGTACCGGGCCGCCACCCCGAAGGAGGCACACCCGAAAGGCAGATCTGCACCCGGCAACCAAGCGCACCCGGAAGAGAGGCCTGCGCCACGGATTGGGATAAGAAATGTACCGCGCAAGACGCGCCGGTGCAAGATGCAACAGTAGAGATGAGTTATTCCACCAGAGGGACATACCGGCGGCTCGGGCTGCTGTACCGCTACCTGATCGTGGCGACGAAGCGGCTCTCGCAGAAGCAGCTGATGATTCTGCTGGCCGTCGTCGTCGGGCTCGCCGCAGGCTTCGCGACCTACCTTTTCGAAGGGTTGCTGGTGTTGGTGCGCACCGGGCTGACCAGTTGGCTGGCGATCGACACGGCCAGCCCGCTCTATCTGGTCTACCCGATCATCGGCGTGATCCTCGCGACGCTTTTCGTGCGCTACTGGGTGCGCGACGACATCTCCGAAGGGGTGACGCGCGTACTCTATGCGATGAGCAAAAAGGGCTCCCGCATCAAGCCGCACAACTGCTATACGTCGGTGGTGGCCAGCGCGACGACTATCGGTTTCGGCGGTTCGGTCGGTCCCGAGGCGCCGATCGTGCTGACCGGTTCGGCCATCGGCTCGAACATCGGCCAGTTCATGCGGCTCAACTACCGGGACATCACGCTGCTGCTCTGCTGCGGTGCGGCGGGCGCCCTTTCGGCCGTGTTCAAGGCGCCGATTACGGGCGTCGTCTTCGTGCTCGAAATCCTGATGCTCGACATTACGGTGAGCTCGATCATCCCGCTGCTCATCTCGACGGTCACGGCCACCTCGCTGATGTTTTTCCTCAACGGCTTCGAGCCTGTTTTCAGCATCGAGATCAAGACCTTCAGCCTGCACAACATCCCGTTCTACGTCGTCCTGGGCACGCTGTGCGGGTTCATGTCGTACTACTTCACACGCATCAATACGGCTATCGGCGGCGCGTTTGCCCGCCTCAGGACTCTGGGGCGCAAATGGCTCGTGGGCGGCGTGGTGATCGGCCTGCTGATCTTTATTTTCCCGCCCCTTTACGGCGAAGGGTACGAGGCGATGGTGGACCTGATGCACGGCAACATCGACGCGCTGTTCGACAATTCGATGTTCTTCTCCTACCGCCACATCGGGTGGCTCGTGGCGCTCTACCTGGTCGCGACGCTCTTCTTCAAGGTGGTGGCGATGGCCGCCACGACCGCCGCCGGCGGGGTGGGGGGCACCTTCGCGCCGTCGCTCTTCGTCGGCGCGTTCACCGGCGCTTCGGCCGCCTTTATCCTCGACACCTATTTCGGTTTCGATGTCCCGATCGTCTCGTTCACGCTGGTGGGCATGGCGGGGGTGATGTCCGGCGTGATGAAGGCTCCGCTCACGTCGATCTTCCTGATCGCCGAACTGACCAACGGCTACTCGCTTTTCGTTCCGCTGATGCTCACTTCGGCCGTTTCGTTCGGTATCAGCTACTATTTCGAACCCTATTCGATCTATACGAAAAAACTCTACCAGAGCGGCGAGCTGCTCACGCACAACAAAGACCGTTCGGTGCTGGTCTTCCTCGACCTGAAGCGGCTGATGGAGACCGATTTCCACCCGGTGACGATGGACACGACCCTGGGCGACGTGGTGCGTCTCATCTCGTCGGTGCGTCGCAATATCTTCCCGGTGGTGAGCCGCGACGGGGTGCTGCTGGGGGTCGTCCAGCTCGACGACCTGCGGGCGGATATGTTCGACCCGGCCAAGTACGATACGAAGATCGACGCCTACATGATCCCGCCGCCCGACGTGGTCTATCCCAACGAGCAGATGGGCAGCGTGCTCGATGCGTTCGAGCAGTCGAAGGCGTGGATGCTTCCGGTGATCGACAGCGACCGGCACTACCTCGGCTTTATCTCCAAGTCGCGCATCCTGGCGGCCTACCGCGACCAGCTGGTCGCGATCAGCGAAGAGTAACCGCGCGTTTGTCGTCGCGTTCCCGTATCCTTCTTGGCTTGTCGTTGCCCCTCTCGCGCTTGTCTTGTATCGTCCTGCCGCCGTGCATCCGGTCGTTCCGCCCTCAATAAAAAACCGGCTCCCGAAGGAGCCGGCATACAAACAAGGCGGTTACTCTGAACAATCAGACAGAGTAAATATAGCCCGGAAATTCCGGTTTTGCAAGTCCGGGAAGCATTTTTCCGGAACTAACCCGCGCGGCACAGCATCCCGCCCGGGGTTATACGTCTGCCGGGAAGGTTTTTTTGTCGTGCGCCTGGGCCCGGACTTCCGCATCCGGCTCGCCGTCGCGTTCCGCCGGAATGTCCCGTGGCCCGGCGCCGTCTTCGGCTATGCTCTGCTGGTGGCGGTTCCGGTAGGCGGCGGGCGTCATGCCGTACTCCTTTTTGAAAAGTTTGATGAAGTGCGATGTGTTCGGGAAGTTGCACGCGAGGCCGATCTCCGAGATCGACTTGTTGGTCGAGATCAGCAGCAGGCGCGAGTGCATCAGCCGTTGGCGGATGAACCATTTGTGCGGCGGCTCGAAGAAGTGCTTGCGGAACTCCTTCTTGAACGAGGTGAGACTCCGGTTGCATTTGGCCGCCAGTTCCTCGATCGAAATATCCGTGAAGATGCTGTTGTGCACGATCTGTTCGAAGTTCTCCTTGGTCAGGTCCATGTTGCTCAGGATTTTGCTTTTGAGGCAGCACTCGCCCTGCGACAGGATCAGGTAGACCAGTTCGGTGAGCTTCAGGTGGACGGCCGTGTCGTCGTCGGCGAACAGGTTGTCGCGCAGTCCGGCATTGATCGTGGAGAAGAAGTTTTTCAGCGCGGGCCATCCCGGGGCCACGACGTGCGACTGCTTTTCGCATTCGGGACAGCTGTGGTCGTTGGTGATCGCTAGCTGGTAGGTCAGGCTCAGGTTGTTGAGGATCCTGGCGAGTTGTTCCGAGGTGTAGTAGAAGACCACCTGCTCGAAATTCCTGCTGCCGGTGGGAACGTCCTCGGTGTAGTGGGTTCCGGCACTGAGGTAGAAGACCTCGCCCGCGCCTACCGCATGGCGCACGTCGCCGTAGTAGATGTATTTGGTGCCGCGCCGTACATAGCCTATGCAGTGCCTTGTCAGCGTGTGCGACTGGATTCCGATGCGCGAAGGCTGGACATACTTGACCACCGTCGGCTGCTGCGGGACCGGGGGAATGGATTTGGGGAGGTGCTTTGGCATATTCTCGAACTTTTTATTTTACGACGTGGGAGCGACTGCTTTGACCGGAACCCGGGGAGAAACCGGGCAGCAACAGGGTGTACGGCAAATATACAATGCAAGATTTGAAATTACAATATAATATTTATATATTTTAATATTCTATTTAAACCCCGGAACTGTCAAAAACGATGCAAAATCCATTGTCTATAGTTTCTATTTACGCAAAGTGCGTATCCGAAAAATGTTTTCCGGGACACTTCCGGCAATGGGATCCGGCACGTTTGCGGCATCTCGGGAAAATGGCTACTTTTGCCGTTGTCGCGCTGTGTTTATCGTGGCTGTAAAGCCCTGCCGCTGCCGCGAGTTTGGTTCGCAGTTCTGACAATAGGCGACGCAAGCCCACAAACAAATTTCGGCCTCCCGTACCGCCGCCGACGTCCGCGCATTCCCTGCTTTTTTGCGCCCCGGTCCGGAAATTCCGTCGCTCCGGCGCCACTAATATAACAAAACGTTCGTACAATACCATAAAACGTTCAAACAACCCAAGCCGATATGGAACCCGAAACCCTTTCCGAACTGCTCTCGTTCGACCGCGAACACCTGTGGCATCCTTATACCTCGATGGCCGATCCGCTGCCGGTCTATCCCGTGGCGCGCGCCGAAGGGGTGTGGATCGAGCTCGGTGACGGCCGCCGGCTGATCGACGGCATGTCGTCGTGGTGGTCGGCCGTGCACGGCTATAACCATCCGGCGCTCAACGCTGCCGCACAAGCCCAGCTGCGGGAGATGTCGCACGTGATGTTCGGCGGCTTCACGCACCGTCCCGCCGTCGACCTGGCCCGCCGCCTGCTGCGGCTGGCGCCCGCGGGGCTCGAAAAGATCTTCTACTGCGATTCGGGCTCGGTAGCCGTCGAGGTGGCCGTCAAAATGGCGATGCAGTACATGTACGCGCAGGGCACGCCGCAGAAGAACACGCTCGCCACGATACGCAGCGGCTACCACGGTGATACGTGGCACGCGATGTCGGTGTGCGATCCGGTCACCGGCATGCACTCGCTCTTTTCGGGCCGCCTGCCGATCCAGCACTTCGTGCCGCGTCCGGAGGTGCGTTTCGGCGCGGAGTGGGACGAACGGGACTTCGCCCCGATGGCCGAACTGCTCGAGCGCCACCACGACACGCTGGCGGCCGTGATCCTCGAACCCGTCGTGCAGGGTGCGGGCGGCATGTGGTTTTACCACCCGGAGTACCTGCGCCGCCTGCGCGAGGCGTGCGACCGTTACGGCGTCCTGCTGATCGCCGACGAAATCGCGACCGGGTTCGGCCGCACGGGCCGCATGTTCGCCTGCGAGTGGGCCGGCATCACGCCCGACATCCTGTGCGTAGGCAAGGCGCTGACGGGCGGTTACCTCTCCTTCGCCGCCGTGCTGGCTACGGATCGTGTGGCGCAGACCATTTCGGCGGGCGATCCGTCCGAGTTCATGCACGGGCCCACCTTCATGGGCAACCCGCTCGCCTGCGCGGTGGCCGGCGCGTCGCTGCGGCTGCTGGAAGAGAACTCCCCGCTGCCGCGCATCGCCGAAATCGAGGCGCTGCTCGGCCGGCTGCTCGCTCCTGCGCGCCAGTGGCCGCAGGTGGCCGACGTGCGTGTGCTGGGCGCGATCGGTGTCGTCGAGATGCGTCGCCCGGTGGATATGGCGACGTTGCAGCGGCGCTTCGTCGAAGAGGGTATCTGGGTGCGCCCGTTCGGGCGGCTGGTTTACCTGATGCCTCCCTTTGTCATCCGGGACAACGAACTGGAAGCACTCGCCCGCGGCCTGCTGAAGGTGATTTCGGAAGTGGAATAACTCCAGGGTAGATCTTCCGTCCTCCGTTGCAGGGGGGCTTTTCGGAACCCCGGCGCATGCGCCGGGGTTCTCTGTTGCCGTATGTCGTATTTTCGTGTGCCTGTACGCGTTTGGTCCTGTTTCGGTATCTTGTCCTGTGTTTTGCGGGGGGGCACCCTCTTTCCATGTGCCGTTTCCGTGCTGCAGTGTGCGGTACCGGTATTTCGGCGTCCCGTCCTGTATTGCTGCGCGCAGCTTTTGCGTGGCGGGATGCCGTCCTTTTACGCTCCCGTGTTTCGGGTTCGGGTGTCCGGGTGGCTGTTCGTATGCTTTTGTACGCCGTATCCGGCGCGCCCCTTTCCGTCTTTTGGATGGCTTTCGGTCCGGTCTTACCGGTGGATTACCCCGGAGCCGACCAGCTCGTCGCCGTCGTACCACGCGGCGAACTGCCCTGCGGTGACGCCGCGCTGCGGCCGGTCGAAGACGATGTAACCGCCCTGCTCCGTGACGTGCAGCACGCCGCCCTGCAACGGCTGCCGGTAGCGGATGCGCATCGAGAAGCGGGCGCTGCCGCCCGGCTGTAACGCGCGGTCGGGCCGGATCCAGTGCATCTCTTCGGGCAGGATCCGCAGCGCACGCCGGTAGAGTCCCGGATGCTCCTGGCCCATGCCCACGTAGAGTACGTTGTGTTCCACGTCGCTCGCGATCACGAACAACGGTTCCGCGTAGCCGCCCACGCCGAGGCCTTTGCGCTGGCCGATGGTGAAAAAGTGTGCGCCGCGGTGCGTGCCCGCCTGCCTGCCCGCTTCCGGCGTATACCGGTAGGGTTCCGCCAGCGCGTCGAGCTGCTCCTGCGAGAACGGCCCGTCGGCCGGAAGCTCCCAAGCTGTACTGCGCTCCCCCGGTGCCGCAATCCGCCCGCGCAGCGCATACCCCGGCCACGAGGCCGGAATCTCGACGATCGCACCCTCGCGCGCCTTGAGCTGCTGCTGCAGGAATACCGGCAGGTCCACCTTGCCGACGAAGCAGATGCCCTGCGAATCCTTGCGCTGCGCGGTGGCGAGGTGCTGTTCGGCCGCGATGCGCCGTACTTCGGGTTTGAGCAGGTGCCCGATCGGGAAGAGCGCGCGCGAAAGCTGCTCCTGCGTAAGCTGGCAGAGGAAATAGCTCTGGTCTTTGTTCGGGTCGTTGCCCGCGAGCAGGCGGTAGACCGGCCCTTCGGCCGTTTCGGTCACTTCGCGGCGGCAGTAGTGCCCCGTGGCGACGTAGTCGGCGCCCAGCTTCAGCGCCGCTTGGAGGAACGCGTCGAACTTGATCTCGCGGTTGCACAGCACGTCGGGGTTCGGCGTGCGGCCGCGCCCGTATTCGGCGAACATGTAGTCCACCACGCGGCGGCGGTATTCGTCGCTCAGGTCGATGAAATGGAACGGGATGTCGAGCCGTTTGGCGGTCAGCTCGGCGAACATCTGGTCGTCGTACCACGGGCAGTCGCCTTCGAGCGTGCCGGTGGTGTCGTGCCAGTTGCGCATGAACAGTCCCACCACGTCGTAGCCCTGCTCCTTGAGCAGGTAAGCTGCGACGCTTGAATCCACGCCTCCCGAGAGGCCTACTACGACCCGTTTCACCGTTGTATGTCTTTTTGTTTTTGCATTTGTCGATCGGGATACTTTCCGGAGCCCCGGGGCGGGATTGCAATCGGAAGAGGGATCAGGAGCTGTACTCGAGAACCGGGATCAGGGACTGCGATCCAAGGGTTAAGTGCGGCAACCGGAACCATAACCATACCCCCGGAGGTTATCCGGACGGTAACCGGAAACTTGCCCGGTGCGGTTATTTACACAGCGCGGCCGCCCCGGCGATGATCGCGGTGGTCGTGTCGGCCATCGCCACCACCGGGATCTGCACGCCCTTCTGTTCGAAAGCGGCGCGCAGCTGCGGGAAGAAAAACTCCTCGGCGCGCACCATGCCGCCGCCCACCACCAGCGTGTCGGCGCCGAAGCGCTGCACGAACGGCAGCATGATCTCGGCGAACGTGCGGGCGAATTCGTCGAAGATGGCGCGCACCTCGGCGGTGTACTTGTCCGCGTGGTAGTAGTCGATCATCGGTTTGACGCCGGTGATGGCCACGCCGGTGATCTGGCGGAACTTCTCTTCGAACCAGCGCGTCGAGACGAAATCCTCGGCGATCCGGCCCCGGAACGGGTAGTCCCACAGCTCGCCGCCGATGGGTACGCCGGGGCCGTAGGTGGCGTAGCAGCCGTCGACGATGAAGCAGGCGCCGAATCCGGTGCCCAGCGTCACGCCGATCAGGTGGCGCGCGTTGCCGCCGCCGAGGCTCCAGGCCCCCATGCCGAAGCCCGCCGCGTCGTTGGTGAACAGGATGCGCGACGGGTCGATGCCGGTGAGGCGGTGCAGTTCGGCGCGGACGTTCATGCCTTTGATCGATGCGAATTTGTGTTCGGCCATCGCGATTCCCTTGATGAAGTCGAACGGCGAGGGCATCGCTACGCCGAGGCCCGTGATGGCGCGCGCGCCGGCTTTCTGCATGCAGGCTCCCAGCGCGCTGTCCCACGCGGCGAGAATCTTCTGCGCCGACTCGTTTTCGGCGATTTTGACTTCGGTGTAGGTCTCCCCGACGGGTCTGCTGCTGCCGAGCTCGACCACCTGGCAGGCGATGTGCGACCCGCCGATATCGACGCCGAGTGCGTATTTTTCGTTCATGGCTGTTGGTTTATCTTGTTTGTATTCGGTATTCGCCTTTGTTTCGCTTTGTCGGGGCAGGCGGCACGCCCGTGCGGATTCCCGGGACCGGATCGCTTCGCCCGTTCGCCCCCATGTTGTTGAACGCCGGACGTTTTCTTTCCGGTTCCGCGCGGTCTCTCCCTGCGCCCTGCGGAATATCGCATCCAAAGATACAAAAATAACCGGAACCGCCGCTATCCCTCCGTTCGCGCAGGTAGTTCAGTGACAAAAATGCAATATTTTTTAACAGCTGTTTCCGGTAGTATTTGTACGCTTTCCGGGGAATTTTTTCATCTGTCGCAGCCGGGAAATATGTTATTTATCTTGTTTGTTGTCAGGATTGTCTGTAACTTTGAATCGTGAATAAAAATAGACCTATAATGTACAGATCAATTCTGGCTGTCGCATGTGCGGTGCTTGCCGTATCGTGCGTGAAAAATCCCGGATCGGAGACTCCCGATCCCGGCACGGACACTCCGGACGTGAGCCATTTCCAGACAGCGGAGCAGTACGCGGTGCCGACCAAAGCGGGGCAGATTACCACGGTGAAGATGAACGGCGTGACGCTGGCCGAAGCGTCGAGTCCGATGAAAATCTGGATTCCGCGCTACGCCCGGACAAAGGCGGCAGCCGCCCCCGAGGTGATTTACACGCCCGCGGACGAGTATCCGAACGGGTTTGCCGGGAACAAAGCGCAGCTGTTCCAGGTGGTCTGTTTCGAGGATTCCCGCTCGGGCGACTACGACTACAACGACCTGGTGATCCATGTCAAGTACCAGTGGAACGGCACGCGTTTCGGGTTCGGCGTGCACCCGATCGCGCTCGGCTCGACCAAGGAGGTCCGTCTCGGAGCCGTGGTGTATAAAGGATCCACGCGCATCTTCAAAGGGCTGCTCGCACCCGGGAATGCGGATGCCCGGACCCAGTATTTCCAGTCGCAGGCCGGCTTTATCAATACCGGCACCGACCGGCAGATCAACCAGCGGATCGACGGGCGGGTGACCGGCTGGAACCAGTACCTCGGCTCGACCTGCCGTTGCTGGGATCTCTCGAAGATCGCGGACGACGGTGCGGTACGCGTCGAGTGGTACATCCAGGTGGACGGAGACGTCGAGCTGTATGCCCTCTCGACCGCCTACCTCAACCAGTCGTTCGATAAACAGGGCCGTCCTTATGGACTTGTGATCACGCAGACAGGCTCCTCGTATACCGAGGACGGTAAAGGCGTGGTCGGGCTCGACTGGTTTAACTATCCGTGTGAAAATACGCCGATTTCGGAAGTCTATCCCGAGTTGTGGAACTGGCTGACGGGCTCCGCCTCGTATGATTTTTCGGAAATTTACGACCGGAACGCCGTCCCGGCAAACGCCTTCCCGGCAGCCGACCTGGGGCTTTTCAGGACCAAGAGCGACGTGAACGTGACCGACGGCAAGTATTTGCAGAACTGACCCGGCACTCCTGGCGCCCCGGCTTTCGTGGTTCCCGCAGTCCCCGTGGCTCCCGTGGAAGGGTTCCGGCGCCTGGGGCGGAGTCGTGACGTTCCGTTCGGGCCGCTTTGTGCGGCTCTCCCGTTTTCCGGTGTCTGTCCGCCGATTGCGGAATGTTCGGAATCCGGCCGTCCGGTACCGGGTTGGCCGGTCCTCCGGATGATCGGTTCACTTTCGGACCCTTGAGGGGGGATGTGAAGCGAAATAGGGACTGTGAAAGCAAAAAGAGAACGCCCTGCTCGATGAGCGGGGCGTTCCTGTTGATGGGAGTTGTGCCGGTTGAATGGTCGGATCGGTTTGTCCGGTTGCCCGCGTCCGGCGGGGCGTACCGGGAACCGGGGCCGGCCCCGGACGGTGGCGGCTATTCGGCCATCACGAGCTTCAGCACGTCGTCGTTGGTCTTCACGTAGTGGAACGTGAGCCCTTCGAGGTATTCCGGCTTGATCTCGCTGATGTCCTTGCGGTTCTCTTCCGAGAGGACGATCTCCCTGATCCCCGCGCGTTTCGCGGCGAGGATCTTCTCCTTGATGCCGCCTACGGGCAGCACCCGTCCGCGCAGCGTCGTCTCGCCCGTCATCGCGATGTAGTCCTTCACGCGGCGGCCCGAGAGGGTCGAAACCAGCGAAGTCATCATCGTGATGCCGGCGCTCGGGCCGTCCTTGGGGATCGCCCCTTCCGGCACGTGGATGTGGATGTCGTTCTTTTCGAACTTTTCGCGGGCGATGCCCAGTTCGTCGGCGTGCGCCTTGACCCACTGCAGCGCGATGGTGGCCGACTCCTTCATCACGTCGCCCAGGTTGCCGGTCATCGTGAGGGCGCCCTTGCCCGGGGTGAGGATCGACTCGATGTAGAGGATGTCGCCGCCCACTTCGGTCCAGGCGAGGCCCGTGACGATGCCCACCATGCCCTGGATGTCGTAGATGTCGTTGGTGAAGCGCGGCACGCCGAGGATCTTCTCGACGTCGGCGGGCGACACCTCCGGCTTGAACTCCTCGCCGAAGCCGATATTTTTCGCCCGCGTGCGGACGATCTTCGCGATCTGCTTGTCGAGCGACCGGACGCCCGATTCGCGCGTGTAGTCGGCGATCACCTTCTCGATCACCTTCGGGGCGATCTTCAGGTCCTTGGCCGGTACGCCGTGCGCCTTGAGCTGCTTGGGCACGAGGTGTTTGCGTGCGATCTGCACCTTGTCCTCGAGGATGTAGCCCGGGATGTTGATCATCTCCATGCGGTCCCTCAGCGCCGGGTTGATGTTGGCGATGTTGTTGGCCGTCGCGATGAACAGCACCTTCGAGAGGTCGTACTCGGTGTCGAGGTAGTTGTCGTGGAACGTGGTGTTCTGTTCCGGGTCGAGCACCTCGAGCAGCGCCGACGACGGATCGCCGTGGTTGGAGACGGTCACCTTGTCGATCTCGTCGAGGATGATCACCGGATTCGACGATCCGGCCCGCTTGATGGTCTGGATGATCCGGCCCGGCATCGCACCGATGTAGGTGCGGCGGTGTCCGCGGATCTCGGCTTCGTCGTGCAGTCCGCCCAGCGAAATGCGGCCGAACTTGCGCTTGAGCGCGGCGGCCACCGATTTGCCCAGCGAGGTCTTGCCCACGCCCGGGGGGCCGTACAGGCAGAGGATCGGCGATTTCAGATCGCCTTTGAGCTTGATCACGGCCAGGTGTTCGAGGATGCGGTCCTTCACCTCCTCGAGGCCGAAATGGTCGCTGTCGAGCCGCTTCTTCGCGCGGTTCAGGTCGAGGTTGTCGGTGGTGCAGTGCTCCCAGGGCAGTTCGGCCATCAGCTGCAGGTAGTTCAGCTGCACGGAGTATTCGGCTACGGCCGGATTCATCCGTTCCAGCTTGCCCAGCTCCTTGAAGAAGAGCTCTTTGGTCTCATCCTTCCACTGCTTCTTTTCGGCTTTCTTGCGCAGTTCGTCGATGTCCTTGTCGGCCGGGTCTCCGCCCAGCTCGTCCTGGATCGTGCGCATCTGCTGCTGCAGGAAGTAGTCGCGCTGCTGCTGGTCGATATCCTGCTTTACCTTGGTCTGGATCTCGTTCTTGAGTTCGACCAGTTGCTGCTCGCGGATCAGGATTTCGAGCAGGCGGCGTGCGCGCGCCAGCAGGCCCGGGGCCTCCAGCAACCGCTGGCGGTCGGCGTCGGGCAGGTCGATGTTCGAGCAGATGAAGTTGATGATGCCGCGCTTGCTGTCGATGTTCTTGATCGCGAAGGCGGCCTCCTTGGGCATGTTCGGCGAGATGTTGATGATCCCGAGGGCCACGTCCTTGATCGAATCCACCAGCGCGTCGAACTCGATGTTGCTGCGTTCGGGCACGCTGTCTTTCAGCGGGGCGACGCTCGCTTTGAAATAGGGTTCCGCGGTGAGGTACTCCTTGATCTCGACCTTCTCGAGGCCGTGCAGGATCACCGTCAGGTTGCCGTTGGGCATCTCGAGGATCTTGAGGATACGCGCGGCGGTGCCGACACGGTACAGGTCGTCCGGGCCGGGCTGCTCCACTTCGGGTTCCTTCTGTAATACGGCGCCTATCAGGCCGCCGGCGGCTTCCACGTCGCGGATCAGCTTCATCGAGCGCTGGCGCCCCACGGTGATCGGCGTGATCGAGCCGGGGAACAGCACCGAGCTGCGAAGGGTCAGGATCGGCAGCGTGTCGGGGACTTCCGTGTTTTCGGCCTCCTCCTCGTCCTCGTTCGAGACGATCGGAATCACGTGGTGCTTACCTTCGAGCATGTCCGAAATGCCGGAAAAATCCTCTTCGTTATACTGTTTCTTACTCATTGTTTTCCTCCTTGATAATCTGCAAATATAGTTTTTTTTGTCCAAACCCCTGCATCGGGGCGGTGTTGCTGCCGTTCTGTCCGCTTCCCGACGCGAAGGCAGGTCGGAGCCTGCCATCCTGTCAGGTTTGCGGCGCGGAACCGGGGGTGTCCCGGAGGCTCTCCGCCAGCTGCGGAAACGGCCTGCGATGGCCGCCGCGTTGCCTTTTCGTCCCGGAATGCTTTTCGTTCCGGATGTTGTTTGCTGAGAACTAATGCTTTGCAGCGCTCCGGCCTCCTGCGTCCGGGGCGTTGGCCTGCTTGCTAAAAATTAAACGTTCGGGGCATTTTATTATTGTAAAACACTATCTTTGCAAATTGGATGCAAATCCTGCGCCGCAGCTGCATTTGGCGGAAAATAGCGGGGGGGGACCGCCCCGCCGGCCGGAACATGACAAAGAAAAAAGATCAAAACATAACAGAAAGAGAGACGACTATGGAAATCGCAGCGAAATACGCTCCGCAGCAGATCGAACAGAAGTGGTACGACTACTGGATGGAGCACGGCTTCTTCCACTCGGTTCCCGACGCGCGGGAGCCCTATACGATCGTAATTCCGCCCCCCAACGTGACAGGCGTGTTGCACATGGGCCACATGCTCAACGAGACGATCCAGGACGTGCTGGTGCGCCGCGCGCGGATGCAGGGTAAGAACGCCTGCTGGGTGCCGGGCACCGACCACGCGTCGATCGCCACCGAGGCGAAAGTCGTGGCCAAGCTCAAAGCCGAGGGGATCGACAAGGGTTCGCTCACGCGCGAGGAGTTTTTGAAGCATGCGTGGGAGTGGAAGGAGAAGCACGGCGGCATCATCCTGAGCCAGTTGCGCCGCCTCGGCGCGTCGTGCGACTGGGAGCGGACGAAGTTCACGATGGATCCGGCGCTGAGCCGGAGCGTCATCAAGGTTTTCGTAGACCTCTATAACAAAGGGAAGATTTACCGCGGCGTGCGGATGGTCAACTGGGACCCCGCCGCGCTGACGGCCCTCTCGGACGAAGAGGTGATCCACCGCGAGTCGCAGGGCAAGCTCTACTACCTGCGCTATATGATCGAGGGGACGGCGGACTACCTGGTCGTGGCCACGACGCGGCCCGAGACGATCCTCGGGGACACGGCGCTGTGCGTGAACCCGAACGACCCGCGCTACCGGCACCTGCCCGCGGACGCCCGTGTGATCGTGCCGCTGGTGAACCGTTCCGTGCCGGTGATCCGCGACGAGTACGTCGATATCGAGTTCGGTACCGGTGCGCTGAAGGTGACCCCGGCGCACGACGTGAACGACTACATGCTCGGTGAGAAATACGGCCTCGAGACGATCGACATCTTCAACGATGACGGCACGCTCAACGCTCATGGCGCGCAGTATGCGGGCATGGACCGCTTCGATGTGCGCAGGCAGATCGAGATCGACCTTGCGGAGGCCGGGCTGCTCGAAAAGGTGGAGCCTTACACGAACCAGGTGGGCTATTCCGAACGCACCAACGTGCCCATCGAACCGAAGCTCTCGATGCAGTGGTTCCTGAAGATGGAGGAGCTCGCCCGGCCCGCGCTGAAGGCGGTGATGGAGGATACGGTACGGCTCGTTCCGGCCAAGTTCAAGAATACCTACCGCTACTGGATGGAAAACGTCAAGGACTGGTGCATTTCGCGCCAGTTGTGGTGGGGGCAGCAGATTCCGGCCTACTACATGCCCGAGGGCGGTTACGTGGTGGCCGAGACGCCCGAAGAGGCGCTGGAGGTGGCCCGCGAAAAGACCGGCAACCCGTCGCTCTCACCCGCGGACCTGCGGCAGGATCCCGATGTGCTCGACACGTGGTTCTCGTCGTGGCTCTGGCCGATTTCGGTCTTCGACGGCATCAACAACCCCGAAAACGACGAGATCAAATACTATTATCCGACCAACGACCTGGTGACCGGGCCCGACATCCTCTTCTTCTGGGTGGCGCGCATGATTATCGCCGGGTACGAATACCGCGGCGAGAAACCGTTCGGCAGCGTCTACCTGACCGGAATCGTGCGCGACAAACTGCGCCGCAAGATGAGCAAGTCGCTCGGCAACTCGCCCGACCCGATCGAACTGATCGACCGCTACGGCGCCGACGGCGTGCGCGTGGCGATGCTGCTCTGCTCGGCCGCCGGCAGCGACCTGCTGTTCGACGAATCGCTCTGCGAACAGGGACGCAATTTCGGGAATAAGATCTGGAACGCCTACCGCCTCGTACAGGGCTGGCAGGTGGATGAACGGCTGGTTCAGTGCGAAGGCAACCGCCTGGCGGTGGAGTGGTTCGACGCGATACTGGACCGCACGCTCGCATCGGTCGAGGCCGATTTTGCCGCGTACCGCATCTCCGAGGCGCTGATGCAGCTGTATAAGCTCTTCTGGGACGAATTTTCGGGCTGGTACCTCGAAATGGTGAAGCCCGCCTACCAGCAGCCGACCGACCGCGCGACGCTCGATGCGACGCTCGGTTTCTTCGACAAGCTGTTGCGCGTGCTGCACCCGTTCATGCCCTTCTTGACCGAGGAGCTGTGGCAGAACATCGCCCCGCGGAAAGATGGCGAGAGCCTGATGATGAGCCGCCTGCCGGAGGTGAAATGCGAGTGCGGCGAGGGTTCCGGTTCCCGGGATGCCGGGGCGGAAGGATTGCTCGCCGGGGCGGAACTGCTCAAAGAGGCGGTTTCGGGCGTGCGCAATATCCGCAAGGAACACAACCTGCCGAACAAGGAGGCTCTGGAGCTGTGCGTGATCGCCGACGAGAACTACCCGGCGGCTTTCGCCCCGCTGCTGGAGAAGATGGCGAACCTCTCCGCCGTGCGCACGGTGGGGGAGAAGCTGTCCGATGCGGCGGCGTTCGTGGTCAAGACGACGCAGTATTTCGTGCCGCTGCCGGGGAAGATCGACGCGGCCGAAGAGCTGCCGAAGCTCGAAGCCGAGCTGGAATACCTCGAAGGGTTCCTCGCTTCGGTAAACAAAAAGCTCTCGAACGAACGTTTCGTGCAGAGCGCCCCGGAGAAAGTGGTCGCCAACGAGCGGGCCAAGCAGGCCGACGCCGAGGCGAAGATCGCGGCGCTGCGCGAACGGATCGCGGCGCTGAAATAGCCGCGGGACGGGTGCGTCCGGCAGGGTGCGGTTCAGGTACTGTCGGTACGGGGCGCGTTGCCGGGGCGGGATGTAATTGCGCTATGCCGCTGCTTTACGGAAAAAGAGCGCAGGAGATGAAAGCG
>OHAU01002828.1_pt1 | contig 15405 bp, 19 predicted proteins | sample 1577181 | NCBI WGS metagenome assembly OHAU01 (sample SAMEA3541472, study PRJEB24748) | human gut metagenome | biome: human gut; feature: human-associated habitat; material: faeces | place: China | collected 2012 | reverse complement strand
AAAGGATCTCAGTTTTATAACCATAACTGAAATCCTTTTAATCATTAAAAACAAATCTAGGGGTCTATAGGTTCATGCCGATATGGCATCAGTCCCCTAAATTGACCCCTAGATATTTCTTGGAAACCCCTAGATTATTTGGTTACCCCAGAAATTTAACTTCCTACTGCTTCTCCAATAATATATTCAATTCATCATTCAAATTTTGCATTGCGCTCTCAATATCTTCATTTGTATCAATGACTCTTCGAATTTCACTATCTGCCATCGAATACAATTGATCATAGCCATCCAGTTTTTTTATTGTGATTGCCCGTTCCATCATGTCATCAAAAAAATCTAAATTATAACTCGAATCCAATGGTGCATCCTCCTGAATATACTTTGTCACATTTTTAGATGTCGAAACATTCTTCAACACTGAAACACCCTGCGAATATTTAAACAAGCTCTCCTGTGTTGTTTCATCGTAACAAAGTAACTTTAAAAATTCCCAAGCCATCTTTTTCTTAGAAGACATTTTACTAATGCCACATAATAAGCTATCCATTTGCGAAACATTATAACCACTTGGGCCTGCCGGCATTGGAAGACAATCCCATTCAAAGTTTGAATACTTTTTTACACTCCAAGGATATGGTTTATATGTTCTATACTCACTAAACATCATCGGACAAAAGGCGATTTTCCCTTTATCAAACAATTCACTGGTCACGCTTTGCCCATAATTCAAGCGATTTAACTTACGAACAAATTCAATAGCTGAATATACATCCGCATTCTGCAAAGTACCCTTCATACTTTTTTCATCATATAACGCCTGTCCATTCGAGCTTAATGCATTCTGCCAAGTATAGCCATACTCGCCAAACTGATCGATTTCTCCATCGTCATCCGTATCCACAGTCAACTTTTCACAAATCGCATAGAAGTCATCCCACGTCCAATTGACATTCGGTATTTCAATTCCATTCTCTTCTAATAATGTTTTATTCACAAACATCAAAGTCGGTGAACTCTCATAAGGAAGTGCGTACTGCTGATCATAAATATTACCCGCATTGAGCGTCGTTGAAAAATATCGCATTTTATTAAAATCAGGATCTGTCTGCATATATGTATCTAGTGATTCTAACATGCCTACTTTGGCATAAGTTGAAAGATCATCACTCAACACCATGAAAACATCGGGAAGCTTTCCATCCAAAGCCTCCTTGGAAAGCCAAGCTGAATAGTCATCTTTCAAGATACCACTGACATATTTCACTTGAACATTCGGATGTGTTTTTTCAAACCGTTTGATCGCATTATCAATAATCTTACCACTATCTGGACTTGGCACATTCCAATTACTACCCGCAAATACGCCAATCGTTAAAACAACGGGTTTTTGCATATAATAAAATGTTCCTAACAAACAACACACCAACATGGCTATCAAAAAAGTTCTTAATCTTTTTTTTACCATTATTTATTTCCCCTAGACAAATACCAAATAGCTAATTGTGTACGATCTCTTAAATCTAGTTTATCCAGAATCACACTTAAATAGTTACGAATCGTCCCTTCACTAAAACCTAATTTTTGTGCAATTTCCTTATTCGAATAACCATGACCAATTTGGGCAATAATCTTACATTCTGTATCACTCAAATCGATATGTTCATCTCCTTCATGTTCAAAATTAAATTCCCCATTCGAATTTGCCATCTGAGAAAAGAACTGTGTCACTTTACCCGCCACATTCGGGTTGAAACATGCTCCTCCCGCTAGAACATTATGAATAGCCGTACTTAACTCTTCTAAGGAACATCCCTTCAAAAGATATCCACTCGCTCCATATTTTAATGCATCATAAATATACTCATCATCATCAAAAGTCGTTAATATTATGACTTTTATATTTGGATTCTTCTTTTTGACTAAACGAGTACACTCTACGCCACTCATATTTGGCATACGCACATCCATCAAGATAACATCTATACTTTCTGTTTCCAATGTATCCAATACTTCTTGTCCACTGCCAACTACTTTTACTACTTTAAAATTCGGATCTGAATCTAAGATGATCTTTAAGCTTTCTCGAATGAGCTGCTGATCATCCGCAATCATAATTTTAACCATTATTCTCTCCTCTTCTCATTGGTATTTCTACAATCAATTCAAAACCTTTATCCCCATAATAACGTATTTTTCCCTGAAGTAAGTCAATACGTTCTGTCAAATGATGAATGCCAAATCCTGGTTTAACATTCTTACAACCCTGACCATTATCTTCTATAATTATAATCAAATTATTATCTGCCTGTGCAATTGAAACGTAAATTTTTGTCGCATGCCCATGCCTTACTGAATTGGTCATTCCTTCTTGAACAACACGATACACAATTTCTTCTTCGTCCGCATTCAAATTCACCAAAGGCAAATGACATAAATAAAGAATGGTCACATCGGTCAATTTCTGATAATCCATGATCATCATATCCAATGCTTCTTTTAAAGAATACCGCTCTAATGCATCTGGCTTCAACTTATCCACCGAACGCCTGACATCGGTTAAACCGCGTTTTGCGCTCTCTTCCAAAATACCCAATTGTGCTTTTGTGACATTGACATCCTTATCAATCATCACTCGACACGCTTCAAGACCAACACTTAACCCCGTTAAAGTATGCCCTAATGTATCATGAATCTCACGAGCAAGACGGTTCCTTTCTTTGGTTTCACCCATTTTTTCACGCAAATTCGCATAGCCCTTTAATTGATTATTTAAACGTTTTAATTCGACATTTAAAGCCGCGAATTTCTGCGTTTCATCCATTTGTTTCTGTAAATACAAGAATATATAGGCAATAAACAGCACAATATTTGAATTGCTAAAAGTCACTTCAATCCCCAGCAACAAGCCTTGTGTTTTTGGATTATACACCGACAAATATTCCTGGAATGAAATCATAGGAATATAGTTGGATAAATATCCATAATTGGATAGCATGTAAGCTAAAAAGACAAGTATGATGCAAATTGAACGATCAACTGGTTTATCCACATAGAGTAGGCTATCCGCAATAATCAAAAATAAAATACACGTTGTACTAAACGATATATTCTTCATGATCAATAGGCTCAATCCAAGTTCAATTAAAATCGGAATAATTTGATGACGATTAAAAAATCGAATCTTTTTTCGTATGCTCACGAAACAAAACAATCCAATAAAGCCAAATACCGCTACATAGAAGGATCGAATGGGAACATTAGAAAGTGTGGAAATATTCTTAATAAAATCTGAGGCATAGCCACTTTGTGTAACATGAACCAATGTATAATACATCACAATCGCTATGTACCAAACGGTAAAAAAACTAAAGATCCACATACAGACGTAGACAATCCATACATTATATTTTTTTATATCTTGTATCATTGCCAGCCCTCCGTAGAATAATCATGAACATTGTCTTTTGTGATGATTTGCACAGGACTCACTTCATTTTTATTCTTGATTGTTTCTTGCGAAAACATCTTATAAATAGCTTCTGACGCCTTCTTTCCAAATGTTTTGGGAGATTGAGCGACCGTTGCCTCCATTTTACCTTCTAACACCATTTCTTTAGCTTCTGGCGTTCCATCTATGCCATACACATACTTGCCTTCCAACATATTGTTCGATGAAAGTGCGGCCATTGCGCCCATTGCGCTTGGATCATTTAGACACATCACTACATCAAATTCTATTCCTTTCTCAATAAAAGACTCCATTTTTGGCATGGCCTTCTCTAATTGTCCCTCACATTCCATTCTCTGAACCACTTTATAATTTGAGTTGGACTGAATCGTATCCTCAAATCCCTTAATTCGTAAATAGCCAGAACGAGTTGTCGAATGTTGAAGCAAGACAATATTGGCATGATCCAACTTACTCATCATATCTTTAGCACATTGTACGCCCGCATCATAGTTATCACTGACAATACTATAGGTCACATATTTATTATGCTTAACTTCCGTATCCACTACAATTACAGGAATACATTTCTTATAGGCAAGCTTTAAAGAATCTTTTAATCCTTCATAATCCACTGGCGTAATCACTAAGGCATCCACTTGTTGGTCCATTAAGTATTGGATTTGTTCCTTCTGCTTCTTTAAACTCATGGCCGAATCCAAAGTAATCAGCTGATCTCCATGTTCTTTAACCATTTTTGAGATTTCCTCATTCACCACCGAATAGAACGTATTGTTGTAGGTCATATATGTTGCGCCAATCTTACGTGGCTCATTCGAATTGTATATCATATTCGCCTGTGTAGTCGTATTGATCAAATAATTGCTTCCAATCGCAAAAGTTAAACAAATTGTTAAGCAGAAGATGATATACACAAACGATTTTGGCTTCTCCATTCAAATCTCCTTTCCTTACAGAAAATGTCGCATTACTGCGACACTCTTTTATAATACTTTTTGTAGAACATAAACAAGGATCGCAATGACAATAGGAACAATAAAAATCATTGAATAACCACGTACAAACTTTGTTTCTAAAGCTTTAAATCCTAAATCATCATAATAGAATTTATCATCCTGCGTTTTTCCAACAACGCCCTCTTCCATCAAATTGGAAATTGTATAACTAATTGTTGAAGATGCATAAGGAAGATTTTTAAATGCACTTACATCTACTGCGTGCGCCTCATCAATTGCCCCTCTTTTTTTCAATGTATCCATTACCATAGAGGCTGCTGTCGCCTTTGCTCCTTTTCTTCTCTTTCTAGACATGTTCTTTCCTACTTTCTATATTAATTGCTTGTGCTACACTCATTACACCTACACCATACGCCTTAACTATATCTGGTGCATGATTCATTACATAGGTATCTTTCAAATTTTTTAATATACACAAATCATTTTCTCCATCCCCAATAAAAATCGCATCATCTATAGGTAAATGGCAAAAGGCCTCCCACTTATTTGTGTCTTTTCTTGTAATTTCAATATAATCCCTAGAAGTTGCCATCACTTCATAATCTTTAAACAATCTTTTAAAGTGATCCAACAATAATTCTAAATCCGCTTCAACATACATACTGATTTTAGCCAAGCCCACAGTACGATTCTTTAAATATTCTAGGATGTCTATATTTGAAAATGTACCTAAAGATGGTTGTTTCTTTTCAAAAACATGTAATCGATCCACTCCATACGCTTGAATTGGATAATATCGATTCCCTTTTTCATCTGTATAGAATACATCTACTTTAGAATCCAAAATCTTTTTGCACATCTGCATTCCATCATCTAAATCAATTAGGGACGAATATACATTTTCTTGTTTATAAAACGCATTTGCCCCATTATCCGTAATCATACAATCGCATGTCAATTGGTATTTTTGAGCTAGTTTATCACAAAAAGCCTTATCTCTACCTGTTACAAAGCCAAAGGCATGTTTTTGCGTCCAACGACGGATGGCTTCAACATCTTCGATTGTGATTTCACCTTTTGAATTCATTAAAGTTCCATCTAAATCCGATAAAAAAATCATTATTTACGACGTTCTTTCTTCGCTTTTTTAAATTCTTTTTGTTTTGTCTGCAACAATTCACCAATCTTTTTTGTGACAACAATTTTATCACGATTACTCATTAACACGCTGCAATTGTGTGCAATAATACCATTTTTAAATTCAAAATTTGCAACCATTCGATAACGATAATACGTATCTTCAAAAAAGAATCCTTCTTCTGTTAAATAAACACGACGATGTGTATATGAATCAATAGCTAATCCCAAGAATACCAATCCAATGCATCCGTATGCTAGGTAGTAGTAATATGTTTGATCATTTTGAGCTAATTTTGGTGCCATAAACATCAACACAAAAGCCAAGACTGCCATTGCAACCATGATCCATACCCAATATCCGCCATCAACTACTGTTTCATAATGCTTATGTGAATTCTTAAAATTTTCGAATTCCTTTTTATAGGCAATTCCACCTTTTAAGCTTTGATAGAATATGAATGCCATATATCCAACCAATATAACACCCACAACGATTTTAAACCATATATTATTTGAATCCATAAATCATTCTCCTTCTTAATCACAATAAGCATTATAACATCATTTCATGTTATAATAAAAGCATTGTTGGAGGGTGTTTATGGAAGAAAACATGCAAGCTTTAATGGAACGTCTTAATAGTTCGAGTCAATTTCTACAAAGCAATGATATGCGCGTTACGGAGGTACGACATGGTTTTGCGAAAGTAGAAATGATTATTGATGAACAAATTTTAAATATACATGGCTTTGTACATGGTGGCGCCCTTTTCTCTTTAGCCGATACAGTTGCAGGAGCTGCAAGCTTTGCGACAGGAAGAGATAGTGTCACACTTACAGGAACAATTAATTATATCAAACCGGGTCGTGGTGGTAAATTGATTGGGATTGCCCAAGAGATTTCAAGTGGAAGAACAACGGGAGTGTATGAAGTGTTTATCTTCAATGATGAAAATGTACTTCTTTCTCGTGCTACATTTACAATGTTTTTCTTGGATTCTGACAAGATGAAGAAAAAGAAAGAGCAGAAAGCTTAATGAAACCTTCTGCTCTTTTTCTATTTAAATGCTCTTTTAAATCTTTCAAAAGGAGATTCAGATTGTCCTGATTTCAATTCTTCATATAGTTCTCTTTCTCTACGAGATACTTTACGTGGAATTTCTACCTGCACTTCTACAAACTCATCCCCCTGACCTGAACGAGCTTTTACACCTTTTCCTTTTAAGCGGAATTTTGTGTTTGGCTGAGTTCCTTCAGGAATCTTCAATTCAACATCACCATAAACGGTTGGCACTTGAATTGTGCATCCAATTGTCGCATCAATTGAACTAATTGGAACTTTAATAAAGATGTTGTTGTCTTCACGTTTGAAAGTTGGATGTGGTGTAACCATAATTTCGATATATAAATCGCCATTAGGTCCTCCATTTGTTCCTCTTTCACCTTTTCCTGGAATACGAATCTGTTGACCAGATTGAATTCCTGCTGGAATCTTAATATCTAGTTTTACACGACGGTGCTCATAGCCTTTACCATGACAATGTGAGCATGCACGCGTAACCTTTTTACCTGTACCATGACAATCTGGACATACACTTTGTTGCTGAATTACACCAAATGGTGTTCTTTGTTGAGACATAACATATCCAGAACCATGGCATGTAGGACATGTTTGTACATCACTAGGGCTTTCTGCTCCAGATCCATTACAATGTTTACATGTTTCATCTACATCCAATGAAATCGTTTCTGTTTTACCAAAAATTGAATCCATGAAATCAATGCGCATCTGCATGTAACGGTCTTGTCCTTGTCGAGGCTGGTTACTTGAACGACGGGATCCTCCACCGCCAAATCCTCCACCAAAGAACGAACCGAAGATGTCTCCTAAATCGCCAAAGTCTGTGAATCCTCCAGAGAATCCACCACCCTGTCCAAAGGCTCCATCCATACCTGCATGACCAAATTGATCATAGGTAGCACGCTTTTTCTCATCGCTTAATACTTCATAAGCTTCATTGATTTCCTTGAACTTATCTTCAGCTCCAGGTTCATGATTTCGATCGGGGTGATATTTCATGGCCAATTTTCGATAGGCCTTTTTAATTTCATCTGGTGTCGCACTTTTACTAACACCAAGCACTTCATAATAGTCACGTTTTTCTGCCATGTGAATCCCTCCATACGATACGAAGAAGTTCTAGCAAGGCTAGAACTTCAAATGTTGCTTATTTATTTTACTTCTCAGTGTATTCACCGTCAACTACATCATCACCTGAATGAGTTTGTGTTGATTGTGAAGCTGCATCACCATTTGGCTGATTGTACATTGCTTGACCTGCCTGCATTGCTGCTTTTTCAAGCATATCTAATTTAGACTTCACTTCTTCCATGTTATTTTCGTCTAAAGATTTTTGTAAATCATCACGCAATTTCTTAGTTTCTTCAGCTTGTTTTGGATCAATCTTATCTTTGTTGTCTTCTAACATACCATCGATTTGTGCAATGAAACCTTCTGCTTTGTTACGTAAATCGATTTCTTCTTTACGTTTTTCATCTTCAGCCTTGTTATCTTCAGCTTCACGAACCATACGATCGATTTCTTCATCACTTAATCCACTAGAGTTTTGAATTGTGATGTGTTGTTCTTTACCAGTACCCTTATCTGTAGCACTTACATGTACGATACCGTTGGCATCAATATCGAATTTAACTTCGATTTGAGGAACGCCACGACGAGCAGGTGCAATTCCATTTAATTGGAAGTTACCTAATTCTTTGTTGTCGTTAGCCATTGGACGTTCACCTTGTAATACACGGATATCTACAGCTGGCTGGTTATCTGCAGCTGTTGAGAAGATTTGTGATTTACTTGTAGGAATTGTAGTGTTACGAGGGATCAATACTGTCATAACTCCACCCATAGTTTCGATACCTAATGAAAGTGGTGTAACATCTAGTAATAATACATCGTTAACATCACCTGAGATAACTCCACCTTGGATAGCAGCACCCATAGCTACAGCTTCATCTGGGTTAACTGAGTGGTTAGGATCTTTTCCTAATGCTCTACGTACAGCTTCTTGAACAGCTGGAATACGAGTAGATCCACCAACTAATAATACTTCGTCGATGTCTGATTTAGACAATTTAGCATCTCTTAATGCATTGTCAATTGGAATTAATGTACGTTCTACTAAATGCTTAGTCATATCATCAAATTTAGCACGTGTTAATGTTGTATCAAAGTGCAATGGACCTGCTGGACCTGCTGAGATAAATGGTAAGCTGATTTGTGTCTGCATTACACCACTCAAATCTTTTTTCGCTTTTTCCGCAGCTTCTTTTAAACGTTGCATAGCCATTGGATCTTTTGATAAGTCAATTGCGTTATCTTTCTTGAATGTATCAACCATCCAGTCTACTAATACGTTATCGAAGTCATCTCCACCTAAGTGAGTATCTCCGTTTGTTGATAATACTTCGAATGTTCCATCCGCTAAGTCAAGGATACTAACATCGAATGTACCTCCACCTAAGTCATAGATCAATACTTTTTCTTCTTTATCTGTTTTATCAATACCATAAGCCAATGCTGCAGCTGTTGGTTCGTTAATAATACGTTCTACTTCTAATCCGGCAATCTTACCAGCATCTTTAGTTGCTTGACGCTGAGCATCGTTGAAGTATGCAGGAACTGTGATAACAGCCTTTGTTACTTTTTCTCCTAAGTAATCTTCTGCATATGATTTCAAATATTGAAGAATCATTGCACTAATTTCTTGTGGTGTATATGATTTTCCTTCTGCTTCTACTTTTTCGCTAGTTCCCATTAAACGTTTAATTGAACTAATTGTATTTTTGTTTGTGACTGCCTGACGTTTTGCAGCATCACCAATAATACGTTCTCCATCTTTGAACGCAACAACACTTGGTGTTGTACGATTTCCTTCTGGGTTAGGAATTACTTTACTATCTTTACCTTCCATAACCGCAACACAGCTATTTGTTGTACCTAAGTCAATACCAATAATTTTACTCATGATAATTACCTCCCTATTCGCTTACTTTTACTAATGCTGGTCGTAAAATACGATCCTTCAACATATATCCTTTCTGTAATACTTCAATAACCATTCCACTTTCAACACCTTCTTTTTTCTCTTGCATTAAAGCCTGCATCGTGTTGTGGTCAAATGGTTTATCCGTTGCATCTATTTCCTGTACGCCTTCTTTTTCCAGCACACCTTTCAATTGCTTATGAATCATCTCAAAACCTTTGACATAATTCTTAATTGTTTCATCCTCGGTTTGTACTTTCAAAGCCATTTCCATTGAATCAAGAATTGGCAAGATTTCCGTTGCTGGCTGTTGGAAGCGATATTTTCTTGTTGCATCTGCATCTTTCTGTAGACGTTTCTTCATGTTTTCTGTATCTGCATAAGCACGTGCTACATCATTTTTTGCCTTATCAAGTTCTGCCTTCAAGCCTTCAATGATTTCATCTGAACTTGGTTCTTTTTTTTCTTCAACTACATCTTCAGTTGTTTCTTCTGTTACTTCTTCAACAACTTCTTCTTTTACTTCTTTATTTTCTTCTTTGCTCATCATTGGCACCTCCTTCATTTTTGTCTGTTCCAAAGACGTCTTCGATGACATTTGACATATAATCCATCAAGGCCACGACCTTGGAATATTGCATTCGATTTGGACCAACAACCATTAATTGTCCTTCCTCATCGCTGTTATAATGGAATTTTGTCGTTAATACCGAACAATCTCCAATTTGTAACAACTCGTTTCTTTCACCAATCTGGATTGCAACATTTCCTTCTTGATCCGTCCATTGATGGAATAAATTTCCATTTTCTAATATACGCATCATTTGTTTTAATTTGTTGATATCACTAAATTCTGGTTGATACAACATATTGCTTCGTCCAGAAACCGCAACTTTTTCTGTCGCAAATCGCATAAAGGCTGAAACGAACGCTTCAAACAAAACTTCATGTCGAACAAGCTTAGCCGCCATCATCGGTTCAATTTCTTTCATCTTATCAACGACATTTTCAATTGGTGTTCCCACTAACTGGTCATTCAACAAATCTGTACAATTTTGAATATCTTGCATAGAAACATCTGTGCCAAATTGGAATACCTTATTTTCTGTATGCCCTTGATCAGTCACAATGATCGCAACCGCACTTTGATTATTGATAGGAATCAACTGTACATGTTGTAAAGTCTGATGCCTGCTATCAGGTCCTAAAACAACACTGGTCAAATTTGTCATATGTGACAAAATATCACAGCTTTTTTGAACAACCTCTTCTAACGAATAATGTCTTTCACTAAAGACTTGCTGCAAAGCATTCTTTGTAGAAGAATCCAAATCCGCTTCCATAAGATGTTCAACATAGTACCTATAGCCTTTTTGACTTGGAATACGACCACTCGAAGTATGGGTTTTCTCTAATAACCCGAGTTTTTCAAGCGTTGCCATCTCATTACGAATAGTTGCTGATGAAACTGGGAAATCTAGAAGCTCCATCAAAGTCTTCGAACCAACTGGTTCTGCACAACGAGTAAACTCCTCAACTATCGTTTTAAAGATTATCTTTTGACGTTGTGTGATTTCCATTGTGAAGACCTCCTTCTAGCACTCATTTTCCTTGTCTGCTATTAGTATATCACAATTTTTAGCACCGTCAACAACTGAGTGCTAAATTTCAAATAAAAAAATAAGGACACGAACATCCGTACCCCTATCACTTGAATTTCATCATAAGCTTTCCAATCAATTCTTCATTCACTGCAAAGATTGATGCGATAGTTTTAACATTGAAACCTTTGTCTAGCATAGTTTGATATACTTCAAATTGATTTAGTGCAATACTATGCTTGATACCCATCTGGATTCCTCTGTTTGTTGATTCTTCAAACATTTCATCTAATGCTCTACACACTTTGTAAAGAATGCATACGATATGTACATTCATTCCAATCAAGCTTTCATCAATAACTTTTTAATTGATTCTTCACTCACTGAGAAGATGGATGCGATAGCTTTAATTTCAAATCCCTTGTCCATCATTTTTCGATACATCTCAAGCTCTTTTTTCTTACTACCTTGTTCAATTCCTTGCTCAATTCCTTGCTCAATGCCTTGTTCAATTCCTTGCTTGATACCCATCTGGATTCCTTTGCTTGTCGATTCTTCAAACATTTCATCTAATGCTCTGCACACTTTTACATCTCCTTTCTCGCTTTTCTGGTAGATACTCAATAACTCTTTGTTCTTTGTCACTACATACGCAAAATACAATGCATCACGATTAAACTCTCGATCTAGATCTTCTTTTAAAATCTGCTTTCTATAGATCATACGCAATAGATCAAAAAAATCCTGTGTTGCCTTTTCACCTGTATTATACTTGTGATTTGTGTTTAGCTCAATCAGATTCAGTTTAAACTCATTGAACATATCTTCAAATCCAGGATGAATGATTTCTAGTTCACTCAATCTTTTAGCCGCATTCCACTTGGATTCACCCACATATAAGACGACTGTTAAAATCATTGGAAGCCTTGTATGCATAGGAACATGCTTCTTAAAGTTTTGACGAATATAACGCATACGAGCAACACTTTCATATTCCATGACTCTTGCGACCATGGACTGATCGACATAGCTTTGACTTTCAATCACGAACAAATCCAAATATGTACCATCCTCATACCGCTTGATGATATCCACATGCTTACTAGAAACATTCATGATAAGTTCACTGTTTTCATCCTTAAGATATTCAGACTTCAACACTGGTTGTCCATCAAATAAAAGTGCATTGAAGATCGAGACAAAGTTTTTGGGTTGTCCTAAAAACTTCTTAGACTCAATATCCATCGAATTCAAGATGATTCCTCCTTTCTTCTCTCTAATACGAAAAAAAAGAAGGAAATTTTAGAAAAGATGCATATTTTGATAATTTCACATAATTAATTCTGATTTCACAATATTTACCAAAGTTATACTAAATTTATGACAACATGGAATGGTATTCTATAAGTGCCTTAGAGATAAGGCAATGAATATAGAAAATAAACCAATATTCATATCTCTCTCCTAAAAATAATAAACAAAAAAGAAACCATTTTAAGACACCAACACTTAAAATGGTTTTCTCATTTTAGACATATACATACAATCATCTATCTTTTCCACATTATTCATTTTCTTATGTGATAAAATTAATATAAGGAAGAAGGTGCACCTATGTGGAAACGTAACTATTATGTTTGTAATCACATAACTTGCATAAATATTGACTAGTGAAAAAACAACGATTATTGGAAGAATACAAGACTTTGCTTCAAGCAACCTTTCTTATGATGCTCAACCTATATTCGTTTATACAACCATGTCCAGAAACTACAAAAGCCGAGATTTTTTTAATTTTAAAACAGAAAATATAGGAGAGATTATATATGTTTGAAAAAGTTGATATTCATAGTCTAAGTTTCAATCCTTTTGATAAGATTGGAAAAGACTGGCTACTGATCAGTGCTACAAAAAATGGTAAAACAAACACTATGACCGCATCATGGGGAACTCTTGGTCATTTATGGAATAAAGATGTTGCGATTATCTTTATTCGACCACAAAGATACACAAAAGAATTCGTTGATGAGAGTGATACATTTACCCTATCCTTCTTTAATGATAAACATAACGAATTATCTTACTTAGGTACAAAATCAGGTAAGGACGAGGATAAGGTTTCGAACGTGAACTTCCACGTTGAAATGGTAGATGGAAATCCTACATTTAAAGAAGCTAAAGAAGTCTTTATCTGTAAAAAGCTCTATGTTGGGAAATTAGAAAAAGAACATTTCTTATTGCCTGAAATCTACAAAAAAAATTACCCACTTGATGATTTACATTATGTATATATAGGAGAAATTACGGATGTCTATGCGAACAAATAAAATTATTCATATCAATAACGAAAACATATTCGGTGCTACTACACTAAAAGATATTGCACTTCCTGAAAAGAACAATACCGCACTACATGTATGTATCAATTCAGAAGCTGTTATGAGCAATCGCAAAAGATTGGCCGAAGAATTAAATATGCCCCTAGATAACTGGGCACTTCCTTGGCAAAAACACACAAACAACATGGCTCATGTTACAGCAGGTGATAAAGGTAAGGGTGCTTACGATAAAGATACGAGCATTATGAATGTAGATGCCGTATATACGACAGAGCCAAATATTCTAATCGGTGTATTTACAGCCGACTGTTTAGGCATTCTAGTCGTCGATGAAACAACACCATGTATTTGTGCGATTCATTCTGGATGGAAAGGTACAACCCTAGAAATCACAAAAAAATGCTTGAACGAATTAATTGAGAAAGAGCTAATTCACCCCGAATCATGTCACGTGTATTTTTCTCCAAGCATCCAATATGATTCTTTAGAAGTAGGCATGGAAGTTGTTGAACAAATGAAACAAATCAGTATAGACACAACGCCATTCATTCATTATATGCCAAATGAAAAAGCTTATATTGATAATCAAGGTATTAATATTGCGATGTGTAAAGATTTAGGTATTCCAGATAAAAACATTCATCCAAGTAAATATGACACAAAAAAAGAGCTCGACACTTGTTTCAGTTATCGTAATGATAAACAAACAGGCGAACACTTTACTTTTGGATACATTAAATAAACCCAAGTTAGCAGCTTGGGTTCTTTTGTCTTTCACGAAGACGATTATCTAAATTGACCTTGCGATAGATTTCGGCATGCAGTTCATAGAAATCCATAGATTTCAGCATATCCTTTTTTTCCTTCGAACAATCCGGCCTGTCTAAGTAGTATAGGAAATGTGAATCTTGACACATATAGACGACCACGGCAAGTCCACAATCGAGGACATACGTTCTGGCATAAACATTTTTTTGATTATGAACTAATTCTCTTGCGAAATCTTCTGGTTCAAGATGGACGACAGTACACATTTCTTACACCCTCCTTTGACACTTGCATTATGTATGAATTATAGATTCTTATCAATAGTCTAGTTTAAACATTTAGCTTTCCAATTTTTTATTTACGATTCAAAAGATTTTGTTTCAATTTAAGTTGGCTACAAAAATTTTAATCTTTAACGCTATTTCTTGTCTCAATTCCATTACATTCATTTTTCTTAATTCTTCTTTTTTATAAACATCGACTTCAAGTCGATCCAGATAATAAAAATCCTCACCTTCATAATATCCATACACAATGCCATTATCTAAAACAATCGGCGTGGGAATCAATTGTTTCTTCTTTTTTATCATTGCCTTCGCAAATTCAACCGGATTTAATCGAACTACCATATCAATCACACACTTTCTTTAGACAATCTCATTATGTGCAAAAACAATATTGAATTCATTACCAACTTTCAAATTATTTGTATTCCCACTTTTTTATTCTGTTTTCAAATAAATTCATCTATAATTTAATTGGATTCAAAAGGAAAAAGGTGAAAACATGTCAAAGAAGAAAGAGGAAAGACAACTTCAAATTCGTAAAATTATTGAAGAAAAAGAAAAAATAAAAGTCGCAGAACTCGCTAAATTACTTTCTGTTACTCCAGAAACACTACGTAAAGATTTAGATGAACTACAAGAAAGAAAAATATTAGTTCGAGAACATGGCTACGCCAAGATTCAAAGTTCTTCTGTCGAAACATTTGTCGAATTAAAAGCACAAAAAAATATGTGAGTACCCATCTGATAACCCCTAGGAAATTTCAAGTCCTCTAGCCATGGCA
>OHAU01002821.1_pt1 | contig 15442 bp, 14 predicted proteins | sample 1577181 | NCBI WGS metagenome assembly OHAU01 (sample SAMEA3541472, study PRJEB24748) | human gut metagenome | biome: human gut; feature: human-associated habitat; material: faeces | place: China | collected 2012 | reverse complement strand
TGATAACCGCCATTGTTTCACCGATTGCACGTCCAATACCAAGGACAACGCCGGCCAGAATGCCGGATTTAGCAGCCGGAAGCACCGCAAAGAATACACTTCTTTCATGATCTGCTCCCAATGCCAGAGATCCTTCATAATAACTGTTCGGCACTGCACGAATCGCGGATTCAGAAACACCGATAATGGTGGGAAGTATCATAATACCTAACAGAATGGATGCTGCCAGCATAGAATTACCTTTGCAGTTAAATACCGCAAATGTATTTCGGAGCAGTGGCACCAAAACTTCCATTCCAAAGAAGCCATAAACAATCGATGGGATACCCGCCAGAAGTTCTACTGCCGGCTTCAAAATTTTATACAGGCTGCCTGGGCAGAATCTTGCCATGAAAACAGCCATAAATATACCAATTGGAACACCAATGATGATGGCCCCTGCTGTAACATAAATACTGCCAAGAATCATCGGTAAAATGCCAAATAAGTTATTGCTTGGTTTCCAGACAGTTCCTCCAAGGAAATTCAGCGGTCCAATCTTGCCAATGGCCGGAATACCACTTGAGAAGAGGAAAACACAGATCAGTAAAACTGCCAGAATAGAAACACAGGCCGCCACCAGAAAAACGATTTCCATTACTTTTTCTTTAACTTTCATAAATACTCCTGCATCCTAAAACATGGGGACTGTCCGAAGACAGCCCCCAATTCATTGACTCGAATACTGCTTACTGAACATCTGCCCAGACTGTTGTTTCACCTGTGAAGATAGATTTTACCTGGTCACTTGTCAGGTTCTCTACAGGGTTTTCATTGTTGACAATAACTGCGATACCATCCTGTGCAATTGTTGTTGCTGTTACACCTGTTTCTGTATCTTTCAGATCTCTGGAAGCCATACCGATATCACAGATACCTTCCTGTGTAGATGTAACACCTGTTGTGGAATCGGATGTCTGGATTTCAATATCCGCATTTGTGTTCACTGCAAGATAAGCTTCTTTTAATTTTTCCATAACCGGAGATACACTTGAGGAACCTGCGACAACGATTTTACCTTCAGGCTTACTGCCTGCATAAGCTGCTGCATTCTGATCAATCTTGATGTAACCGTTCTGTTCAATGATATCCTGACCTTCAGCACTCATAATATAATCTACAAAATCCTTTGCCACATCACTGAGTCCGTCTTTTGTTACAATATTAAACGGTCTTGCTACTTTATATGTACCATTTGCAACATTATCTGTTGTTGCCTCGGCGCCGTCAATCTTAACAGCCTTTACTGTATCGTTTAACGAACCAAGTGAAATATAACCGATTGCATATGGATCACCAGCTACGCTTGTCATCATAACAGAGGTGCTGTTTGTAATGTTTGCTTCCACTGTTGTATTATCGACCTTTGTACCATCAGCGGCTTTCTCTTCTACACCAAACAGTTCAATGAAAGCGCCTCTTGTACCTGAACCATCTTCACGTGAGTTAACACTGATTTCTTTGCTTGTATCAAAATCGCCTGTTGCTGCTTCTGTCTGTGCTGCTTCTGTGGCAGCTTCCGTAGCGGCACCGCTTGCTGCTGTTGTTTCTTTAGATGATGAACTTCCGCATCCTGCAAGGCTTCCTACAACCATTGCAAGTGTTAATGCTGTACAAATAAATTTTTTCATTTCTTATTTCTCCTTCTTTGAGATTTTCCTTTTTAACTCTTTGACTTCTCGTGTCGCTATTAAAGATAAAACTTCCATGTAAAATCTAAAACCAGGGTTATGTAAAATTCATGAAAAAAATACGAAAATTCAGGGCGTGCGGCCCCAGACATAAAAAGGCTTCAAAAAGGCCATTCAGTCACAGGATTGCTTCCGCTGCCAACGTCTGGCAATGGTACATAAGGCAGTCTTTGAAAATGAAGATATCGTGCTTGTGAACAAACCCGCCGGTCTGGTGATCCATCCATGCCACGGTCATTATTCGGATACTCTGCTGAGTTATCTGGCCTGGTATTACCGACTGCTGCCAGAACAGCCGCTGCTCTGTCCCATCGGTCGTCTGGATAAGGATACCAGCGGTCTGATTCTTATAGCAAAGAACAAATACGCCGCCCAACAGCTGGAACGGCAGCGATCAAATCATACCCTTTCCCGGGTTTATCTGGCTCTGGCAGAAGGCCACTGGACAAACCAGTCCAAATCAGGCCTGATCAACCGGCCTATTGAAAAAGTCCCGGAATGTTTTAACCGCTACCAGGTTGCTGATACCGGACGTCCCTCAAGAACAGAATATGAAGTTTTATCAGAATTTACCTATACAGAAACACCTTTTTCCCTTGTCCGTTTAAAGCTTCAGACCGGACGTACACACCAGATTCGTGTCCACATGGCAAGTCTGTCCCACCCCTTACTGGGAGATTCCATTTACGGACATGAAGGTTTTCTCGGATTTGACCGGGCGGCGCTTCACAGCTTTGAAATCACCTGCCAGCTTCCGGGGCATCAGGACCTTGCTGTTTTTTCCAGTGAAATGCCGGAGGATTTTCTAAAAGTGATTGCTAAATCAGAAAACCTTTCCTCTGCGCTTAGCTGACAGCACCCTTATATGATTTTTTACCCTTTCATCTAAAGAAACGGCTGCATTTTTGGTAATCCTGATTAACTAAAATAAATCTATCCAAACAGACAGCCGTTTCTTATTTTTTATGGAAGAGATTTTTCTTGTCAACTCATCTCACATTGTTTTTGATCAGCCTTCTTCCTCTACAATATTAACTTTTCCATTGTATATCATAAAAACTTTATCACATAAAATTCTTATGTCTTCTTTATTATGACTTGAAATTAGAATAACTCTGTTTTCTGCTCTTAAACTTAATATCAACTTTCGAATATCTTCTATTCCTTTGTCATCCAAGCCATTCATAGGCTCATCTAAAATTAATACATACGGATGTTCCATTATAGCCTGCGCAATTCCCAATCTTTGCTTCATTCCTAAAGAATATTTTCCGACCTTCTTTTTGGAATCTGGATTCAATCCAACTTTTTCCATTGCCTGACGCACTTCTTCTTTTGAAATTCGTTTGTTAATTGCCGCAAGATATGCCAAATTCTGATACCCGGTTTCAAACCAAAGAAATCCCGGATGCTCAATCAATGCTCCCATATTTTCTGGAAAATCAACTGAAACACCAATTTTTTTTCCGTTAATGATAATTTCTCCAGTATCTGGATACATATATCCAGCTATCAGTTTAAATAATACTGTTTTTCCTGAACCATTTCTGCCTACAAAACCATAAATTTCATTATTATATAAATTTAAGTTCACATCTTTTAAAACTTGTTCTCCTTTAAAGGATTTATTCACATGTTTTAATTCAATCATTTTCAATATCTCCTACTTTCTCGAAATATAAAAGGATTACTACTTTCCAGCAATAATCCCATACATTAATCCAGATAAAATTTAACAGCAAAGAATTGTAAGTACTGGACCTACTTTTGTATAAGCATATAAATTTTCATCTTTGCTTTCTGCTCTTTTCAACTCCTCAATCTCCTTAAATTCCAAAAACATATCTCCTACTGTATTGTCATCAATAATTTTTTCCATATTTTCTACTCCTTTTGCTAATATTTGATTATATATTACCACTTCAACCTATCAATTTTTCTTTTGTCCTCTATTTTTTCTTTTATGTCCCCAATTTACTACTTCCATAGATAAAAACAATAACTTGAAAAATACCACCTTCGTCCGTAATCTCCATCATTCCATTATTTGCTTTTAACAAATTTTCTACACTTCTTAATCCCAAGCTATGCATATCCAGGTCTTTTTTTTTAGTTGTCAAATATTTTCCTTCACTTTTTTTGATTTCACCACTATATGGATTTCTGATTTTCAATATAAACATATCATTGGGTTCCAATATATCTACATGAATAATACGTTTACTAATATCTACCTGTTCAGTTGCTTCAATAGCATTATCCATCAAATTACCAATAATAATACAAAACTCTGTCTTATCCATAGGACATGAAAAGCAATCAATTTTCATTTTGACTTTAATCGAACTTTTCTTTGCTTTTTCGATTTCATAGTCAAAAATAAAATCTATCGCATCTATCCCAGTATATTTATTTCCAGTTCCTCTTTTCAAAAACTGTATTTTTTTTTCAAATTCCTGAATCGCCAGTGTATACTGCTCATTCTGCATATAGGACATAATCACCAAATCCTGATGTATAATATCGTGTAATTGTATCCTTTTTACGGTATACTGTTCCATGATTAGATCATATTCTTTCTTTAGCGAATTTAATTGAACAGTCGATAATAATTGTTCATTTTCAGACTGGTTCAACATCTTTTTAATCCAGAAAACAATATTCAAACTAACCATCATCCAAATGTAAAGAAAAATAAAAATTAAATATTTGCTAGTTGCTTTTGCTGACAGCCAAAAAAAAGAAAAAACATATTGTTCCATCACAAACTGTAATGTTAAAATGCATATTAAGAAAAAAATATCGATTCGTTTCACATACTGTAATATTGCTCTTTCTCTTATATATCTCTGAAAAAATAGTGCGCCTACCGCAGCAAGAATAAGAATCACTAAATGACTCCAATGCCAGTTCAAGCCAACTTTTGCATCACAATATGTCACATACGCAACATGATTAAAGTAACTTGCTACATAACAAGCCATGTCTTCTATTAAAATAATACTTGACGCATAAATGAAATAAAATAAAATTTTTTTCCAGAAATCGTGAAATGAAATTCTATTAAAGAAGACTTGCACAATCCCTATATAAACAAAACATATCATCAGCAGCGTTGGCGAATGCTTACAAAAAAGAATTGTATTAATTATATCCACAACCGGAGGAATACATAATAATATAAAATAAAAAAACTGTGTAACTGGATGATACCATCTTTTTTCCGTATTATACCTAAGTATTTTTATTCCGCTATAAATAAAAACAATATTTGTCACTAATTTTATAAAGATACCCAGATTCATAGCATTCTGCTCCAATACTCTGCAATACTTTTTCTAACCGTTTGGTATTTTGGAATTGAAATCGGTACTCGTTCTCCGTTACGCATAAGCAGCCAATGTCCATCTACCTTCATAACATGTCTTAAATTCACAGCATAGCTTCTATCAGAAATCAATATATATGGCTTATTTAGTTCTTCCACAAACTTCTGAATTGGTTTTCTTTCATGGAATACTTCTCTCATTGTATGTATAAGCGTATTTTTCCCTTCTTTATTCAAATAAAGTATGTCCATCAATGCAATTCTTTCTATGCTGTTACTTCTAATAATTGTATATTGTTCCACTTCCCTTTTACATAAGTTTTCATATAAATCAAATAACGCTTCCGGCAATCTGGTCTGCAACTGATTTTTTATAATATAACGCCATACATTATATTGATACCCTTCCACACTATATTCAAGATATGCTGTAATAAATATAATATAGGGTTCGTCATATTTTTCACGTATCAATTTTGCTAATTTCATCCCATTCATTTTTGGCATCTCAATATCCATCAGATAAATATCATACCCTATATTTTCTTCCAAATCCCAAATCAATTGTTGACAATCAGGATATACAGTAACTTCGTACTGATCATTTGCTGTTTGAAAAAAATCTGTGCAAATCTTTTTTATCCTTTGACAATAAAATTCATCATCATCTACAATTACAATACGTATCACGCTCTACACTCCCTCCGGAATTTCTTCACAAGAACAAGTATACTATAAAATATAGCCAGTTGAACAGCAATAACGCTATATAATCTAAATTCACTTAAATTTGATGGATAGCCGAATCTTGAAGCCATTCCCCAAAATGAAATCAAAAAGTCATCCGGCAAAACATGTTCTTCTCCTGCCATATACGAAAACACCTCCAATACCAATACAGTAAAAAATGCTGTCACACCTGAATTAAAGAGTTCTTTTATTAAAATAAAAATACTCATCATAAAAAAAGCATGTACAGCAATAACCACGAACTGTAAAAAGCCTCCCGATAATAAAAGTATCCATAGGCCTGCCAAATATGCTAGGAATATTAGAAATAGCTCCCTGTACATTTCATTGTACCACTTCTTTCTGTTTCCATATCGTATCTGAGTCAATTTTTGATTAGCATAATATACTTCAACAAAATATCCCGCTATAAGCCAAAACGGGAAATACACCCACAACCATTTAAAAAAAGCAAACAAATCAATATTTTTTACCCATACTGTCTCTGATTTGTCTAATCCCGAAAAATAAAATAATAAATCATCAATGCCTTCTCCCCTTATATATACAATACTTGAAATAAGTGTTGCCATCCCAAATACCGTCATCATGAATTTTATTAAATATTTATTCTTCATTTCACGCCCTCTCATCTATTGAATGTTTCAAATCACAAAATGATATAACAACATGCTCAACCACTAATAAAATAACAATCAAAACCAAAAACAATACATATGACGTAAACAACTCCGGACCAATACTCCCAACTTGCCTATGCATATTTAAAATTCCATGCGCTAATAAAGAGAATTCAGTATAACCAAGCATTGCATCACTAATGAGAACATATCCTATAAAATGAACACCTATTGCAATGACGCTTCCCACCAATCTGTGTACAGCCAAATTAATTGTAAAAAGAATTAAGGCTAAAAACATGCTATATAATAACGCTAAACAAAAACTATGAATTAAAGCCTGATAAACAGTCCATGTCTGTAATAAGGACACATTTGGAATATACAATCCCATCTGTTTTTCCACTCCGGATCCAAATTCAGATAAACTATACAATAAATTGCTCCATTCATTTGCCATAAAGCCATTCGAAACAGCCATAATAATAGTTACAATAAGTATGAACAAATAATATCCCACAGACTGCACAAAAATAGATAAAACAGTCGCATCAGACCAACATCTTCTACTTGTACGAATCAGCATTTGTTCACTCCTCGCATTGATAAATGGTGCTTTACACATAAGTATAAAATATCCAAATAACACCCATGACACAAGATTACGTTCACTACACAAAATGATAAATGGTTCAAATACATTGATCAATGTCCCATCGGCATAACGAATATAAGGATATGCCCCTTTTAATGCTGCTAAAAATCCTAAACAATATGCACAAAAAACAAAAGGTGACTGTACATTTTCCCTAATCATACCATAACACAAATATAATCGAATTCTCATAAACTAATCACACTTTCACCTTTTTAATCATTATTAAATAATTGAATAAACATACGACAAGTATATATACACACCAGATTAAATATGGTGTATATATGCTCATCGTCTCCTGACTATAATCCGCTCTGAATAAATATGTCATGTTTATTTTTGTTGGTAATATCATCCACATTAATTGATAACAAACAAATGTCATAATGAACACTACATATCGATTACTATAGCAAGCAGAAATAAATAATGCAATTTCCGCCCATGCTGCTCCAAACATGAAAATCAATACTAATCTAAGCAACAGGATAAACTTCCCACCCCATATTAATAAATATGGCTCCCATATTCTTCCTTCATACATTTCTGGATAATTAACCCTTGTTACGCTCGCACCATTTATCAAAACTATTACTATAATTAAAATAAATGGTATTGTCATAGCCACGCCTCCGGCCACCCCTACCGACATCACTTTACTGACAATATATTTTTTTATTCCGCATCTTGAAATAATATAATTACCATACCCACTGTTTTTCTCCTCTAAGTATGAAAAAGCATACGGTAATATAGCAAGTAACGCCGCAAATGGCAAAAATCCAGATAACGCTATCGGATAAGTGAACATTGTTAAATAATCCATTGTTGTATTAAATAAATCATATATAAAAAACACACGCAACAAGATAATAAACGTTATAAAAACAGAAATAAACATCATTGGATTTATCAAGGCTTTTTTACATTCAATCTTCATCTTTACATCCCCGAATAATATTCTAAATTACCATTAACTGCATTAAAAGCGGCATAATTGTAAAGGATACCATCCTCTATATTTCTAAGTAACCAGACCGGATGAAAACTGTATTCTCCATCTGATTTATCTATCATGTATCTCAATTGAATTTCTGTAATATTAATTGTTCCAGATGGATTAATCAACTTCTGCCTGACACAACTTTTCATCCAAGTAATTGCATTATTATAAGCTTCTACCTTTATATTTTCCGACTGATTCACAACCAAATTATCAGATAGCCAAATACTTCCTATTCCTTCATTTGATACTTTTGCATCTCCTGTTACTTGAACTTCCGCATTACCATTTGTCATGCAGGCGATGTCATTTATTTTTAATATAAGTGTATAGTCATAATATTTATTCATTCCCTCCCCATAAGCTTTAACTACATCTATTCCATAATTTACTCCTAATTGTTTCAATGTTTGCATCAAGTTTTCTTGCAATGTCTTACTCTCTGATTCATCTACTACTCCATCATCCATTGAAATATATTTATGGTCCAATTCATAATTTGAAAATGAACAGCCCAAAACTGATAATTCCAGCTTTTTCGACCATCTATCTGAATCATTTTTTTCTTTCTCTATCCAGACCTCCATATCTTGTCCATATTCCAATGATTTTTCAAGCTCCGCATCTGGACAAAAAACAGATTGTAGCTGTTCCTTTGAATAGTCCTTTTTCACTAATATTCCACTTTTAATCTGCTCAGGAATATCTATATTTCCGGTTACCATAAAATTAATTTCACCGTTACTGGCTAAAATATTTACATTTTCAATATCTTCATTTTCTTCTATATTATTTGTTACACTCTTCTCCGTTTCTGTCCACATTTCTGTATTCTGTGCTGCCACAATTGCGCCATTTACATTTCTGGAATCTGGTGCTTTTTGGCACCCATTTAATGCTATACTCAAAACGGCAACTGTAATGAAAATGCCCTGATAATTCATATTGATTCAATCTTCCTTTAGCTTTCATTCAAGGATACAATGCATTAAAAAATCTGTTATTTTGTATCAGCGTTCCAAAGCCCAGATGAACTTACTGTTCCCTGAAGCAAGTCATCCATTCTTGCCCCTAACCAATAACTCCCCTTTGCACCATACTTCTTTTCTCCACTTGTATTATAATCTACACATACTCTACCAGTTCCCATTCGCCACTTTGGCTGTCCCCCCTGATAATATCCCGCTCCACCTGATGCAGCAGATTTATATACAAGTGGTTCATATGAAACGCCATATGTTCCATCCACCGTACAATTCTTATAAGAAATCGACTTTACATTAAGCACCCACTGGGGATCATAACTTAAAGAATTATCTTTTGTACTTTTTGAACTTGTATCACATGTATACTTATGACCCATGTTTTTTAAAGAAAATGAAAAGTTACCATTTCCTGCAAATGCAGGTGTAATCATCATGCATACTAGTGCTCCCGTTAAAACTGTAAAGCTGAATTTTTTTCTTAAATTTTTCATAATACTTTTACCTCTCACTGCTAAATCTTTCTAATGCAATTGTATCCCTGTGATTTTAAGTGTATCACCAATTACTATCCACAAAAAGAATTTTCCCTAATTTATACTTTCTGTCTCTTTTTTACATTAAAAGATTAGGCAGCTCACTATCTTCTTTTCTCAGCATCCAATACCCAATCCCTGATAACCCCATCATGAACCCCGGATTAAGTATGTTTTTCTCTGATAAACTTCCCTTAATTTCTCTGTCAACAATTTTTAAATTTTCAAAATTATCATCTATATCTTCCAATATCCACATAATCCCGGCTTGTCCATGACATAAACACATATCCATTTTCTTATTTTGAAAAATTTTATCACTTATCTGTTTCACAATATCCTTGTACACTTTTCTCTCACTAAATGTCCAGATTTTTTTCTCACTAAGATTTGTCATTTGTCTAATTTTTAATCTGGATAAAAGAATCCCCGGCGAACCATGACACCAACCAATTGTATCTTTTCTTGATTCAGAACGCATATCAAACCAATTATTCAATTCAGCAGAATATAAAGTATCTTCATACTGAATTGCTTCTGTTATAATTTGCTTATATTTTTCATCGCCTGTAAAATGGTATAGCCATGCAAAAGCTACTGCTATCCCACTATTTCCATGTGCCATTCCTGCTAAGGCTCTTTGTTCCTCCTCAGGCCATGCAATTCCTTTTTCCTGCTTAACAGCAGTTTTCATTAGTTTTTCTGCCACATGTATTGCTATATTTAAATATTTCTTTACGTCAGTTACTTCATACAACATAGTCATTGCAACAATGATACCTGCTTTTCCGCTAAGCAAATCATTCTCTTTTACATCATCCAATAACGGAATAATTTTTATCGCCTGTTTTTCAGCAAATGCATTCATTTTTTCTTTATCCTCATTTAGAATCTTTCCCAAACTCAAATACGTCAATATCAATGAACACTCTCCTGTATATAACCCCATATTATTGCCTTGAATTATCTTTTTTTCAGTATATCGGAATAATTGTTTTGTTACTCCTTCCAAAATATTTTTGTAGACAGGATTTCTATTCTTTTTATACAATGCAGCTAAATAGACAGCTATCCCGCTTATTCCATTATAGAAATACATATCCACAGGCGCCGACATAACGCATCCCGAAGAATCGTATCTGATTCCATCCCACTCATAGATGCTCTCTGTTTTATATGCCCTTTTGACTAAAATTTCACCTATTTTTTCTGGTGTTAATTTTTCTGTTTTAGTTACACACAACTTACCACGTTCCTCTCTTTTTTTATCTTTTTGTTTTAAAAATGAAATTTTCATAAGTCTAATCTGGAAATCTCTATCCCATTCCGACATTTTGTCAATTCTCTTTTTTATCTGAATTTTTCTATCGTCTTTAAAGTAATTAGTAAAATATTGTCCATCACCCGCAATCAAGTCTTTCCCTTTAACGTAATAGATAGGATAAATTTCTTTGTATATACAATCCATCTCATATTTTAAAATCTCATGATACCATTTTTCATAACATTTCAAGCTTTTAGCCATATGCAGCAACATTAAATGTCTTATATAGGGATTTGTCATAAACATCGGAAAATTCATACTATTTATATACATGAAGTACTCCTGTGTATTCCGCAAAAGGAATCGACTTTTTTCAGGTATACCCTTTAAGCACATATCTTCAAACATACTGCGATTTAGCATTGCTTTATCATAAGCAATTATAAATCCATCAATAAGATAGGATATATACGCTTCATACCCTATTGATTTGCCCCTTAATAAAGGTAAATTACTTTCATTCTGTATTTTAGGATGCATATATACAATCTTCATATCCGAAGTTCTTTCATTTATAACTGTCGGTATAAGAATATTCATCTTCTGAATACCAACACCACCAATGCCAGCCACATCTACTTTCTGTCCCAACCACTCTTTTCCAGGGATCAATCCAGAATTCAAAACAGTGTCTTTATAACAATCTTTCAATAAATTATCTCGATTGCCTGCGTGTAATGAAGCATCCGCTATAAACTCCACATCAATCAATATTGGATATTGGCCAGAAGCAATAATATTCTCACCATGTAAATCTGTCATCCCCAATATGTAACATAAAAAAATTTGAACGCCAAAAGATTTATAATATTCTCTCACTTCTTTTTCCGTTGTGCATGTTTCTTGTATCACTTTCCTTTCCCAACCATATGTTTTCCGATTTAAAATTTGATGTTCTTTCTTTTTTACTCCACATAATTTGAAAAATTTATCACTAATATATTCATAATAAACAGCACAGTCAAGATTATGTGGTTTATAATACAAAGAAATACCATTATCTAATTTTATACAACATACTGTTTCCCCCGGAATATGCTCATCAGATAGTCCCAACTTCCAGTCTATAATTCTATTAAAAGTTTTCTTCTCACAAATTTTTTCAATAATATCTTTTTTATCTTCCAACAAATGTTCAAGTAATTTCACAGCAGCCTCTACATAACTCACCGCTTTTCGTATGATGATAATTTTTAAGAATCTATATTTCTGAAAAAATTCTAGAAGATATCTTTCTTCATCTAAATACCGACTATTAAACTCTTGATATTTCTCGCCTGCATTATGACCCCGTAGCATTCCATCCACATCATGCTGATGCATTTCCTGTACTAAGCATCTCATACATGTCCATACTAAACGTTTAGTTACTTGTATCACCATTGATAATATAAGATTTTCACTATAGCCTTCCTTTTCTGACAATATATTCGTAGCTATATATTGCACATATCCTGCTATTCTTTCAAAAAAAACAGTAAACTGTGTAAATATTCCTTCTCCACATTCCTGCTTTATTCCTGTCTTAATACAATAATCAAATTCTTTCTCCTGATTTTCTGATATACTATACTTATCCTCATTCAGCACATCATCATATTTCCCCTGATATACATCATTCAAATTTTCTTCACCAAGTAATTGATTCCACAATGATTTTAGATCCTTGCTTTTACTTATTTTATCCCTATAATCCACTGTCTCCATCCTACCAACCTTCATTAAAATTTAAATATAATCGTCATACTATAACACATATTCTTTTAATCAAACACTTTTATCCTTAAATAATGTTTTTTGACCTCGAATAAGCCAAAAACAGCCCTATATTTATTTTTGTATATCAAAAAACTCCGGATTCCCACTTCATTCAAGTGAAAATCCGGAGACTTCTTATCTTTTATTCGATTTTTACAATGTCTCAGATTATATATTCCAAGCCATCTTGAAAATATTTTCTTTCTTATAAGCCCAACTGTGCAAGTAAGATGAATACACCACAGCAGATGAATGGGATGAAGATCTGTGTAACAGCGATATCCCAGTATGCTTCCTTATGTGTCAGTTTACAGATACCAAGCAGTGTAATCTGAGCGCCCTGATGAGGCAGTGTATCAAGTGTACCAGCTGCAATTGCTGCAATTCTATGTACATATGGAAGTGATACACCCATCTGAAGATATGTATCTTTCAATGCATTGAAGGCAACACCCATACCACCTGAAGCAGAACCGCAGGCACCGGCACAGATAGCAACTGTAATCATAACGAATACAAGTGGCTGCATGGACATATTCTTCAGTGCTGTTACCAGGTCGTTGAAGCCCTGAGTATTCTGTACAACACCACCGAAACCAACAACGATAGCTGTATTCAGGATAGCAACACCTGAATCTGCTGCACCTTTGTTGAAAACGCCAATCCATGCATTAACACCCTTAATTCTCTTAAACATCAGGATTGTTGCCAGTGCTACACCTGCAAATACAGATGTCTCAACAGGGAATGGGTGCATTGGATTGTTGAATAAAACAAGAATTAAAATAATTGGAAGAATTGCTACGATCACATTCGGAAGATCTTTTTCTTCGTCAGGATTTGGTAATTCTTCAGGTGACAACTGATATTTCAAAGATGGATCGTCAAATACAATACCTTTCTTTGTAAAGCTTCTTGCTCTTACTTCCAACCATACAAAGATTAACGCAAACATAACGATTGCTGTAATCAATGATGGTACAAAAGCTGCTGTTGATGGTGTACCAAGACTATCCATAGCGATAACGTTCTGGATGGATGGTGAACCAGGCGCTGACATGGACCATGTCCAGCATCCGGCTGAAATAGCAGCAGGAATCAGTCTTCTTGTCAGGTTACCTTCTTTAAACAGGTTCAAAGCGATTGGGTAAATTACGAAGAATACAACGAAACCGCTGACACCACCGAAAGTAAGGATACCTGTGATACACATGATAATTGGTGCAACAAATTTGCCGTGGCAAAGTCCTGCGATGGCTCTTGCAATAGATTCTGCGGCACCTGTATACTGATAAACCGCACCAAAAAGAGCACCAACAAAGAATGTTAAGAAATATTTGGTAATGTAATCTGTTGCTGCCGGCATGAAAAGTCCTTTCAGACTATCAAGAATCGGCAAACCGGAACACAAAATAACAAAAATGGTAACAAGCGGAGCCAGAATCAGTGCACTCATCTGTTTGAACGCCAGTACACCGAAAAGGGCAATCGCAATAACTAATACTAAAATGTGAATGTTCATACTCTCTCCTAAAAATAACACTATTCTGTTAAAAATTAAACAATTCTCTTAATTTTAAGTGAGGCGAAATACGACCCACGCATTTCGCCCCGAAAATGTCAAACCTTCTCTTAAATTAAACTCAGATCAATCCAATTAGAAATCTGTCAGGTTTGCTTTACGTTTTTCAAGGAATGCTGTCATACCTTCCTTCTTATCATCTGTTGAGAATGATAAACCGAACAGATTTGCTTCAAGTGTAAGACCACTTGCAAGATCTGTATCCATACCTGTGTTGATTGCCTGTTTAGCAAGAGAAACAGCATAGCTGCCCTTGGACATGATCTTCTTAGCCATTGCTTTACATGTATCAAGCAGTTCTTCCTGAGGAACAACCTTGTTAGCAAGACCGATTCTGTAAGCTTCCTGAGCATCGATCTGATCACATGTGAAGATCAGTTCTTTTGCACGACCCTTGCCTACAAGACGTGGGAGACGCTGTGTGCCGCCGAAACCTGGAAGAATACCAAGACCTGTTTCAGGCTGACCAAACTTAGCATTGTCAGATGCTACACGAATGTCGCATGCCATAGAAATCTCGCAGCCACCGCCAAGAGCGTATCCGTTAACTGCTGCGATTGTAACCTGAGGCATTGTTTCAAGCTTTAAGAAAGCTTCTTTAGCAAGAAGACCCATCTTTCTTCCTTCAGCAGGTGTTGCATTCACCATTTCAGAAATATCTGCACCTGCAACGAAAGCCTTTGTGCCTGAACCTGTCAGAATAACAACTCTGATATCTTTGCGTTCTGCAATTTCACCAAAGCACTGGTCAAGTTCTGCAAGTGTTTCACTATTCAATGCATTCAGTGACTTTGGTCTGTTGATTGTTACTACTGCTACCTCGTTTTCGACTTCCATTAATAAATTGTTCATAAAGCATCCTCCTAAACTTATGATACATAATTAATTATTGTCACAAACAATTATTGGTACGCTAACTGTTTGTGTATGTGCTTATTATAATATCTCTTTTTCATTTTGTCTATCCATTTTTGAATGATTTTGTCACAAAAATCACAATCCAAATTTGTATATTTTGCCAAAAATTGAAAATGATTGAGTTTTTTTCTTTCAATTGAAGTACTTGGTATCAATTTTGTTACAACAAACCAACTTATAAATGCCCCATCCCGGCATTTTGAACCTTATGGACATTATAATAATTGAATAAATTTCTCTGGAATTGCTTGA
>OHAU01002812.1_pt1 | contig 15501 bp, 10 predicted proteins | sample 1577181 | NCBI WGS metagenome assembly OHAU01 (sample SAMEA3541472, study PRJEB24748) | human gut metagenome | biome: human gut; feature: human-associated habitat; material: faeces | place: China | collected 2012 | reverse complement strand
CCCACGCGAAAAACGACCGAAAAACAGCAGCAGCCTGTTATCGGCAGTAACAGTATAAGTGGTATGAATCAGCTTCTCGATGCTGACAACCAGCAAGAGCATAAAAAGAACGGCAATAAGGATATTCTTTTCCCAAAGGCCGTAAACAGCCATTGCACCCGCCAGAATGATAAACAAATACTGTCCGACAGCAATACGCGCATGAAAAATTCGATTCATTTTGTCCTATTTTTGCTGCTAAGATAGGTATTTTTATGAATTAATGCCTGCAAGACACACAAGGAACGCAGTTATTTTGTAGTTTTGCGGTGTCAAATACACAAAATTATGGTAAGAAAGTTCGATTTCCTCGTTATCGGTTCCGGAATTGCCGGTATGAGTTTTGCGCTGAAGGTGGCGCATAAAGGAACAGTGGCCCTCATCTGTAAAGCCGGTCTGGAGGAGGCAAATACTTATTTCGCACAAGGCGGAATCGCTTCCGTCACCAACCTGGCGGTAGATAATTTCGATAAGCACATTGAAGACACCATGATTGCCGGAGACTGGATAAGCGACCGCAAAGCTGTGGAAAAGGTGGTGCGCAACGCTCCTGAGCAAATCAATGAACTCATCAAATGGGGGGTAAACTTTGACAAAAAAGACAACGGGGAATTCGACCTGCATAAAGAAGGCGGACATTCGGAGTTCCGCATCCTGCACCACAAAGACAATACAGGCGCGGAAATACAGGACAGCCTGATTGAAGCCGTAAAACAACATCCCAATATCACCGTATTCACAAATTTCTTCGCGGTAGAAATCATTACCCAGCACCACCTGGGCATCATTGTAACCCGCTACACTCCGGGTATCAAATGCTACGGCGCTTATGTATTGAACGAAAATACCGGAGAAGTGGATACCTTCCTCTCCAAAATGACCATCATGGCAACAGGAGGTTGCGAAGCCGTATACCGAAACACTACCAATCCATTGGTTGCTACCGGCGACGGTATAGCCATGGTCTACCGCGCCAAAGGAGCCGTAAAGGACATGGAATTCATCCAGTTCCACCCGACCGCCCTCTACCATCCGGGCGACCGCCCTTGTTTCCTGATAACGGAAGCCATGCGCGGATATGGCGGCGTTCTCCGTACCATGGACGGCAAGGAGTTCATGCAGAAGTACGATCCACGCCTTTCACTCGCCCCGCGCGACATCGTGGCACGCGCCATCGACAATGAGATGAAGCAGCGCGGCGACGAGCATGTCTATCTGGATGTTACCCACAAAGATCCCGAAGAAACCAAGAAGCACTTCCCGAATATCTATAAGAAATGCCTCAGCATCGGCATCGACATCACCAAAGAGTACATTCCCGTAGCCCCTGCCGCACACTATCTTTGCGGCGGCATCAAAGTAGATCTGGACGGACAATCCAGCATCCGCCGCCTGTATGCCATCGGTGAGTGTTCGTGCACCGGACTTCATGGCGGAAACCGTTTGGCTTCCAACTCGCTGATTGAAGCCGTTGTCTATGCCGACGCAGCAGCCCAGCATGCGTTGCGCGTATTGGAGCGCTCTGACTTCAACGAAGATATTCCCGAATGGAACGATGAAGGAACTATCTCCAACGAAGAACGCGTATTGATTACGCAAAGCATGAAGGAGGTGAACCAGATTATGGAATCTTACGTGGGCATTGTGCGCAGCAACACGCGCCTGACACGCGCCTGGAACCGTCTGGATATTCTTTATGAAGAGACGGAAAAACTATTCAAGAGCAGTAAGGCTACTCGTGAACTCTGCGAATTGCGCAACATGATTAATGTGGGCTATCTGATTACCCGGCAAGCCATGGAACGTAAGGAAAGCCGCGGACTGCATTATACAATAGATTACCCGCACGCTCAAAAATAGGGTTCATGGCACATTTCAACGAGTATCTGGACTTGTTGGAACTTTCTCCTCTGGTGTATCATTTTCTGCATAACGGAAAAACAATAAAAATATTAATTATAACGGAAAAAAGCAGCTTTATAAAAAAGGAGAGTTCTTTTGTCGGGCAGATGAAGTGTGCCATCATATTGCCTATGTATCCAAAGGAGGTTTCCGCTATTTCTGTCTCGACAAAGAAGGAGATAAGCACATCACCGGATACAGTTTCGAAAAGGATTTTGTGACCGATTATTACTCGTTTACCAGGCAGATGCCGGCCATAGTCTGTACGGAAGCAGTCAAAGACAGCACCGTCTACCAGTTATCCTATGAACAACTGGAAAACTTTTGGGAGCTGAACTCTCAAAACCAGTTATTAGGTCGTAAGATTGCTGAAAATCTTTTCTGTATGACCTACCACCGCTTACTGGACTTCTATTCAGTCTCCCCTAAAGTACGCTACCAAGAGCTGCTAAAGAGGTGCCCTGACATTGTCCAACAAACAAGTTTGAAAGAAATAGCCTCTTTCCTTAATATTTCCCCATATACCCTGAGCCGTATCCGACGAAAAATAACTTTCGAATAAAAAGGCTGATTTCTTGCTTTGAAGCAAGAAATTAATTTTTTCAAATATATATTTGTTATTAAAACACAGCTTATCGCTATCTTTGTGAATATCTAATTATATAATCTTATATCAGTATGATATGAAAAGCCGTTGTATTCATATATGTATACTTCTATGTCTGTATGTTTATAATCTGTACGGACAAACACCCGATGACAATATTATTATCACAAAATGCAGCGACTCCTATATTTTTGAGGAGAAAGACGGCATCCCCATTGTATCCAACCGGAAAGAGATATCCTATGAAGCAACAAGAATGGGAGCCTCTCTGCAACCCCACACCTATTACGGAGAGTTCATCTCACTGGACAAGGCTTCTGCCAAAGGGGGAGGGAAAGCCGAATATAAAAGCATCACACCAGAAAATGTCTTCTTTGACGACAGCAAAGTCTGCTTTTTCAATCTCTACCTTGATCGGAAAGGGAAAAAAACAGAAGCATCGTTCAAGCGCACTTTTCACGACCTGCATTATTTTACGCGGGTCTACCTGGGCGAAGACTACTTCATCAGAGAAAAGCAACTGACATTCATCATCCCACAATCGCTTTCCCGCTTCCACCTGACGGAAAAAAACTTCAGTCCGGCCATTCACTGTGAACGCAGCATCAACAGCGCAGGCGACTCGGTATTCACCTATGTCGTGACAAACATGCCCGCCATGAAAGACGAGAAGCAGATGCCGGCAACAGGCAAAGTCTATCCGCATATATTGATAACAGGGTCGTTCAAAGACTACCACGATATGTACTGCTGGTCCAACAAACTGGCACAAGTGGACTGCAACGTGCCCGAAATCGATATTCTATTGGCAAAGATCACTGCCGGCTGCCATACCGACATGGAAAAAATACGCAATACGTATGCCTGGGTACAACAGAACATCCGCTACATCGCCTTCGAAGCAGGCATATTGGGCCACAGGCCCGATACTCCCGCAGAAGTTCTCCGCAAACGTTACGGTGACTGCAAAGGAATGTCACTCCTGCTCCGCACATTGCTGAAAGCACAGGGATTTGACGCCCGGCTCACCGACATAGGCACCATAGACATCCCCTACCGGATGAGTGAGATAGCAACGCTTGCATCTGCCAACCACATGATATGCAGCCTTATCTATCAGGGAAAAACCTATTATCTGGACGCCACCAACGAATACATTCCGCTGGAATTCATACCCGGAAGCATACAGGGCAGGGAAGCTATGATAGAAAACGGAGAAGAATGTATCGTACAGACGGTACCCATATTGGACAGCAGTGCTTCTACGGACAGCCTGTATTACACTTGCACCCTCTCCGGTGAGCAAACAGACAGAGTGCTGCAAGGCAGGGCAACCCGCAGCTGGAGTGGAGACATGAAAGAATTCTTCCTCACAGCCTATCATAAAAACGACAAAAGCGACCGCGAAGAACACCTGCTTCGTACACTGGCGGGAAACAATCATAACTATCAAGTCGGCTCCGTCAAATGGATACAACAAGAACCCCAACAGCAATGGGCCATACTGGCAGGAACAGTCATAAACAACAGTGCCGTACAAATTGCAGACAGCGAGTTCTACATTGAATTAGACCTTCACAACGACCTGTTCGACCAACCCATAGACACCCTCAAGCGCATACATGATTATGAGTTGCCACTCCGTTGCCGCATTGTGCGTCACACAGAATTAGAAATACCCGCAGGCTATACCCTTGTCCATTGCCCCAAAGGAATTGCAATCCATGCGCCACAAGGCACACTCCACTGTTCCTACAACAAGCAAGGGGAGAAAATCATCTTCCGGAAAGTAATGGAAATCAAAGAGAAACTCATTCACCGTAATGACATTGTCGCTTGGAACGAGAACCTGCGGAAATGGGCTGATGCATGCAATGAACAAATTATTCTCAAAAAACAATAACCATGAAACAAAACATGCTATTCTTAATGGGGGTATTAGCACTTTTACTGGCATCCCCCAATGCAAATGCCGATGACAAAGAGAAATACAAACTCTTTGCAGAAGAAACAAGAAAAGAAGTCTGGGCGCTCGAGCTGCCTGAATTTGCCAACACCGCCATCCCCGAAAAGTACAAGGACGAGTCTGCCGTCATTCTGGCTGCACACAGCCGGCTGGAAGTCACTAAAAAGACCCGCTTCAACGTAGGCGCTTTCCTCGGCGGTTTCCACTACATAGATCGTGAGGTAAACTGCCGCGACCTGTACCGCATGTTAGTGCAAATCAACGACAAAGCAGCTTTAAAGGAATTCTCCGAATTCGATTATAAAGCAGAAATCCGGAAAAAATCATGGCGATACGACGAAAGCTACCAACAAGTATTAGGAGTGCGCATCATCAAACCGGACGGCACTATAAACGAAGTGAGTACCGATGAATACATGACTGCCACCGAAGGCAAAAACGACAAAGAGCAACGCCAGAAACTTGCCGTACCGGGATTGGAGATCGGCGATAAGATAGATATTTTTTTCTTCAATTACACCTCATTGGAAAACCATAACCTTGATCCGTTCATTTTCCGTTTCCGCCAAAGCCATCCGATGCTTTCCTACACCGTACATTGCGAAATAGACGATAAACTCACCACCCAATACCGCACCCTGAACGGTGCGCCTGACTTCAAGCAAAGCACAAATGAAGAAGGAAACATCCTGCTTGACGTGGCGATGAAGGATATAGAACAAACCGAACCCGATTTGTGGTACAACTCCATGCAGCAAACGCCGACCACATTATTATATATCACCAACAGCCAGATGAAAAAATACACCTACATACCCAAAAGTACCAAGAAAAAAGGGCTGCAACCCAATCCCGACGCGGCTTCCATACAGGAAGACGACTGGGAATTCATAAAACAAGCGATACGGTATAACGGCTACGGAGGAGTGAGCAACGTCAAAAAAGGCATACGGCTTCTCCGCAATGTCAAACAGATAAAAAAGAAAGACTGGACAGATGAGACAAAAGCAGACTTCATCTATAACTACTATCATTTTGCACTGATGACAGACCCTAAAAGCGATTGCAACAATGAGCTGTTCATCGTCTATTTTCAAAGATTGCTAAATTGGGTGGATGTTCCCAACCTGCTTGGAATAACCACCAACGAAAATAAAGAACCGCTTGACAAACTCGCAAGTTACCGCAATACAACCTGGTTTATCGCGCTCCCGGAAAGCAACAAATATTATCTCCCGCCTACGAATTATCTTATTCCCCATGAAATTCCTGCCTGTTATCAAGGCCGGCAAGCCATTTTGGAATCGGATAAATCGAAAGCCAAGGCCGGACGAAAACATTACAACTTTCCCATGAGTACGGCTGAAGACAACAGAAATGTCACTACCATACAAGCCGACATCAATAATACCCTGCTCACCATCCACCGTAACGAATATCGTACAGGAACACAAAAAGAACGCATGCAGACCGCATTAGCCAAAATGGAAGATGTAGACGCAGCCTATCGCCGCCTGCTCAGCATCGACAAGGAATTTGCAGAAGAAATAGGCAAGAAATATGCAGACGATCTTCAGGAAATGTTCCGGAAAGGACGTGAGCAGGAAAAAGATGACTATAAATGGGAAATCAACTTCTATCATGGCGAGGATGCGCAAGAACTGCTTAATTATCAGATGCAATGCTTAGGCAACCGTCCGGACAGCGCCGCTTTTGTTTATGACGTCCGTTACGCAATGGATGGCTATGTCAGAAAAGCCGGGCCTCACTATGTGCTTTCCGCAGGGAAACTACTTGGCGCACAAACTCTGGTTGAGGGCAAGGAACGCAAGCGTTCGGCTGACATATACATGTCGGCTCCCCGCACTTTCCAATGGAATATCACCGTCAACCTTCCGGCAGGCTATGAAGCAGCTGCCGAGGGAGTGGAAAAATTGAATGTAAAGGTAGAGAACGAATGTGGCGCTTTCATTGCAAAAGCCGTTGCTCAGAACGGAAAACTTATACTGGACATCACCAAACGTTACAACCACAAGACAGAACCAGCTACCAACTGGGACAAACTACTTGAAATCCAAGATGCTTCCAAAGCATACGAATCACTTTCCGTAGTATTGAAAAAATAGAAAGCACCAATCATAAAAGGGCTGCATCCAACCAACGATGCAGCCCTTCCATATATCTATATCCTTTCCTTGAAGGAAAGCGGAATCCTAATAGTTCTCTTTCTTTACCTCAAAATAGGCCTGCGGATGCAAACATGCCGGACATACCTGAGGAGCTTCTTTACCGGTATAGATGAAACCACAGTTACGGCATTGCCATACAACCTCGCCTTCCTTTGCAAATACGGAAGCTGTTTCAATATTCTTGATAAAAGCGCGATAGCGTTCTTCGTGTCCCTTTTCAGCAATAGCAATATTGCGATACATCAAGGCAATTTCGGGGAAACCTTCTTCATCGGCAACATCAGCAAAGCCCGGATAATCCAATGACCATTCTTCATGTTCACCGGCAGCAGCTTCCTGAAGATTTTCAAGAGTAGTACCGATAACGCCGGCAGGATAAGAAGCTGTGATTTCCACCATTCCGCCTTCCAACCACTTGAACATACGTTTAGCGTGTTCCTTTTCCTGGTCGGCTGTTTCTGTGAAAATAGCAGCAATTTGTTCGTAACCTTCTTTTTTAGCAACGCTTGCAAAGTAAGTATAGCGCATTCTTGCTTGCGATTCACCGGCAAATGAAGTCAATAAATTCTTTTCAGTACGGGTTCCTTTAACACTTTTAGCCATAGTCTCTTTTTTAAATTAGTTAATATTATTACGTATAAATACCGTTCGCTTTGTCCTTATGATTGTTGATACAAAATTAAGAATTAAGTTTGATATAACCACACTCTGTCTCATCGGATTTATCTATTGCTCCATAGGTGAAATCTATTTCGCCTGCAAATCCAAAGAGAGAGGTCATTCCCTGTATTCTATATTTAAGAAAACAAGTAATCTGCATAGAAAACAAAAAACAGGCTATTTGTGTTCAACAAATTTGCAAAAAACAGGCCAATCTATCAATTTATACATTATTTTGCTTACTTTTGCAGCTTATTTATAAACACACACTTTTTATAGCGTAAAAAAGTCAAATTAATAATGAAAGCGTTCGAATTCAAGCCTAAACTATATACGGCTTTAAAAAACTACTCAAAAGAACTTTTTATGGCAGACCTGATGGCCGGTATCATTGTAGGTATCGTAGCCCTGCCACTTGCCATTGCGTTTGGTATTGCATCGGGTGTATCACCTGAAAAAGGCATTATTACGGCTATTATTGCCGGTTTTATAATCTCCCTGCTGGGCGGCAGCAAAGTTCAGATCGGCGGCCCTACCGGTGCATTCATCGTTATCATTTACGGCATTATTCAGCAATATGGAGAGGCAGGACTGATTGTAGCCACGCTGATGGCAGGCGTCATTCTCATTCTGTTAGGAGTGTTCAAGCTGGGAGCAGTCATTAAGTTTATCCCCTATCCCATTATTGTAGGTTTGACAAGCGGCATTGCAGTCACGATCTTTACCACCCAGATTGCAGATATATTCGGACTGAGTTTCGGTGGAGAGAAGGTTCCGGGAGACTTTATCGGGAAATGGCTGGTCTACTTCCGCCATTTCGACACTGTCAACTGGTGGAATACAGTTGTCAGCATCGCCAGTATCTTCATCATTGCCATTACTCCGAAATTCTCAAAGAAGATACCCGGTTCGCTCATCGCCATTATCGTGGTGACCATTGCGGTCTATCTGATGAAAACCTATGGCGGCATTAGCTGCATCGACACCATCGGCGACCGTTTCAGCATTAAAGCGGAACTTCCCGATGCTGTGATGCCTGCCTTGGACTGGGAAGCCGTCAAGAACCTGTTTCCCGTTGCCATTACGATTGCCATACTGGGAGCCATAGAGTCTTTGCTTTCGGCTACCGTAGCCGACGGCGTAATCGGTGACAAGCACGACTCCAATACCGAACTGATAGCACAGGGTGTTGCCAACATGGCTACCCCACTTTTCGGCGGTATCCCTGCCACAGGCGCCATTGCCCGTACAATGGCCAACATCAACAACGGCGGCAAGTCACCCGTAGCCGGTATAATCCATGCAGTGGTGCTGCTCTTGATTCTTCTGTTGCTTATGCCGCTGGCACAGTACATCCCAATGGGATGCCTGGCAGGCGTACTGGTGATTGTATCCTATAACATGAGTGGCTGGCGCGTATTCAAAGCACTGCTGAAAAACCCGAAATCGGACGTCACCGTATTATTGATAACTTTCTTCCTGACGGTTATCTTCGATTTGACAATTGCCATTGAAGTAGGCCTGGTCATCGCCTGCGTACTCTTTATGCGCCGCGTCATGGAGACCACCGAGATATCTGTTATCAAAGACGAAATAGACCCGAATACCGAATCGGACATTGCCACAAATGAGGAACATCTCATTATTCCGGAAGGCGTGGAAGTGTACGAAATCAACGGTCCCTATTTCTTCGGCATCGCCACAAAGTTTGAGGAAGTAATGGCGCAACTTGGCGACCGCCCCAAAGTGCGAGTCATCCGCATGCGTAAAGTTCCTTTTATTGACTCTACGGGTATCCACAATCTGGAAAGCCTTTGCAAGATGTCGCAAAAGGAAAAGATAACCGTTGTACTCTCCGGCGTGAACGCCAAAGTGCATCAGGTATTGGAAAAGTCCGGTTTCTACACGCTTTTAGGCGAAAAGAATATCTGCCCCAATATCAATGTGGCACTGGAACGGGCACGCAAGCTGGCCGAGTAAATGTTTACAAAAGGAACCTGAAAAAGAACAGTCGTATAATGAGGGGTCTCAGTCGTATAGTGAGACTATCTCACTATACGACTGAGACCCCCTTAGCAGTATACTGAGATAGTCGCCATTTTACAGACTGATAATCAAGCTATTACAAACGCCCTCTCTTATTAAGAAAAGATAGGACAAAAGAGAAGCATTATGGCAAAGAGAAGAAGAAGCAACAAGAAAGAACCCAAAGGAGTGATTTACCTGATAGTTCTGGCATGCCTTGCGGCCGTCTTCCATGAACCGATAGCCAATGCGCTCCGTAACAAACTGCCCGTTCCCACGGAAAAGACAGCAAAACGGGCAGAAACAACGAAAACCGCCGGAAATCCCCTACTGCCGGCTCCACTGAAAAACGTACCCGAACAAATATTGCACCGCAAGGGCTATACCGCCTCCTACAACCGCGAACACAAGATACCGAATTGGGTGGCCTGGGAACTTACACCGGAAAAACTGATAGAACGTGAAAGCCGCACCGACAAATTCCTGCCCGATCCCGACCTGCCCGAAAGCCAAGCGGTAACTACGGACGACTATAAGCGCTCAGGCATGGACAGAGGTCACATGTGCCCTGCCGGTGACAACCGTTGGCATTGGAAAGCCATGCAGGAAAGCTTCTACATGACCAATATCTGCCCCCAAAATCATAACCTGAACCGCGGCGACTGGAAAGAACTGGAAGAAGCCTGCCGCCTGTGGGCAAAAAAAGAAGGGAAAATCTATGTTGTCTGCGGCCCTGTCCTCTACCGCCAAAAGCACCGCACTATCGGAAAAAAACACAAGATCACCGTACCCGAAGCATTTTTCAAAGTCATACTCTGCACAAACAGCAACCCACCGAAAGCCATCGGTTTTATTTATAAAAATACATCGGGCAACCACCCATTGGACACCTATGTCAACAGCGTGGACGAAGTAGAACGCATCACCGGAATCGATTTCTTCCCAGCCCTGCCGGATAACGTTGAAAAGCAGGTAGAAGCTGCCTATAACCTTGATTTATGGAAGAAAGAATGAATAGCAACATTCTTTAACCTTACATATTTATACAAACATATTGTCACGACATATCCCCCATTTTTACAATTTATATCACTTGTTTTTTAAATATTCCTAATTCTCCTCTGCAATACTCTGCCTTTTTTCTAATTTTTAATAATCCGGAATTTAATAAATTTGCAATCCGTTATGCAATTATTTATCTCTTTTTTCACGTCTATATTAATTATTTAATATCTTTGCAAGGATTTACATAACAGATTTTATTTTCAGCTAAAAAAAATGAAACACAATACGAAACATAGCCTGTCTTTTGTTTGGAGAAACGTTAAAAAACGTGATGAGATATCACGCTAAGGAGGCTGTTTCCATAATTCTACAATAACAGACATTTATCAATTCAAATTTTAATCAATAATAAATTAAAGACAAGGATGAGAAAATCAATTCTTTGGTTTGTCTTTCTTACATTATTGACTATTCAATCGGCTTTTGCACAAAGTTTTTATGTAAAAGGCAAGGTTATATCCCAAGAGGATAATGAACCGTTGATTGGCGTGTCAATTTTGCAAGAGGGAAGTGGAAATGGCGTAGTAACCGATATTGACGGAAACTACAGCCTTGAAGTTAAAGGTACGACAAAAACGACTTTAGTCTTTTCGTACATCGGTATGCAATCGCAGAAGCATGAAGTCAGCGCAAAAACTGGTACGCTGAACGTTCGGCTCGCCTCAGACGCCGCATTAATAGACGAAGTAGTGGTAGTGGCGTACGGAACCCGTAAAAAAGGGACAATTGCCGGCGCTGTATCTGCCGTAAAATCGGAAAAATTGGAAAATGTTCCGGCAGCCGGTTTCGACCAGGCGCTGCAAGGACAGACTCCGGGTTTGTCAGTAATCTCCAATTCGGGAGAACCTAGTAAAGCTGCTGTTTTCCAGATTCGCGGTACCAACTCAATCAATTCGGGTACTTCCCCGCTGTTTATTCTCGACGGTGTGCCTATTTCCAGTTCTGATTTCAATACAATCAGTCCGGGAGATATTGAATCGATCTCAGTATTGAAAGATGCTTCTTCAACCTCTATCTACGGTGCACGTGCGGCAAACGGCGTGGTAGTAATCACTACCAAGCGCGGTCTGGCTATGGATAAGGCCAAAGTGACCCTGCGTGCCCAGTATGGCATCTCACAGTTGGCATCCAACGGCAAGTGGATGATGATGAACACGCCTGAGCGTATCCAGTTTGAAAAAGAAATCGGCCTAGACGCCGGGCAAGACTACGAACTGCTTTCGCGCACCAACGTCAACTGGATAGATGAAATATTCAACGACCGCGCTCCGCTGCAGAACTACGAACTGTCTGTGAACCGCGCCACCGACCGCTTGAACTATTACGTTTCCGGCGGTTTCTACGATCAGGAAGGTATCGCCCAAAGCTCTTCTTTCCGTCGCTACAACATGCGCGCCAATGCAGAAGTAAAGGCAAGCAACTGGTTGAAGATAGGAACAAGCACGATGGCTGCTTACGAAGAAATCCAGCAAACCGAGGAAGGTTCCATGGCGCTCTATACACCGATTTCAGGTTCACGCTTCATGCTTCCCTACTGGAACCCTTACAACAAAGACGGCTCACTTGCCTCCGAAAACAACGGCACATGGGCAGGAACCGGCCAGAACCCCATTGAATGGATGGCCAACAATCCTGTACATTATAAAAAATATAAGGTGTTGTCCACCGTATTTGCCAACATCACTCCGATCAAGAACCTGACTATCCGTACACAGTTCGGTGCAGACTACTCTCACTCTACGGCTTTCATGCAGTCATACCCAAGTTATGTCATCAACAACGGTATGGGTTCTGCAGGACGCAACTCGTCGGATGTACTGACGCTGAGCGAAACGACCACCGCCAATTATCGCTGGGAACTGAATGAAAGCCATTCGCTCAACTTCCTGCTGGGACAGGAAGCGGTGAACTTCGAATCGACCGGCTTCCAGGTAGTTTCCAGAGGACAAGCCAACGACAAGCTGACGAATGTAACGTCGGGAACACGAGCTTCCGCATGGGGCGATTCAAACAGTTCTTATTCTTACCTGTCGTTCTTCTTCCGCGGCGAATACAACTATAAGGATTTGTACTACGCGGAAATGGCTGCCCGTACGGATGCCTCCTCACGTTTCGGTAAAGACCACCGCTGGGGTGTTTTCTGGTCGCTGGGCTTTATGTGGAACATCAAGAACGAATCATTCCTGAAAGACGTCGAGTGGCTGACCAGCGCTCAAATTGCGTTGAGTACAGGTACATCGGGCAACTCTGAAATACCGAACTATGACCACCTGGCATTGGTGGCAGGCGGTCCCAACTACAACGACGAAGCCGGAATCTATCCCAAACAGCCCGGAAATGAAGATTTAGGCTGGGAGCAGACGTGGGCAAACAATGTGGGCGTCCGCATGGGACTTTTCAACCGCGCCAACGTGAATATCGACTTCTATCATAAGAAAACCAGCAACATGCTGATGCTTGTTCCCCAATCTTACGCGGTGACCGGCGACGGTTACAGTTGGGAAAATATCGGTGCAATGGTAAACCGCGGTGTCGAAATCAGCATAGACGGTGACATCGTCCGCACCAAAGACTTTACGTGGAACGTGAACGCCAATGTTTCTTACAACAAGAACAAGTTGGTGGAACTCTACAACGGCGTACAGGAATACGTAAACTCCACTACCGGACTGAAGTTCGTGGTAGGCCGCCCCGTACACGAATTTTTCATGAACCGCTATGCCGGTGTGAATCCTGCCAACGGTGACGCCCTGTGGTACACCAAAGACGGCGAGCTGACTACCGAATTCCGCGAGGAAGACAAAGTGATGACCGGAAAAACGTTTGACTCTCCATGGGCGGGCGGTTTCGGAACCACTTTTGCATGGAAAGGTCTTTCGTTGTCCGCACAGTTCAGCTGGATGGCCGACCGCTACGTGATGAACAACGACCGTTTCTTTGAAGAGAGCAATGGGCTGTACAGCGCCTACAACCAGTCCAAACGACTGCTGTATGACCGCTGGAAAAAGCCGGGTGACCTTACCGATATTCCCCGCTACGGCGTAGTGGCGCAACTCGACGACCGTTTTCTGGAGAACGCTTCATTCCTCCGTCTGAAGAACCTGACGCTGGCTTACGTACTTCCGCAGCCGATATTGAAGAAGACCAACTTCTTTACCTCAGCCCGTATCTATCTGCAAGGACAGAACCTGCTGACCTTTACCGGATTCAACGGACTTGACCCGGAAGTGGCAAGCAATATTTACAGAGCACAATACCCGGCTTCACGCCAATACACGTTGGGTATTGAAGTTTCATTCTAACACAGTATAAGCAGAAAGAAAAATGATAAAGAAAATTAGAAATTATATCCTGTTGGCTGCCGTAGCACTGTCTGCCGCTTCGTGTCTGGACAAACTGCCCGAAGACGAAGTTCCTTTCGACAATGCCATCCGGTCGGTGTCCGACGTAAACCAGGCAGTCATCGGCATCTACGATGCCTTCAAAAGCAGCGCCCTGTATTCCGGTAACCTCACTTTGCTGCCCGACCTCCAAGCCGACTTCGTGTACGCCGTAAACGGCTACACCAATACATACGGCAACATCTGGCGCTGGAAAGATATCCTTGCTACGAACACAGACATCGAAGCGGTATACCAAGCCCTGTACGCAGTGATCAATCGCTGTAACTTCATGCTGGATCGCGTGGACTACGTAAGAAAGAACACCACCGTCGATGCCGACCTCGACAAACTGGATCAATATTGCGGCGAAGCCTACTTTGCCCGCGCACTCGCCTACTCGGAACTGATAAAGCTCTTCTGCAAAGCCTACGAAAGCGATGAAGAAGCCGCCAACGAACTGGGCGTGATACTGACCGAGCACTACAACGGCAACGAAGAGATGAAGCGCGCTTCGCTGAAAGACTCTTACCAATTCGTACTGGACGACCTGAACCGCGCCGCCGACCTCCTGAAACTGGAAGACGACTTCAAAGGCACACTTTACGACACCACCTACTTCAACGAATACACCGTCTATGCCCTGCGCGCACGCATTGCCCTGTACATGAAGAAGTGGGACGACGCCATCAAGTACTCCGACAAAGTGATAGAAAGCAATTATTATACGCTGGCAAGCTGTACAAGACAGGTATCACAGGGCGTAAGCTACTATCAATATATGTGGACCAACGATCACTCCATAGAAGGCATCTGGAAAGTGGGCTTCACCGTAAACTCTTACGGTGGCAGACTGGGCACCATCTTTGCCAACTACGACTTCCGCAACTTCCGTCCGGACTATGTGCCGGCAGAATGGGTCATCGACTTGTATGACAGCAATGACCTGCGCGTTTCTTCTTTCTTCAAGGCCTACACCACCGGATACAGCCATGGGCTCACCTGGCCATTGCTGATGAAGTACTTCGGCAACCAAGACTTCATGAAGCAGTACAACATACTCCACGTCACCATGCCCAAAGTGTTTCGCCTGTCCGAGCAGTACCTGATTCGTGCGGAAGCCTACGTGCAGAAAGACCAGCCCGACTATGCCAAAGCGGGCAGTGACATCAGCGCCATCCGTACAGCCCGTTATTCTTCGTACGGCGGTTCTACTGCCATGAACAAGGAGAATGCCATGGACATCATCGAAGCAGAGCGTGTGAAAGAACTTTATATGGAGGGCTTCCGCTTGCAAGACCTGAAGCGTTGGCACAAGGGATTCAAGCGCAAACCGCAAGACCAGTCGCTGACCAACGGCAGCAGCCTGAAAGTGGAGAAAGACGATCCTCTGTTCGTATGGCCTATTCCCCAGCACGAGCTCGACTCTCCGGGTTCGCAGGTAGAACCTAATGAAAGTAACAAATAAGATTAAATACATACGATAATGAAGAAACTATTAATGGGATGTATGGCAGCCTTGGCTGCTTTGATAAGCCTTGTCGGGTGCGAACAGGACAGGGTGGTATACGGCGGGCCCAATTATCTTATGTTTTCCGACACGATCTATTATTGTCCCGTGCAAGAAACGAATGAGATATTTAATGTTCCTGTCTCTGCTACTAAGTC
>OHAU01002785.1_pt1 | contig 15636 bp, 14 predicted proteins | sample 1577181 | NCBI WGS metagenome assembly OHAU01 (sample SAMEA3541472, study PRJEB24748) | human gut metagenome | biome: human gut; feature: human-associated habitat; material: faeces | place: China | collected 2012 | reverse complement strand
TGTCAGCATTATTGACAGGGGCGGCATTGTCCTTTTCATGTCCCGGTGTCTGATAGTTAAATTTCAAAATCATTACCCGGAAAACGATAAAATAGACAATGAAATAAAGGATACCTACAGGAATGACATGCAGCCAGCTGGTTTTGGTATTGCCCTGGAGAATGCCGAACAGGAAGAAATCCAGGAAACCACCGGAAAATGTCATACCGATACCAACATTCAGCATATGCATGAGCATATAGGAGAGGCCGGCAAATGCACAGTGAATGACATATAGCGGCGGAGCGACGAATAAAAAGGCAAATTCCAGAGGCTCTGTAATTCCAGTGACAGCGGAGGAGATGGCTGCGGACAGCAAAAGGCTTCCTACAGCTTTTTTATTTTCAGGGCGGGCACAGGTATACATAGCCAGGGCAGCGCCGGGAAGACCGAACATCATCAACGGAAATTTACCGCTCATAAAACGTGTGGCTGCGACACTGAAATGTGAAGTATCAGGGCTGGCAAGTTCTGCAAAAAAGATATTCTGGGCACCTTCAATGAGCTGGCCGTTTACAAGTTCACGACCGCCGACAGCGGTTTGCCAGAAAGGCATATAGAAAACATGGTGGAGCCCAAAAGGAATCAGGGCGCGTTCCAGAAGCCCGTAGACAAAAGTGCCGCCGTATCCGGACATCAGCACCAGTTTGCCTGCATCGTTGATCAGAATCTGGATCGGCGGCCAGATATAGAACATAAGAATACCGATGCCGACATAAGTGATTGCGCTGATGATCGGGATAAAATGTGTTCCGCCAAAAAATGAAAAAACCCTGGGCAGTTCAATTTTGTAAAAACGGTTATGCAATGCGGCAACGCCAAGTCCGACAATAATGCCGCCGAAAACACCCATCTGCAGGGACGTAATGCCAACGATTTCGGTGGTTGCACCGGTGAGAAAAGAATGGCTTCGGCCCGTATAAGTTATCAGACCTCCGATGGTACTGTGCATAACAAAGAAAGCAACAATACCTGAAAGTGCGGCCGTGGCCTTTTCAGTCCGGGCCATACCGATAGCAACGCCGACAGCAAAAAGAATCGGCAGATTGTCAAAAATGATCGAACCGGCACTGTTAAGCAGTGAAAATAGGATGTAAGGAGCTGTTCCGGGACCCATGAGCCCTTTCAGGTGATAGGCGGCCAGCATGTTTGTATTGGTCAGAGAACTGCCGATGCCGAGAAAAATACCGGCGATAGGCAGAAGAGCGATGGGCAGCATAAAAGACTGACCGATACGCTGCAAAAGACTGAAGAGGTGTTTTTTCATAAAAAATCCTTTCGGGACGGTGGGATTGAATATTCAGCTTAATCCAAGGGAATAGACAGAATGTTCTATCCCACCTGTCTGTGAATGTCAGAGGTATTGTTTGTAAAAATAGTTTATGTAAAAACATCCGTGAGTGATAGCGATAATGTAGATGTTATATTTGATAAATTATTTTTTCTATATTTATGATAACACACATTTGGATAATAGGGATAAAAAGTTGTCGACAGCTTGTGTGTAATTCTGGTGTTTTATGCGATATTCGGGTATAATAGATGTTATAAAATAATCGGCTTCAAGCGGGGAAGGGTGGAGTCGGGATGTGAATTGATGATGTATGATGAGAAACGAACTGGGGGCGCAGGTATGGTAGAGAAGGAAGAGTTTTATTTGAATTCAACGAATGGGGTGAATAAGCTTCATGTGATCTTATGGCATCCGTTGGAGGAGATCAGGGCGATTGTTCAGATTTCCCATGGCATGTGTGAATATGTGGATCGTTATGACAGGTTGGCGACATTCCTGGCACAGCATGGTATGATGGTGATCGGCAATGATCATCTGGGCCATGGTGAGACGGCGAAGGATGAAGAGGAACTGGGATATTTTCCGAAGGCAAAGGGCTCTGAAACAGTCGTGGATGACTTATATAAGGTAACGAAGTCGATCCGTGCAAGATATCCGAGAATACCGTATTTCCTTCTGGGGCATAGTATGGGATCTTTTATGGCCAGAAGATATCTGATGACTTATGGCAGCCAGCTGGATGGTGCGATACTGATGGGGACGGGTTCACAGCCGCCGGCACTGCTGAGTGCGGCGAAGACTACAGCCCACAGTCTGAGTGTTGTCAGAGGTGAACATCACCGAAGTCAGCTGATGATGAAAATGGCATTTGGCTCATATAATAAACAGTATCCGTCTGTCAGAACAGAGTATGACTGGTTGTCCCGGAATGAAGCGAATGTTGATACTTATCTTGAGGATCCGTATTGCGGTTTTATGTTCACATTGAACGGTTATAAAGTTTTATTTGATGTGTTGAGTTTTATTCAGGAGCCGGCCCATATCAGCAAACTGCCGAAAGAAGTGCCGCTTTTATTTGTGGCGGGAAGTGATGATCCTGTGGGACATTTTGGTAAGGACGTGCCGGAAATCTGCAGAACTTACCGTGAGGCAGGGGTTAAGAATGTCGAAATGAAGCTTTATCCCGGAGACAGACATGAAATACTCAATGAACTTGATTATGAACAGGTACAGATGGACATACTTTCCTTTATAGAAAAGCGCCTTGAGGCGCTGAAGGCTTGACAGGAGGAGTAGAAATGACATTTGAACGTATAGACATGGAACAGTGGCCGCGTCGGGAACACTATCGATATTATAATGAACAGATCCGCACCAGTTATGAGATGAATGTGGAGCTGGATGTGACGAAGTTGAGGAAACGCTGCCGGAAAAAGGGGATTCATTTTTATCCGGCGATGATGTATGCCATTATGTACAGCATTAACCATCATGAGAATTTCAGAATGGCCCTGGATGAAGAAGGCCATCTGGGCGTATATGATATCTGTCATCCGTCCTACACGATTTTTCACAAAGATGATGAAACATTTTCAGATATCTGGACAGAATGGAATGAGGATTTCAGCATATTTTACAAAGATGTCTGCAGAGATATGAAGCAGTATAAGGATAGCAAAGGAATTAAAGCCAAGCCGGATCGTCCGGATGCCTTTACGCCGGTATCCTGTGTACCTTGGGTTTCTTTTACATCTGTGGGACATGACACACCGGGACCGAGGCAGATGTATTTTCCGATTATTGTTTTCGGACGTTACCATGAGGTTCATGATCGCTGGATGCTGCCTTTCAGTATAATGGTCAATCATGCCGTGGCGGATGGTTATCATACTTCTATGCTGATCCATGATATACAGGAGCAGTGCAGTCATTGCAAGAAGTGGCTGAAGAAATAATAGAGAAGAACTGGCAGATGGGAGTTGTCCATCATCTGTCAGGTGCTGTGCAGAAATGCGGGCAAGATTATGGGTTTACACAGAATTTACGTAGATAAAGCTCAAAAAATCCAAAATACACCTGAATGTAAATGAAATTTTACATTAATTTTACATGAAATGCCTTTAGCCTTTACATAGTCATCGTATAATCGGGAATGAATAGGGAAACTATTTATGAACAGATGAATGTTATGAAGACATGTAAAGGAGAAATTTATGAGTGTATTTGATATTTTAACGATGATTGGCGGCCTTGCCCTCTTTCTGTATGGTATGGAAGTTATGGGCAACGGTCTGTCAAAGGCGTCCGGCGGACGTATGGAACGTATTCTGGAGAAGATGACAGACAACATTTTCAAGGCTGTACTGTTAGGCGCCGGTGTAACAGCTGTCATCCAGTCATCGTCAGCCACAACGGTTATGGTTGTTGGCTTTGTTAATTCCGGTATTATGAAGCTGTCTCAGGCAGTTGGTGTTATTATGGGTGCCAATATCGGTACAACCGTGACATCATGGCTTTTGAGTCTGACAGGTATTCAGGGGGACAATTTTATTCTGACATTGATGAAGCCGTCCTCTTTTTCACCGATTCTGGCCGTAATCGGCATCGGATTTCTGATGTTTTCCAAGAATGAGAAGAAAAAGGATATAGGTACCATTATGATTGGTTTTACCGTGCTGATGTTTGGTATGGAAACCATGAGTGATGCGGTGAAACCACTGGCGGATGTGCCTGAATTTGCGAATATTCTGCTGATGTTCAAGAACCCGCTGCTGGGTATGCTGGCAGGCCTTGTCCTGACGGCAGTGATCCAGAGCTCTTCGGTAATCGGCATCGGTTGGTATTCTGCAGTCTTTATGTGTGACAGGGGCCGTCAGCTATGGTGCAGCTATTCCTATTATTATGGGACAGAACATCGGTACATGTGTGACGGCACTGCTGTCCAGTATCGGTGCATCCAAGAATGCAAAGCGTACAGCATTTGTCCATTTGTATTTCAATATTATCGGTACGACGATTTTTATGATTGGTTTTTATGCGCTGAATGCATTTGTCCATTTCAGTTTTATCGACAATATGGCCAATCCGGCAGGTATTGCGGTCATCCACAGTGTGTTTAATATTTTCGCAACAGCTATTTTACTTCCTTTCCACAGAGGACTTGAGAAACTGGCGATCCTTACTGTCAGAACATCTGATGAAGATGAGAAGCAGTCTGTACAGCCTGCAGAGGAAGGACAGGATATGCTGCTTCTGCTGGATGATCGTTTCATTGAGAAACCGGGTTTTGCCATGGAGAATTGTTATTCCGTTACATCTCATATGGCCGAGCTTTCCAGACAGGCATTGTTTATTGCCATGGAGCTTCTGCAGAAATATGATGAGACAAAGGCAGAGAATGTTCTGAAACTGGAGAATAAAGTGGATCATTATGAGGACCGTCTGGGTACGTATCTGATTCGACTCAGCAGTCGTGATCTGTCGGAAAAAGACAGCAAGAGCCTGTCTATGCTGCTGCACTGCATCGGGGATTTAGAGCGAATTTCCGATCATGCGGTGAACATTATGGAAAAGGCCCAGGAAATGAACGAGAAAAACCTGTCATTTTCGGATAAGGGTGCTCAGGAACTGGAAGTTTATTCCAGAGCAGTGAGAGATATTATGAATATGTCTATTGAGGCATTTAAGAATGATGATATTCATCTGGCACGTCAGGTGGAACCGCTTGAGGAAGTGATCGACTACCTGAATGATGAGTTGAAGCAGCGTCATGTCAGACGACTTCGCAGCGGCGAATGTTCTGTGGAACTTGGTTTTGTTTTATCAGATATCACGATTAATTATGAGCGAGTAGCAGACCATTGTTCCAATCTGGCCGTTGACCTTTTGAGAATCCATGAGAATGTATTTGATGTCCATGAATATCTGGAAGGCCTGAAAGAAAACAAAGATGCAGCATTCCGTGAAGCCTATCAGAAGGATAAGGCAGTTTATGCGCTGCCGCAGTCATAAGGAGGACAAAAATGGCAACAATATATATTCTTGAGGATGACCTGAATATTCAGGAAATAGAGGCTTATGCTCTGAAAAACAGCGGATATCAGACAGAAGGTTTTGATAATGCCAGAGAATTTTTTAAAAAGGTGTCGGAGAGAGTGCCGAGCCTTTTGCTGCTGGATATTATGCTTCCTGATGCGGATGGACTGGACGTTTTGAGAAAGCTCCGGTCCATGCCGGAGACAAAGAAGCTGCCGATTATTCTGGTGACAGCCAAGACATCAGAAATCGACAAGGTTAAAGGACTGGATGTAGGGGCAGATGACTATATTACCAAACCCTTTGGTATTATGGAACTGATTTCAAGAGTCAAGGCATTGCTGAGAAGAAGTGCTTATGTGGAAGAAAAGAAATTCCTGACGCTGGGCAATGTATTTATGGATGACGAAAAGCATGCCGTATATGTCAGTGATCAGGTCTGTGAGCTGACCTATAAGGAATATGAGCTGCTGAAACTTCTGATGTCCAATGCAGGGATTGTGACTGCGAGAGATACGATCATGGAGCGTATCTGGGGCATTGATTTTGAGGGTGAATCGAGAACTTTGGATATGCATATCAAGACCTTGCGTAAAAAACTCGGTGAGGCCGGTTCTATGATCAAGACTGTTCGAAATGTCGGCTATATTATGTCAGATAAGGAGAATTAGAAGGCCATGCGCGGAAAAAAGATGAAGCACAAAATATATCTGCAGTTTTGTCTGATTGCGGCCTTGGCCATCCTTATTACCACAACCATTGTGACGGCACTGTTTTATCAGCGTTTTAAAGCACAGGTTTTCAGTGATGTGAGAACATACGCCTATGTTTTGACCAGTGTGGATACATATGATGAAGCAACGCTGATTCAGGAAGTGCATCAGCTGGATAATCTTCGTGTCACGATTATCGACAAAGAAGGCAAAGTCCTTTTGGATACCAATGCGGATATCGGCGGCATGGAAAACCACAGCAATCGTGAGGAGATCAAGGCGGCGTTTGAAACAGGTGAAGGTCAGGCTGTCCGTCAGTCTAAAACAGTGGCAAAATCTACATTTTATTATGCTGTGCGCATGAATGACGGCAATGTGCTCCGTGTGGCGACGGAGACAGGCAGTGTTCTCAGTATTGTGCAGGGAATGCTGCCGATCATCGCGGTAATGGTGGTTATTTTGTTTGTTATCTGTACATTCCTGGGACGTCTGCTGACAGACAGTCTGCTCAGACCGATTGAACAGATGGCTGAAAACATGGATTATGTCAACGAAATTGCGGTTTATCAGGAGATGGAACCATTTATTGATACGATTCGCAGACAGCATGAAGATATTTTGAAAAATGCCAGTATGCGTCAGGATTTCACAGCCAATGTATCACATGAGCTGAAAACGCCTCTGGCGGCTATTTCAGGTTACTCGGAACTGATTGAAAACGGGATGGTATCGGAAAAGGATATTGCCCGGTTTGGTGGTGAGATTCATAAGAGTGCAGATCGTCTGCTGACATTGATCAATGACACGATTCGATTGTCAGAGCTGGATGCAACGACGCAGGATGTGGTTCTGGAAACGGTAGATCTGTATCAGGCGGCGGAAAACTGTATGGATACGTTGGAGATGAGTGCGAAAAAGCATGATGTGATACTGAAGCTGGAAGGTGAGTCCTGCAAGATTCGTACAGAGAAGGGAATGGCTGATGAGGTAATCTACAATCTCTGTGACAATGCCATTCGATATAATAATAAAGGCGGAAGTGTGACTATTTCTGTCATGCCGGTGGATAATCAGATTGTACTGTCGGTCAAAGATACCGGTATTGGCATTTCCAAAGAGCATCAGGAACGCATTTTTGAACGTTTTTATCGTGTGGATAAAAGCCGGTCAAAATCTACAGGCGGAACCGGTCTTGGACTTGCCATAGTGAAACATATCGTGGCCAGAAACGGTGCACGGATGGAACTGGCCAGCGAGGTTGGAAAAGGAACAGAAATCAGGATTTATTTTGATAAGGCTGCATGATATATGCGGCCTTTTGCCGTATCAGGAGAGAAATCATATTTGTTTATAAAAAAGACAGATTATTTAGGTAAAATATGGTATGATAGGAACGTAATGCATAGATAATGATGAATAGATGAATGATAGATAGATGATGGAGGAAGAGGTATGGCAAAAAAGAAGAAGTCGGTCAAAAAAGGTCTGATCATTGGAATCAGCTCTGTTGTTGTATTACTGGCAGCGGCCTATGCAGGTGTGGGATATTATTTCCATGACCATTTTTATCCGGGAACCGTGATTAATGAGACAAATTTTTCCCTGGGAACGGTAGAGGCGGCAGAAGCGAAGATTAAGGAGGAAGCAGAGGATTATCTGCTGGCTGTCCACGACAGAGAAGACCGGGTCTCTTATATCAGCGGATCAGATATTGATTATCATTATGAATCCGATGGCAGCATCCAGAAGATGATGGATGATCAGAACAGTATGCTGTGGCCTTTACATATAGGCAAGGAGCATTCTCATACAGTAGAGGTAAAAATGACGTATGATGAATCAAAGCTGGTGACATTGGTTGAAGCCATGGATTGTTTCAAGGAAGAGAACATTGTTAAGCCGGAAGATGCCTATTTGAAGTATACAGAGAATGGTTATGAGATTGTCCCTGAGAAGCAAGGGAGTCAGCCTCTTGAGGAGCAGATTATGTTGGATGTGAAGGCGGCCATTGACAGCCGTCAGTCTGTCTTGCAGCTGAGCGACAACGACTATGTTCAGCCGTCAGTGACATCAGATGATCCAAAACTGCAGGAGAAGCTCCAGGTAACAGAGAAATACAAGAATATGTCGATCACTTATGAGATAGAAGGCTCAGAGCAGGTTCTGGACGGCACGACCATTTTGTCATGGCTGACGATTAATGATGATCTGTCCGTTACGGTGGATTCTGATATGGCGGCCTCTTATGCACAGCAATTGGCTTCCAAGTATAATACATATGCGGCAACAAGGTCCTTCGAAACAACTGCAGGGGATACAGTCAAAATCGGCGGCGGTGATTACGGCTGGGTTATTAATAAGAAAGGGGAGGCTGCACAGATTGTTGAGGATATCAAGAATGGTGAATCTGTGACAAGAGAACCGAAATACGAGCAGAGAGCTTTTGTGGAAGGCGCAGATGATATCGGCAATACATACATAGAAATTGACTATACAAATCAGCATCTCTGGTATTACAAAGATGGCTCTCTTGTGGTAGATTCAGATCTTGTTTCGGGTAATCTTAATAACGGCAATGGTTCACCGGACGGTGTTTTCAAGGTTATCAGCAGACAGAGTCCGGCGACATTGAAGGGCGAAGATTATGAATCAGACGTTACGTATTTCATGCCGTTTGCTTACAATGTGGGGTTGCATGACGCAAGCTGGAGAAGCTCTTTTGGCGGCAGTATCTATAAGAATGGCGGTTCACATGGCTGTATCAATTTGCCATATGATGCAGCGGACACGATTTATAAGAATGTTGAGCTTGGTACACCGGTGGTTGCTTATTACCGGGAGGATGTGAAACTGACTTCCAATAATGCTAAGGTTTCCAATGCATATTCTTACAGCAGTAAATAACAGGAGGGAAGATACATGTACTTTCTAATTGGTCTGGGAATCATCGTAATTATTGTCTATGGCAATATGCTTTATGATCGAATCAAGACAAAGAAGAATAAAGATACGACAGATGTCGAGAAGTCTGCAGGTACAGCGGATAACCATTTTGCTGAGCAAAAGGAGACGAAAGGTCAGAAGACTGAAATCAATAGGCAGGCGCCGGATCAGGATCAATCCGGGAGCATGGTCAAAACAGCAGCGAATGTTGCTTTTTCAGGCCCAACGCTGACACAGATGATTGCGGATGATCTGAAACAGAAGAAGCATATATTCGGCCTGCCGTTAACTTTGTGTGAAGAGCGGGGAGACGGTCAGCTGATCGCTTTGGATCGTGAGGACAATATTTATGTCATTGAGACTGTTCAGAGGGCAGATTATGAGGAGTTTTATCTGCAGATATTGGATGATATGGCGGTTCAGAGAAAACGTATTCAGAAAAATGCAGCAGACAGGAAAGTCTATGCAGTTGTGTGTGTGACAACTTTGCCTGAAACATTGAAATTGGCAGCAGAAAAGGACAATGCGATTCGAATTTTCAGTTATGAATTGAATTTTCGAAATGTCATGTAGAAAAATGTTGCTAAATTGTTAATTAAAAATCTTAAAAAACTCTAAAATCTATTGCGAAAATATTACAAATATATTACACTTAGCGGGTGCCGTGTGAAAACGGCAGCTTGGGATTTGTTTTCAAATCCGGAATATTAAATTTTGCGAGGTTTTTAGAGAATGAAGAAATGGATGCTTTTGCTGAGTCTGGTGTTGATGATCGTCATTGTAAACTGCGGTCAGGCTCAGGCGGCGGAGAAAACAGCCACGAAAGATATTACTTTTGAAGAATTGAATGATGAAAATGTATTTATCAAACAGTCAAGACGGGGAACCTGTACACTGGCGTCTTCGGCCATGATTATGCGCAGGGCGGCAATGCTGGCAGGTTTTGAGAACTGGGAAGATATTACGGAGAGCAGTGTAGGGAGCGTTGCATGGAGAGAAGGCGTCGGTATTTCATGGACATTTACGTATGATGGTGTGACTATGACGCATGATTATGTATCCTCTGTAGAAGATTTGAAGAAACTGCTGGAAGAACATCCGGAAGGAATTGTTGCCTATGATTCCAATAAGCCTCATGCCATTGCGTTGACGGACTATGATGCAGAGACAGATACTTTCTACTGCAGCGACCCTGCTGAGTGCTGTGCGAAAGCGAGAGTGCCGGTTTCAGAGGCGATTATTTCACTGGAGAATGTGGATGTGGTCTGGTATGTGACAAGCCCATCGAATCTGAGTGCACCGGTTATGGCTGCTGCAGAAGCGAATGAGGCGGAAGAGAATACAGAAGCACAGTCAGTGATTCCGGAAATCGAAACAGCACCAGTGACAAGTCTTGCCAATTTGAGTCATACAGAATTGAAACTGGAGATGAACTAAATGATTAAGATGATACTGGCCATTGGCCATATTAATTACGATAAATTTCTGAACAATATGCTGGAGATGGCCAAACAGCATCCGGAGCAGATGGGCGGTATGAAACTGCCGCCGTTTACGGCTCAGATGATCAAAATGCTGCCTGCTCGTAAGAAGAATGAAATGGTTGCCCAGGCATTAAACAGCAGTAAAGGCAAAGTGGAGCCTCAGATTGAACAGCTTCTGGCCCCGATTACAGGTCCGATTCAGCTGAAGAATTTTGATATTCAGTGCGGCGGTAAGCGGGATGCGGATGAAGTGACTCTGACGGTGGAATTTGCAGGTTATGACTGCGGGTATGTGGCAGATCACATATTGCCGTTTTACTATATGGAAGCAACAGCACCGGCATTTCTTGGTCCGGAATATAATGGACCGACGGACCTTGCGTCTGTGCAGGCTTATATTAAGGCTCAGGATCATAAGAAAGCACAGTTCCTTATTGCAAAGAGCATGAGCGTCAATAAAGCCTACATTATGAACTTGCTGCAGGACAAAGCGAAGCTGGCAGAGATTGAACTGCAGGTGAATAATTTACGATTAATGATAAAATAAAAAGAAGGGGATGTGAAAAACTCGATTGAGTTTTTTCACATCCCCTTCTTTTTTTAATGAATAAAATCTTTCATGTTCGGACGGACAGTTTCTTCATAAACCAGCTCGGCCATGCAAGTAGCGAAATACTTACGATTGGCGATAAGTAGCTTCTTCTCATCATCGACGCCGAGTTTCTCAGCCAGCCAGTCTTTCATCTGGGCTTTTAATTCGGCGCGTTCCGGTTCATACTGAAAATCGTCTGTCTTCTTGCCTTCCCATGCAGCAATACGTGTACGAAGTTCTTTTTTATAAATATCTTTCATCAGGTCCATTATGTAATCCCCCTATTTTATAGATTCCATATTCAAAATGCATGGCACTTTAAATGTTTATCAATATACATATCTATTTTAATATGAATATTCTGATAATGAAAGATATATTTGTATTTTTTTGAAAAATCTTTCGATAACAGATATTATATGGTATGATGGAATCTGTAGTTTGAAAGCAGATGATTTTTGATATAGAAATAGATCATGTAATCGGAGGATGAAAATGGTTATTAAAGAAATGGTACATATTACCCCATATCATTTGGACAGGATGCTGCATATCTACCTTCCGGATGATTACGAGGAAAGCGAAGCGCGATATCCGGTCATGTATATGTATGATGGGCACAATCTTTTTTATAATGAGGATGCTACCTACGGTAAATCCTGGGGACTGCAGGAATTTATGAGGCAGTGGGAGAACCAGCTGATCATTGTCGGTATTGAATGCAATCATGAGGGCAACAAGCGTCTGGAGGAGTTTTCGCCCTATGATTTCAAGGATTTTGACGGACAAAGGATTCATGGAACGGGCAAAGTCTTTATGCAGTGGGTGGTCGATGAGCTGAAACCGCTGATCGATACGCATTTCAGAACAAAACCAGAGCGGGAATATACCGGTATCGGCGGCAGCTCCATGGGCGGATTGATGGCTTATTATACAGTTGTGGCCCATAATGATGTTTTTTCAAAGGCAGCTTGTATTTCAAGTGCGGTCGGATTTTGTTATGATGCCATGCGGGAAGAACTGACGTCGGCCGGACCGCTGCTACCTGATACCAGGGTTTATATGAGCTGGGGAAGTAAGGAATCAGGACGTAAACCGGGACTGGTCAAATATACTTGCACAAATCTGGAGTTCAGTCATCTGTTGGTAGAGCGGGGAGCCGTGACGTATCCGTATCTTCAGGCCTTTGGCGGCCATTGTGAGGCCGACTGGGAGAAGCAGAATGCAATCTATATGCCATTTCTGTGGAACGGTGTATTTGAGGATGGGATGGAATAAGGAATGAGTGCAATTTTTACGGTGGCAGGGAAACTGGTGACACTTTTTATTTATGTCATTGTCGGCTATGTGATCAGCAAACGTAAGATGATCAGTGAGGGCTTTTCTGATGGCATCAGCCGATTCTTGCTGGTGGTTACGATTCCATGCCTTATATTGTCGACTTTTGAGACAGATTATACCTTTGAGAGGCTGGTCAAGGCCGGAGAGGTCTATGTCATTAGTTTGATCATATTTGGAGCGAGTATTCTGATCGGGTATCTGACAGCCTGGATTTTCAGGATTTCCGAAGAGTCGAAAAGCGTCTGGATTTATTCAGTGACTTTTACAAATCATGCATTTATGGGATGGGCGGTTATGGATGCCGTTTTTGGCGGAGAGTCCATTTTTTATGCGACATTTGCTAATCTGGCATTTTCCACCTATGCCTATACTTATGGTGTCTGGCTCATGCGGAGTACAGGAACGGAAGACGGAAAGAAACATTCTATGAAAGAATACATCTTAACACCGGTGAATGCAGCCATTGTTGTTGGGTTGATCATGTTTATTTTTCAGCTGCGCTTTCCGGCACCGGTGGATAATGCAGTACAGGGAATGTCATCCCTGACAACACCGATGGCCATGCTTTATGTAGGAACGATTCTGATAAAGAGCAGCATCAAAGATGTTTTCAGTGATTGGAGAACTTATGCTTGTTCTTTTGTAAGGTTGGTGTTGATTCCGTTGTTGGTGTTGATGATTGCAAGGCCGCTGATTCATGACCCGATGATTTACGGAGTGCTTGTGATTGGACATGCCATGCCGGTGGCGGGTTTCTGTGCGATTTTTGCAGGAGAATACGGCAATGATGTGGTGCTGGCGTCGAAATTTATATTTATTACAACGTTGCTATGTATTATTACGATTCCGATATTCGTGATGCTGCTGTAATTTTTTTAAAGAACATTCTTGCTTTGCAGAATATGTTGCATAGAAGGATAAAAACTCAAGGCTGTCGGAGAAATCCGGCAGCCTTTGCTATCTGGTTGGATATATTATGGGATGCCGGGCGAAATACCCGACATCCCATGTTTAGAATGAGGAGTTATCAGATTTCAATCTTGGCACCAAGCAGTTTGACGAATTCTGCAAGAATCGCTGTATCGCCAGGCCAAGCAGGTGCTGTAACGAGCTGAGCAGCTTCATCAACAACAGCCTGGTCTGCAGGAACTTCAACATATGTACCGCCTGCAAGGGTGATATCAGGGCCGACAGCCGGATAAGCAGTCGCTTTCACGCCTTTAAGAACGCCGGCAGCAGTCAGAATCTGCGGGCCGTGGCAAATGGAAGCAACAGGTTTCTTAGCTGCGAAAAATTCCTGAACGATTTCAATGACTCTTGGATTCAGACGAATATACTCAGGAGCACGGCCGCCTGTAATAAAGAGACCAACATAGTCAGCGGTATTCACTGTATCAAAATCAGCAGTTAATGCGAAATTGTGTCCCGGCTTTTCGGTGTAAGTCTGGTCACCAAGGAAATCATGAACGGCTGTCTTAACAACGTCACCGGCTTTCTTATCCGGGCAGACAGCATCAACCTGATAGCCGAGCATAGACAGTGCCTGGAAAGGAACCATTGTCTCATAATCTTCAGTAAAATCACCACAAAGCATTAAAATTTTCTTAGCCATAAAGAAACCTCCTTCAACATTTGTTGAGATGATATAGATGTATAATGAAATAATGTCAGACAATTATGCATCTGCAATATATTATATCACATTATTGCGATGAAAAAGATTAAATATTTATAAAAACATTGGGTTAATAAGAAAAAGAGGCAGACTAAAAATAAAAAAATTCAGTCTGCCCTTTGCATATTACATTATTGTGAGGAAAATGTTTATACTGAAAGTACTGCAGTATTTACAATTTCTTCAATCTCAGAGGTACTTTTATCTATAATATCTGAGATTTGTTCTAAAGAATATCCCTTTTTATACATACTTATTATAAACTGTTGGGTCATTTCGTTAGTTACACGTTCTGTTGTTTCACGAATTGCTCTTTCTTCGATTCCTTCTCCCAGATTACACATAATGTTCACGTCCCTTCTAAAATCATCATTTAACGGAATATGATATTCGCTTTTCATAATTTCAAATTTGGTGTTGATGGCTAGTTTATCTGATAATAGTGTTCCTAATAAACGGTGCAGCTCATACTTTTCATCTTGTTTTGGTATTTCTCGAGTTATTCCAATCAGAACGATATTCAGTAAATCTTGTTTGCCTTTCCATTGGGGATTGCCTAAGATATTCTCACTGGAAAGATAATATCGAGTCAGGCTGTTCTCATCCATATTCAGACAAATCCAGATGCTGAAGACATGCTTTAAATCATCATAATTCGAGTGTTCAAAGTCGCGGTCTTTTTGTGAAGAAATCATTCTGCTTACATAATAAATGCTTCTGTTTAAAAGATGATAGTCCTTTGGCTGGTCTTTTTGTATCTCAATGTTAATAATCATCTGAGCCAGTCCGTCTTTCATTCGTACATAAAAGATGATATCAAAGCGTATTGTTCCTTCATTGATTTCACTATCTTCTGTATTTAAGCCGCCGACTCGTGTATTCGTAGGTCTTGAAATGTCTGATGCATCAATTGCGTCGGTTATGTTTTGATTGACATCTGTATTTGAATTATTGTTGTTCTGTCTATTTGTCATGCCTGGACTGACTGGTACAGTACCTATCTGTGGATCGCCTTCTATAAGTAATACCACTTCTTCTGGCTTCATTCCCTTAAATTCCTCAACAGTTCTCACCAAGATATGTGACAGAATTATCTTCTGTCCAATTAGTCGTTTAGCATATGCATCATATTGTGCCTTGCTGCCTGCGGCTGTGATTGCATTCACTATTGCGGTGTTCATATTCAGCATCCCTCTCTGTGTTCTCTCTTTGTTAATAGTAACCGTAAAACCACTCAAAGATTCCACAAAGAGCTCGCTGCTTATTATCATTATAACGAAGAGAATCTATGGAATCAATCTAAAAATTCAGCAGTTGTGAAAACTGCTGTTGTCGTATATTCTATAGAATTTTCTCTTTCGTACAATGTCAATGACGAACATTTGTTTATATTATAGCATGTGTTTGATAGGCATTCAATATGTTTTACGCATTATGAGACAAAGAAAAAGGCATCCTGCCGTTCGGATGCCTTTTCTTAAGAGAGAGGATTGTTATGTTCTAATTGTTTTCTGGCTATA
>OHAU01002781.1_pt1 | contig 15671 bp, 14 predicted proteins | sample 1577181 | NCBI WGS metagenome assembly OHAU01 (sample SAMEA3541472, study PRJEB24748) | human gut metagenome | biome: human gut; feature: human-associated habitat; material: faeces | place: China | collected 2012 | reverse complement strand
CGCTCCTGATTCGAGCGGTCGATCCGGCGTTTGAGCACGAGCGCTTCGACGGGGTAGACAACAAACAGTCTGGAAGAGGGCGAAAATGGTGAGGTTACAATGACCGTGACATGTACATATGCACAGCCGGCAGTCGTTGATAGCAATGCACAGTAAGGAGCGACAGAATGAATACAAAATTGTCAATGAGAGATAAAAAGTTATTATTGATTTTTCTGGGCATTGCTGTCTTTGCCCTTGGCTATTTGCTTGTTTTTCATCCGCAGATGGATAAGGCGGAAGCCCTTCGGGCTGAAAATGTGCCGTTAAGAGAGAAACTGAATGAGCTGAAAGAAATTGAAGAGAATAAAGATTTTTATGTATCTGAAACGGCCAAATATAATGATCAGGTGAATGCTTATCTTGCAATGTTTCCGGTTGATGTGAAAGAGGAAGATGCCATTTTACTTGGCAAAAGAATGGAAGATAAATTGGGGATATCTGCTGCAGGTATGGATTTTTCGGATATGCAGCTGGTTGCTTCCATGGACGGTTCTGCTTCGTACAGCAGTCAGGATGATCAGCAAACATTATCTGAACAGGCCAATGAGCCGACACAGGATCAGATCAATCAGATTGAGGGAACAATGGATGAGAGTGAATCGGGACGGACAGATATCGACACATCATCGGAGGATGTATCACTGTATCGTATGCAGAATACGATCACATTTAACTGTACATATGATGAACTGAAGAATATTGTTGATTTCCTTGCCTCAGAAAAGACGAGAATGACAATTGACAGTGTCAATGTGACATTTTCATCCTCCACAGGGGAACTTGGCGGAACCATCGTTGTCGATATGTATGCCATGACGGGTACAGGCCAGGAATACACGGAGCCGAATACCAGTCCTGTGAAATCCGGCAATAAGAACCTGTTTGGAACAGTTTCATCCAATAAGAAAACGTCATCAGATACAGAAGATGAATAAGGGGTAGAGGGGAAGTAAAGCACCCCTCTATCTGTGTTTTCCGGAATAACCGATATTTCCGGAAAACAAGCAAGATTATAAGGAGAAAGACCGATGAAAGGCAGAAAATCAAACATAAATGATGCCGGAATTTCGTTGCTGGAGCTGATTATTGCGGTCAGTATATTTGCTATTGCGGCAGTCATCTTTTTACAGGCATTTGTGACGACAGGACGTGTGAATAAAAAATCGGCCATCTATCTGAATGCAACAACAACAGCCCAGAATCTCATGGAAGAATTGAAGGCCAAAAGGTTTGAAGAAGTTTCTCTGGCTTTTAATTATCCGATAGACAGTCTCACCAAACAGATGCGTCTTGGTATGCTTTCTGAACAGAAGGATCAGCTGGAAAATGGTGAACTCATTCTTAAAGAGAGTCTGAAGGAGGGAGATGCTTATAAAGATGTGCGTTTATATCGGGATACAGACCCGGATACATCGGCTGTAACAGCTTCTGTGATCTCAACGGATCATGGTAAGACCTATACATTTCAACCAAGAACAAAAGGCAAGAATCAATCCAAATATTATTTTCAGGCAGATGGCATTGTCAGCGGTGAGGATACATTTGATGCACTGATTACTTTTGATGGCAGTAAAGATTCTGGTTATAAAAAGCAATCCAATACAAGCAGTGCAACTGGTAAAAATGATTATGATGTGCCGAATATTTCCAAACTGGATACCGAAAGCAATGCTTTTCTGATCATGCCCCAGAACTGGGATGAGAATGCGATGAAGGCCATTGTTCAGGGACAGACCGAATATGCCAACAAAATGTTTTCGGATAGTCTTGCAGCATCCGGTACAGATGGCGAACAGAAAACGCTCCTGGATGCCACTGAAGTCTATCAGTATACGAAACGTACCCTGTATATCAAAGTGGAAGAGAGCGGCGGCACGGTAAAGGCCTCTGCAAAATATACATTAAATGCTTATAACTACGCAAAAGAAGGCGGCAAAAACTATGAAAGCATGCGCATTTGTCCATGTAACGGTACCGGACAGACAACCGGTGAGGATAAATTCTTTTGCCGATATGAAAGTGCTTATGTGCCATTTTACAGTTCTGAGGCCGGCGCAGAGTTAAAGAATATTTTTATTTTTTACTATCCGAATTATCATTCGACAAGCGCAGCGAATCCATTAGATGAGATTGTTTTTGAGAATACATCGAATTATCCGGTACAGCTTTATATTACCAAACAGCGTCCGGAGCAGGCAGATGGAAGCCAGACACTGCCAACATCGACACAGGAACAGAAGTACAGAATGTCACTGACTATCGAAGAAAATCCGTCTGCCCGTGGTCTGATCAACTGGAATACGAATCCGAGCCTTTACCAGGCAAAAACCGTTTTGAGAACGAATTTGGATGAGGATATCAGTGAGGCAGCAAGTACGGCTGACAGATTGAGTGTGAATCAGATGAAGCTGGTGTATCAGGCGGTTTCTGATTCTGGGCAGAAAGGGAAAAAAGTTAGCGGCAATGCAGCCAAACAGGTTTTATCAGTGAATGGACTGGACGATAAAGAAAGCGTGGATCGCATTTATTCAATGAAAGTAGAAATCTATAAAGCAGGTGCCGCACAAAATAATTTCCCTGAAAGTGACCGGATTGTTGTATTAGATGGAGCAAAGGAACAATGATAAGCATGAGAAAAAGAATGAAAGATAATCGAGGATTTTCATTGATAACAGTGATCCTTGCAGTTGCGTTTATTGCCATTCTGGGATTGTTGGTGCTTTATCTGGCACTTCAGAATTTTCGGATGAAGGCAACCGATATTAAAGGAAAAGACAGCTTCTATACAGCAGAACAGGCGCTGGAAGAAATTCGCATGGGTTTGCAGCAGGATGTAGGCGATGCGATGTCAACGGCTTATATCAAAGTCATGGAAGCCTATAATAAAGACAGCCAGTCTACAGATGCAGTGATGGATGAACTCAGACAGAAAGACTTTGAAAGTACTTTTTTAAGTGAATTAACAGCACATGTGCGAGCAGCAGGTGATGATGGCCAGTCGGCGCTTCCAGTTGGACAGTATTCTTTGGATTATTTGCGGAATTACGTTGATCTGGATACAATGAAAGACTTTGATGCACACAAAGAAACGCTGATTGTAACGACAAGTCAGGGAAAGACACCGTCGTTGGAATCTGACCCACAAAAGGGGCTGTTATTAAAAAATCTGAAGGTGATTTATGTGGATGCCAAGGGCCTGGCAGCGGTGATCGAGACAGACATTCGTCTCGGCATTCCGAAAGTCCAGTTTCCAACCCCTTCCACTTTGCCTGATCTGATGAATATGATTGTTGTGGCAGATAGCGGCATTGTGTGCCAGAGGAAATCAGCGTCAGATACGTCGGATGCGCCAACTACGATTACAGGCAGTATTTATGCCGGTAATTTGCAAGATACAGATACTTCTGACAATACTTTAAAGACATCGATTCAGGTTGAGAAGAATGCCAATCTCCAGATTACATCAGGGGATAAGGTGGTGACATCAGGTGAAATACGGCTGGATACACAAAGCCATTTTTCAACAAATTCCGGAGTGACACTTTGGACGGAAGGCATTCGGTTGACAGAGGCAGATGTGAGTCTTGGTGGCACAACGTATCTGTCAGATGATCTGACTGTTGAAAAAACAGAAAAAAATGGCAGCAGCAAAATAACGATTGCCGGAGAATATTATGGTTATGGTTCTTCGGATTCAGCCAGAAAAAGCCGGAATTATACACAGAGTGGAGAGACGTTGACAGATGATCCGCCAAGATTGTATGATCGTCTGAATGATGCAGACCTGAACAGCGCGATTGTTGTCAATGGCAGGAATACAACTATTGATCTGTCAGGAGTTCAAAAATTCTTATTGGCGGGCCGCAGTTATATTGCTTCCTCTGGTTTGAAAGGAAAGCAAAGCAACAATCAGGATGTACTGCTTGGAGAAAGTCTTTCCGTCAAAGGTTCTCAGTTGGCTTACCTTGTGCCTGCGAGTCTTTTAAAGACCGGAGACAAAGTGACGGCATCGAATCCAATGAATTATGACGATTATCTGGAGAGCGATTTGCCAAAAACAGCGGTGAAAGATCAGGTAGACTGGACGCAGGGAGTTGCTGCCTGGGGCGGTCAATCGCTTTCTGATATTGGTGTGGATGATACACAGCCGGTTCAGACCGTCTTCTATAATGACAATGCAGGTGGCGGTTATGTTTATTTTTATCTGAATTTTACAGATCGTCAGAAGGCATCTGATTTCATGCAGACGTATTATTCAGAAAATAGTCAGACGATGCATCAATATTTGTCATTTTATTTTGGCGATGATTCCGGAATTACAGTGAATGATCAGGATGCGTATCTGCGCTATGTGACAAATGGTAATATTTTGACTTATAATGGCGCACAATCATCTGGAAGCCTGAAAGATGCAACAGACCCGGAGGCGGATGAAAAACTCCAGCAGGAACAGCTGAACATGCAGAATACGTGGTATGCTTTGAATAGAAAGATGATTACAAGTGTCGACCTTTTGAGTACGGATGTCAAAGACTCAGACAACATCAGTCATGATGAGACATCTTATACGCGGAGCGTTTTTGATAATCTGGTCAATGAAAAGCAAATGGTACAGTTTTTGAAAAAGCAGAATCTGACAGGCTTGCGCTATACATTTACATCCAGTGCTGAAGATGGCAATTTGCAGGCATTAATGGTGCATAATGGTGAAAGCAGTTCTTATCAAGTGAAGTCTGGTTCCGGAGAAATAACAGAAACTGTGCAAGGGACCAATCAGCGCTTGGTCATTACAAAGAAAATGGCGGAAGAGGATAACCTGAGACTGGTCATCTGTACGGGAGATGTGGAGATTCAGTCCGGTGTGAATTTTAAAGGGATTATCATGGCAAAAGGAAAAATCACTTTAAAAGCAGGCGCAAAACTGGAATCCGCACCATTGGATGCGGCCAAAGTATTTCAAAGTGTGATTGGCAATGCGGGTAATGAAGTCTCTCCAAAAGATTTCTTCTGGGAGGGAGATAAGTATGTTCTTGGTAACAGCCATGTCACAGAAGATAACAATGAAGGCAATTCAGACAAGTATCAGTTGGGCGATTATATTACATATGAAAACTGGAGAAAAGAATAGTCATGAGGGATAAAAAGCAACAAAAAGACAGAAATAAAGGTTTTACACTGATTGAAGTCATTATTGTGGTCGCAATATTTGCTGTATTGCTGGGTATTCTTATTCCATCTTTGAATCCGATACTTGGCTTTCGGGTGCAGCGTGCCTCGGAAGCGATCGGAGGTGCGCTGGATCGGACAAAGACCGAAGCGATGAATCGTCTGGTGGCGGAAGTGAAGCTTTCGTATGTAGCGGGGGACGGCTATTATATCACTTACTATCTGGATCGTGGTAAATCCGGCAGTTCAGCTGAGAATATCAAAGTCGATCAGCCGGATAAGATAGCGCCTGCCAAAACGCAGATCAGTTATACGGATGACAGTGGGACTGTCCACCATTTATGGGAAAGTGGTGAGTCTGTATTGATTCTGACTTATGACCGGGCGACTGGTGGGTTCAGGAAGATACAGACGGAGACCATTGGTCAGGAAGATATATTGCGTCAATTAGAGAGTGGTCAGGATATCGCTTTTCATGATAGTGGTCACTATTGTACAAAAATTACGATTAGTGGTGGCCAGAAACAGAGATCGCTGATACTTGATAAAGTGACAGGTGGTTATAAAATGGTCAGTGAAGAACCGGGAAAATAAAGGTGAATCCAGATGAAACATACAAAAAAGCGAGGAAAGATCAATAATCAGGGTCTGACGCTGATTGAGTTGATCGTAACAATTGCCATTATTGGTATTTTTGGTGTTGTTGTGATGTCTTTTGTGACATCAGGCGCTAATTTTTATCGACAGGCATCAGATACATCGACGGTGCAGCGCAGTATGCAGATGACATTGGATCAGATTGAGAATCTGGTGATTGATACCAACAAAAGTATCAGCTATTCTGTGGGCGGACAAGCCACGCAAAGTGATCTTGGCAGCCAGGATAGTCAGGAGAAAATTTTGATTCTTGTGTCCAGGGTGAGAATACGCAGCATAAAGAGATTCTTAAATGGAATCCGGATGAAAAGAAACTTTACTGTAATTATAACAGTGACAGGGCAACAGACATGAAAGTGATGGCAGAAAATATCAGTGCTTTTAGCGCAGATATTAGTCAGGCGGTCAGTGATGGGATTGTTCGTTTCCAAATAACCATCCAAAAAAAAGACAAAGAAATGACGCAGACATATACAGTGACACTCCGTAATCATCTGGGTGCTGATTCATAAAATGCAGGCAGATCAGAAAGAGACAGACGGGAAGAAGGAGGATTCTGCATGAACAGCAAATTGAAGAAAAGATGCATCAGGTGCGGCGCATTGATGGCAGCAACAGCCGTTGTCGCCGGTATTTTCTTTCAAACGACATTGTCCGTTGAAGCGGCAATGGAAAAGATGCCTGGGATAGAGACGATTGTGAAAGATAATTCAAAAGATAAACCGTTTCGAATTCTTGAATTAACAGATAATAGTGAAGATGCAGAAATTGGTTATTACATATCCGGTCAGGAACCTTCGGTTAAATTGTATACGTATGAATATCAGGATGCATCTGGAAATACACAAACGGTACATTTTCAGACATTTGAAGAGGGACTTGCCAAATTGCCAGAAATACAGCGAAAAGAATTCGCGATGAATGTTAAACTGGATGAAAATGGCAATATCAATGCAGATGCCAGTACAGGTATTCAGAAAATCAATATGACGGCTTCGGATGCGGATACGGCACCTCTGTCTTATAGCGATTATCAGGAAAAGTATTTTCTTGATAACAGTGACCGGACAGAAGACTGGACAAAGATTGATTTGACAGATTTACAGGGGAAAAATCGAACCGATACAGTCAAAATCAATGGTACCTATCAGGAAAATGCTGCAGGAAATGGTAATTATACAAAAGAAGAGCAAAAATATTATCCGATTCGTGAAGGCGTTGAAAGTGATCAGCAGCAACCTGAAAAATTCAGAGAAAATATTGAAAGTTTTTCTTATGTTGAGGCAGAATCGGATGACGACAGAGCCGCTTATTTTCTGCAGTTTGCGCCTGTTAATAATTCAGATGTGAATGCCGCGTTTTCAGACGATAAGCCAACTGCTCAGGCTGCACAGCAGAAAATACAGGAAGCGTATGATGCTACAGCCGGAAATTATGGCTATTATGAAAATGTTTACACAGATTTGACGGAGGAAATTGCCGACAATTTATCCAATAAAAAATTTACTTTTCCGGGCGAAAATCCTGGAGATGATGTATCTAACGCACTGCTGATTCGTAATCATCAATTATCGACAGCAGGACAAACGACGTCATTGCCGGTACTTGGCGGTATTCAGGATGCAGATTTGGCGGGAAGTCAGGAAGATCCGTATATTTATCTTGGAAAGAATATCGACAGTTATCCTTATTACCAATATGCATTGGTTGGAGATTTAAAATATGTCATTCAGAAGGCACAGGAGAGTGCGGCAGCAGATACACAGGCAGTAGATGAGACGGATGGAAGTGAGGCTGCTTCACAGGCAATGGCAACCACTGCCGATCCGCAGGATGGCGATACGAAGATTACATTGGAGGATGGCCAGTATTGGTACTGGCAGTTTGATGCCGCAGACACTGTCTGGACAAAGACTGTCCTTTCAATTGTAACGGGCCGTCAGGCGGTCAGCTATCAGGATGTACAGAAATTGCCGGATACACTTGGCTACAATTATTATTATCAGGTGGATAAGGCGTGGTTCTGCTGTCAGGCAGGCATTCACGCGGACAGTGATGCCACTTCGGCTAAATATTATGGGTGGTATTATCCATCTTACCCGGCGGGTGAAGATGTCTATTTGCCGGTAGATTCAGACAGTCAGGAAGTGCCGACGTATTATATTTCTGAGGCAGCATATACGCTGACACCGGGAACCGGCGATTATGACTTTGTACCGGGTGGAACAGAAGAAAAGTATGTTCAGGTTAATGTGGTTTATTATAGAGGTGGCTATACCAATTATGATTGGCTGAAGCGGGACGTCTTTCATCTGGATCCAATGAATGAAGATGGTGAAGAGAATCCGGATTTTAATAACTTTACAATTTCGGTGGATACACGTCTGGCATCGGATTGGAAAAAGGCGGTATACGCTTCTGGTTCAGGTGGTAACGAGAGCCTTTTTGAAGATGCAGGGGATATTAATCTTGAAGATTATGATCTCGTATATATTAATGGTTCGCTTTCGGAAGATATGGCCCAGCGCATTCTGGATTCACAATTGCCATGCATGGTGAATACGGGCCGTGGGATAAATGATGTCTTTAATAAGGTTTTTGCGGCTTATTTGAAATCATCAGACGTAGATGGCAGTTATGTCTCTTATCAGATGTATTTTTATAAGAATATTTTCCTTCCGGCGACAGGCGGCGGGACTGCGCAGATACCAGTGCCTGAAAGCCTGATCAACCAGAATTTTAACAAGAAATTCAGTGGCACACAGCAACAGGGCTTTGAAGATATCACCAAATATATTGATCAGGAAAATGAATATCGTGCGTTAGGAAAAAAGGATGACGCAACGGATACAACAACGCAGTTGGAACCATTGAGTCAGGATTTGTCCATGGCGAGGGCGCTGGAGTATATTATCAATTATCCGTTGAAACGAAATATTGTGTCGAAATCAACGATCAATGTGCTGGAGATCATGCCGGATAAAGACTGCAAGGATTATGATGATCTGGCAGGTCAGGTTGAGAATTGGCTGGGGCTGGTTTCCGGGGATTCTCAATTAACGATTACGGATGTGTGCTGTGCAGAAAGTGGCTATCCCAAGGAAAATATCAACAATAATCTGGCGACGTACTGGCATACGTTATGGAACGGAAATAACCATCTGAATAAAAGCCCGCATTATATAGAAGCAGAACTTGACAAACCGGTGCAAATTTTTAATGTTAATTATTTGTTAAATTAAGGGATTCAGTTATACACCGAGGGCAACAGACAATGGGAATGGTATTCTTCAGAAATGGACGGTGGAATGCTATGATGAAAAAGGTCAATTGATTCAAACGATTCATTCAACAGAAAAGACAAAGTGTCAGTCTTCGACAGCCAATCGTTCAACGCAGAATATTTTATTCACAGAAGATGGAGATATTATTCCGCAAGTGAAAAAAATCAAATTGTATTTTGATACGGCGTTACGAAATGATAGTGCACCTTCAACAGAATTTGCTGTTTGTGCCAATCTCGGGGTGATCCCTGCGCAGTCGGTGCAAGTAACATCCATAACAGCATCGGAGTTTGTTGGTCATATTGATGATCTGGCATCTGAATACGACATGATCTATATCGATGCCAATAATCAGAACAAGACGATGGATGCCTATGTAACAGGCGGCGGAACATTGCGTTATACGCATGTTGGAGGCGGTGTCAGTGCTGGCTCCGGTAATCAGCATTTGACCAAATTGCTTGGACAGCTGGATAACGAGTTTGTTTTAAATAGCGATGGAACAAAATATATTGGTACGGATGGTCTGTACAGATTTGCACCGCTTGGTACGTATAATGAAGAAGGTGGAGGTTATTTCCGTGGTTCGGGCAATGATATCACGGAGCAGAAAATGGAAGAACTGCTGGATTTTGTCAGGAGTGGTTATCCGGTGGTATTAGGCGATTATCTCGTTTCGAATGGAAATGTGAACACGAATGCTGTAGACAATGCGTCCTATTATTATGAATTTATGACGGAAGCGCTTAAATATGAAAACGTGTTGACAGAAGGAGAATTGAATCAGGACAACAGTCAGCTGGACTTCTTTGCCAATCTGGCTAAACCGGTGATTGAATTTGTGAAAAATGGTTCAGATACGGGAAAGCCGTTGGATGCGGTACGTGCCGGTGAGTCCGAAGATACCGCCAATGGTATTGGCTATATTCAGGATCAGCAGCTGCGTTATACATTTAAGATCAGCAATGATTCGGATGCATCCCCTGCATTGACAACCTATGACTGTAACTTGTATCTGGATCTGAATTTTGATGGCAATTTATCAGATAAAGAATCTCAGGACAAATACATTGCTATTCAGGATGAAAACGGCAAAGTTATGTCTCAGGTGACTGAGGAGGATGGCAGTGCGCATTATGAATTGCAGGCGGGAAAAACGTATACGTTGACAAGAAAGATTCCTGCAGATTATTATAAATTGCTGACATGGAAACTGGAAGTATTCAGCAATCAGAACCATTATATCCATAGTTCTGAGGTCGGTTATGCCAAACAGAAGAATACAACCGGTACGAAACAGGTCATCAATGTCCTGCAGTTATTGCCAAATGGCACGACGAAGCCAAGTGTCGGTAACTGGGATTTGAAAAATGACAAGAGTTTTCAAAATATGATTGCTTCAATTGAAGACTTTCAGATTGTCATTCAGCAAAAGAAAGTGGATGAAATCAATGCGATGACATCCAAGCAGCAGATGGAACAGTTATTAAGTAATGTGCAGATGCTGGTCATCGGTTTTGATGATACGTATCAGAATATTTCCAATGATGCAGGACAGGTGGCTGCGATTCTTGATTATGTCAAAAAAGGAAAGAGTATTATTTTTGCCCACGATACGACATCCTATGTCAATTATGATTATACGAAAATGACGAAAAGTATTCCGTATACTGCCTATGGTTCCGGGCGTTCGGAGAATCTTTTCTGGGATCGGTGGCTACATAATCATAATAATCTTCAATGGGGGCTGTCTCTGAATACGGTACTGCGATCGGTGGTAGGCATGGATCGTTACGGTATTACATCCGATGAAAAGATACAGGTAACATCCACTGATGGAGAAGCAAGTGAAACAACAGTTTCGGCACTTCTAAAGCAGGGCAGTGGTTTAAATGGTGACGGCCAGAATCAGGTCAGTTTTGAAGCATTGATGCAGGCGGCAGGTGATGTGGCTTACAGGACCAATGGTGGCAGAAATTCAAGTTATGCACAGACGCAAAGCTATACAAATAACCTGTTGCATACGTATATACTGGGAACGAATCAAGATGGCAACCAGACGCTGGTATATCAGGCAACAAAGGTGAATGATGGTGCCATTACCGAGTACCCATACCGTATGGGGGATACGATCGGCATTTCAAAGACTCATGGACAGTATTATCAGCTGGCCATGGAGCAGGATAAAGATATCAATGGCAACAGCGATGGCAAGTCGGATATTGTTGTCTGGTACTGTCTGACAGACGGTGTGTATGGCTATTCGCCAAATGATGTCCGTAATAATTACTATTTCTACAGTAAAGGCAATGTGATTTATACGGGAACAGGTCATGAGTCTATAGACAGCAATAAAAAAGAAGAATTGCAGCTGTTTATTAATGCGATGGTTGCAGCTGCCAATGTTACGGCGGTGAAACCGGAAGTGGATTTTGTTGATTCACTGGATCCAAATGCAGATATAGAAAGTGCCCGTTACTATGCGACGGATCAGTCTTCATGGCGGGCAGATGATGGTGGCAATCTTCTTGAAAAAGATATGGATTTTTATATCAATGTCAAGGATTATAACATGGTCAGCGCAGATCTGAATCAGGAGGATCTGGATAAGCAGAAGATGGAGATTTCCTTCTTTATTGATGATGCCAATGGCAGTGTGATAGATCAGACAGCAGCAGAAGGTGGCACTGTAGACGGGGCACCGACAGCCAATGAAAAAGTCACAGACATTACGAAAACCATTGGGACGTTGTATAGTTACGATGGCACGACGCTTCAGGAAAGCGGTGGCAAGTTCAATCTGACGGATAATAATACGTTCCGTCTGACACTGACAGATATCGAACAGTATCTGAAAGAACAGGAAACGGGAACCTACGGAACACTGAATGGCTATAAGACAGACTGTAAACTCTATGTCAGAGTCAAGAGTACGGTGTACCTCTACGGTCAGGAAAATTCCAATATTTCATGGGCCAGCATTGATTTGAAGCAGCGTCGGCTCTTTGAATTAAATTAAAAAAATCTATTGACATTGAAATGTAAAGGTAGTATAATATACGAAGTTGTGTGATAGACACAACATCCGTACGAGAAAGCAGAGTACTCACTCTCACCTTAGCATTTCAGATGACTTGGGTTCATATTTAAGTATTTTACACATTACGTGTCTTAAATGGTGAGTAGTTTTCTGCTCACCATTTTTCAGTTTAATGTTATGAATAAAAGTCATGAGACATGGAGGTGTCAATTATTAGCGAATTAATGATTAATGAGCAGATCAGAGATCGGGAGATCCGACTGATTGGGGAAGACGGCGAACAGTTAGGTATCATGTCAGCCAGAGATGCAATGAAATTAGCCAGAGAGGCGAATCTGGATCTGGTGAAGATCGCTCCGACAGCCAAACCACCTGTATGCAAGATTATCGACTACGGCAAGTACAGATATGAGCAGGCGCGCAGAGAGAAGGAAGCACGCAAGAAACAGAAGACCATCGAAGTGAAAGAGATTCGTTTGTCACCGAACATCGATACGAATGACCTGAATACAAAGGTGAATCAGGCAAGAAAGTTTGTATCAGGCGGCAATAAGGTCAAAGTTGCTGTTCGTTTCAGAGGACGAGAGCTGGCCCATACAGCAGTCGGCAAGACGATTCTGGAAGATTTTGCTCAGAAGTTATCAGACATTGCGGTAATTGATAAACCTGCCAAGCTGGAAGGTAAGAGCATGGTTATGTTTTTAGTTGAAAAACGTAATTAGACCATTTTCATATTAAGGAGGACATTAAAATGCCAAAGGTAAAAACAAGTAGAGCAGCTGCAAAGCGTTTCAAAAAAACAGGTACTGGTCAGTTAAAGAGAATGAAAGCTTATAAGAGCCATATCTTAACAAAGAAATCTGCAAAGAGAAAGAGAAATCTCAGACATGCAGCTATGACAGATTCAACTAACGCAAAGGTAATGAAGAAGATTTTACCTTACCTGTAATAGAAACGGAGGAACGACAAAATGGCAAGAATTAAAGGCGGCTTAAACGCTAAGAAGAAACATAACAGAGTTTTAAAACTGGCTAAAGGTTACAGAGGTGCCAGATCTAAACAGTATAGAGTAGCAAAACAGTCCGTAATGAGAGCTTTAACAAGTTCTTATGCAGGTAGAAAACAGAGAAAACGTCAGTTCAGACAGCTTTGGATCGCAAGAATCAACGCAGCTGCAAGAATGAACGGTTTATCTTACAGCAAACTGATGCATGGTCTTAAGCTTGCAGGCGTTGAAGTCAACAGAAAGATGCTTTCTGAAATGGCTATCAGTGATGCAGCAGCTTTCACAGCATTATGTGAAACAGCAAAGGCTAAATTAGCTTAATTCGAATAGCGAAGATTGAAGGGCATTCCGGAAGATTCCGGGGTGCCTTTTTGCATAGTACGAATAGATGGTGTATAAACTAAAAAATAGGTAGAATAGTTTGACATTAGTATATATCATGATATATACTAATAATAGAAGGAGGTGTGTGATCATGATGACTGCAAAATTGTTTGAGAATGGCCGAAGCCAGGCGGTTCGTCTTCCTAAAGAATGTCGTTTTGATGGTGATGAAGTTGCGATTAACAAAGTCGGTGATATTGTGATTTTGATACCAAAGGACAACAAGTGGTCGGGATTTTTGAACAGTTTGGAACTGTTTTCGGATGACTTTATGAGTGGTGGTAGAGAACAGCCAGTGATGCAGGAACGGGAAAAGCTATGAAATATATGTTGGATACGAATATATGTATTTACACAATTAAGCATAAGCCACCAGAAGTTATAAAGAATTTTTTTAAGCATAAGCCAGATGATATGTGCATTTCTTCGATTACTTATGGAGAATTGATGCATGGTGTAGAGAAGAGTCAGGCGGTAGAGCGTAATCGTATGGCAATTACATTATTTTTGTCAGCAATTTCTATTCTGCCGTTTGATCATTATGCAGCGGAAGAATATGGTAAAGTGCGAGCAGAGCTTGAACAGAAAGGAACGCCGATTGGACCAATGGATACACTTATTGCTGGACATGCGAGAGCAGAGAATTTAATTCTTGTAACAAATAATACAAGAGAATTTTTTCGAGTGGAGAATTTGAGGATAGAAGACTGGACGCAAGAAATTGAATAAAAGATTAAAAAATCCCCGATCAGGCAATCTGCGGACTGCCTCACCGGGGATTCTAAACTTCATTATGTCCAGTACAGATAAAGCATCTGTTGGCTGAAAATATTAGTTCTCGTAGCCGTGTGCTTCACCAACACCTGTTGGGTTGCATTTAGCCATTGCAAGGTACATAGCGTCACGAGCTTCGATAGCCTTATCAGCCTTGTCACCGCTGTAATCATAGAAGCCTTTGCCTGTCTTAACACCGTAGTTGCCAGCCTGGTAAATTGCTTCGAATTCACCTGATGGATACTTAGCGTCTGAAAGGTCTTCCCAAAGATATGTAGCGATATGATGATGAACATCAAGACCACCCTGGTCAACAACTTCGCAAGGTCCAAGGCAGGCATAACGGAAGCCCAGACCATACTTCATAGCGCCATCAACGTCTTTGTAGTCACCGATACCCTGTTCAACGATGTAAACAGCTTCACGAAGGATAGCAGCCTGAATTCTGTTGCCGATGAAGCCAAGAGCATCTTTCTTAACGTAGATAGGTTTCTTGCCAATCTTTAAGGACAGCTGGTAAACTGTATCTGCGATTTCCTGCTTTGTCTCATCGTTGTTGATAACTTCGATCAGAGGAACGATGTGAGGTGGGTTGAACCAATGCATACCGCAAGCTCTTGTCTTATCTTTGCAGTTAGCGAAAATCTTGTTGATAGAAAGACCGGATGTGTTAGTAGCAAGGATACAGTCAGGGGATACAACAGCTTCTGCCTTTACCCAGAAATCCTGTTTAACGTCAAGTCTTTCAAGAACGGATTCAACGATGATATCGCAGTCTTTAAGATCATTGATATCGCCTGTAAAGCTGAGCTTTGTCTTGATCTCAGCAGACTGTTCTGCTGTGATATCACCAGCTTCAACTAAGCTTGCCTGGTTGATCTCTACAAGATGTTTACCTCTCTCAAGACCTGCTTCAAATGCATCATAAATGATAACTGTGTAACCATACTGTGCGAAAATCTGAGCCATGGAAGCGCCCATTGTACCTGCACCAGCAATACCAACTACTTTAATTTCGTCGAGTGTCATAATTTAGTCTCCCTTCATATATTCAATATATGTTTTCCACTTATTATTATAGTAAATTGTACCAATAATGTCAAATGTTGTTTTCAAAGTACTGTAAATTTTAATCAAACATGATATAATGAGCGTTAGCGAGCGGGAGCAAGCAATGGTTGTTCATCGCGAGCGGCGAATGGCGATCATGAACGAAATTCATGATATACTAGGCATATAAGAAACGAATGATTAAGAAAACAAGAGGAGCAGTCCAACTAGAAAGAGTAGGCTCACCACTAGCTGAACGGTAGATGTT
>OHAU01002774.1_pt1 | contig 15694 bp, 18 predicted proteins | sample 1577181 | NCBI WGS metagenome assembly OHAU01 (sample SAMEA3541472, study PRJEB24748) | human gut metagenome | biome: human gut; feature: human-associated habitat; material: faeces | place: China | collected 2012 | reverse complement strand
GTAGAGCACTTGACTTTTAATCAAGTTGTCCGGGGTTCGAATCCCCGCACGCTCACTGTGAATATAACGCAAACTTAATGAGAATTAGGTATTGCGTTTTTATTTTCTTATGCGGATGTGGCGGAATTGGCAGACGCGCTAGACTTAGGATCTAGTGTCCCCGACGTGCAGGTTCAAGTCCTGTCATCCGCATTTTTATGCAAAACCTCGGAATAATAATTTCTGAGGTTTTTTGCGTTGACGAGCTTATAAAAAATATAGTATGATTACTAAAAATAGTAGAGAACAAAAGAATTGATAAAGGAGAGACATATGCAGAGAACGAAAAAGATAACCGCATTTGTACTTGCGATTGCTCTTTGCGTGGGGATGCTGCCGATACTTGGGGTGAATGCAAAAGCCGCGGACACGGGTAAACATATGGACGTATTATTTACACATGATACGCATTCGCATCTGAACAGTTTTTCTACGATCGTTGATGGAAAACAAGAAGAGGTCGGAGGATTTGCAAGGCTCAAGACTTTAATTGACGAGCAGAAAGAAAAAAATCCGGATACGCTCTATCTGGATGGTGGAGATTTTTCTATGGGAACGTTGATCCAGACGGTGTATGAGACAGAGGCGGCAGAGCTTCGTATGCTAGGCTATCTTGGATGTGATGTGACGACCTGGGGAAATCATGAGTTTGACTATCGTTCCAGTGGACTTGCTAATATGCTGAATACTGCAAAGGCTTCCGGTGAAAATGTTCCGTCACTGGTCGTTTGTAATGTGGACTGGAGCGCTATGGAGAAAGCGGGCTTAACGGAAGGACAGCAGCAGATTAAAGATGCATTTGAGAACTACGGAGTGAAAGATTATGTAGTTGTACAGAAAGGTGATGTTAAAATAGCAGTTTTTGGTGTATTTGGTAAAGATTCGCTGGATTGCGCGCCAACATGCGAACTGCTTTTTGAAGATCCGATTGAGGCTTCTAAGAAGACGGTGGAAGAGATTAAGAAAAATGAGGACGTGGATATGATTGCCTGCGTATCTCATAGTGGTACCGTGGAAGATGAAGATAAATCTGAAGACGAGATTCTTGCGAAAAATGTGCCCGATATTGATCTGATCATCAGTGGGCATACACATACACAGTTAGATAAGCCGATTCAGCACGGAGATACTTATATTGTTTCCTGTGGAGAATATGGAAGAAATCTTGGAACGATTTCTATGACGCAGAAAGATGATGGACGCTGGGACGTGGATGCTTACGAGTTGATTCCGGTTACGGATGAGATAAAGGCGGATGCTGCAACACAGGAGCGGATTGATGAGCTGATGGAGACGGTTGATACGAATTATCTGTCACATTTTGGATATACAAAAGATCAGATTCTTGCGGAAAATGATATTGAATTCAGCAGTGTGGACGATATGTATAATGAGCATGAGGAGCTGAATCTCGGAGACATCATGTCTGATGCATATGTGTATGCGGTGGAAAATTCCGAGTACTACGACGGTGATCCGGTCGATGTGGCAGTTGTTCCGAGCGGAACAGTACGTGATACTTATACAAAAGGGGATGTCACGGTCGAACAGGTCTACAATTCATTTTCGCTTGGAATTGGGAAGGATGGGCTGGCGGGTTATCCGCTGATCAGCGCTTATCTGACAGGAAAAGAATTGAAACTTGTGGCGGAGATTGATGCGTCTGTCTCAGATTTTATGACGATTGCCAGACTTTATTGTAGCGGTCTTAACTTTACATACAATCCGCATCGCATGATACTCAATAAAGTGACAGATTGCTATCTGATGGAAGCGCAGGGGGAAGGAAACAGAGAAGAGATAGAAGATGACAAGCTGTATCATGTGGTGACAGACCTATATACAGGGCAGATGCTTGGTGCTGTCATGGACACATCTTATGGACTGCTGTCTATTACGCCGAAGGACAAAGATGGAAATCCAATCGAAAACCTGGAAGATCAGGCAATTATGGAAGGCAATCAGGAGCTGAAAGCATGGGCTGCCATTGCCAGATATATGGAGTCCTTTGATGATACAGATGGTGATGGTATTGCAAATGTGTCGGAATATTATAATGAAAAACATGACCGCAAGGTTGTGGAAGACAGCTGGAATATTATTGATCTTGTAAAACACCCGAATAAATTTTCGGCTATCATAGCGGGCATTTTTGTACTTGTAATTGTGCTGATTATTTTGCTTATATTGCTGGTTAGAAAAATTGTGCGGAAGATAAAAACTAATTAAATGAAATAGATTTAAATGATAGACTAAACTAAGAAAAACCACCCTCTAAACTTTTGACGAGTTGGGTGGTTTTTCTATAATTACTTAACTAACGAAGTTTATAAAAGATATGCTTTTTTGAATGTTATCTTATCGTACTATGATTTTCCTGACCACACAGCTTACTACTCCTGCAATGCACAGCGGCAGTAGTGTGGCTTTCAGACCACCGTAAATAGACAGTCCGCCTTGTACACCGGTAAGCCAGCTTGGAGAACTTGGAATCAGGTGACTGAACATGGCGGCCAGATAGGAACCGGCGTAAATGATAACAAAGGACAAAAGCCCGCGTCCGGTATCCAGACGATTGTTGTGCCTGCTTCTGGCGCGTGTGCGGCTGGCAGCCCAGAAGAAGTTGAGCAGTTCATAACCGACCAGCACAGCTCCGACAGCCAGGTATGCGATTAGTGTGGTATCTTTCGTCTGTCCGAGTAACAGGATTTTTCCATAAGAACCGGTGTTACTTAAAAATGCTTTCAACAATGTCAGAATGATGAGAGCGATTAAAATCAGTGTGGCTGCCCGGAGAATGGTTCCGACTAATTTTTTAGTCGCGTTAATGCCGGTCTTAGCAATATTTGCAACCGGTTTTCCTACATTGGGCAGTCCGCGACGCTTTTTCTTCTTGGATTTTTTGGAATCCGGATCCTGTTTGTCGTTGCGCTTTTTCTTTTTTGAATCTCTGCTGTTGCTGTTATAGTCATAATCATCGTAATCATCATCATCATAATCGTCATCATCATAATCATAATAGTCGGTGTCGCCATCATAACCGTCATAATCGTCGTAATCATCGTTATTATCAGAACTATCTTCACTCAAATAGCTCCCAAGATCCTCCAGATCTTCATATACAACTTCGAAATCATCATCGAAGTAATTATCAAATTCATTTGTCTGTTTCTTTTTGTTTCCCATAATCACTTATACCTCCCTGTGAGCAATTCATATTTTATAATGAATGCAAAAAGGACTCAAGAGATGTCACACAATCTTCACGAAACTGTAAGAAAATCTTCAGAAATGTGGAAAATGAGTGAGGACAGGGCATTGATTTTGGAAAAATTGTGTTATAATATGAATACCTGTGGATAAGTGCAATATGTATGCACTCAAGAAGGTGGAATCTTACAGATTTAAAAGTAGTAGGTTGAATTGGAGGTAATGGTATGGAATATGAAGGTAGAATTTGTCGTGCGCCAATGGAACGTGCATCTTACATGCTGCCGGTCATGGTCGGCTGCTCTTATAATAAATGTAAATTCTGTAATCTGTTCAGAGATTTAAAATATCGTGAGCTGCCGCTTGAGCAGGTCGAAGAGGAACTGCAAAGAGTGAAGAATCTGGGAGGAAATCCAAGAAAGATATTTCTTGGAGATGGTAATGCATTTGGATTGAAAATGGATCGTCTGCGTGCGATACTTGATTTGATCGATAAATATTTTCCGGATTGTCAGATGATCAACATGGATGCGACTGTAACAAGTATCCGACTGAAAAGTGATGAGGAACTTCAGGAATTATATGACCGCAAGGTGAGACATTTATATCTGGGGATTGAAAGTGGTCTGGATGATGTGCTGAAGTTTATGAGGAAAGAGCATACCCAGGATCAGGCGTATAAAGAAATCGCAAGAATCCAAAGAGTCGGATTGATTTTTGATGCACATGTTATGTCTGGTGTTGCCGGTAAAGGCAGAGGTCAGGAAAATGCAATTGCTCTGGCAGAGTTCCTGAATAAGACACAGCCAGATCATATTGTGAATTTCTCATTATTCCTTCATAATCAGGTAGCACTTTATGAAGATATTAAGTCAGGCGCATTTATTCCTGCAGATGAAGTGGAAAATATGAAGGAAGAGCGTACGCTGATTGAGCTTCTGAAAGAAGGACCGGACGGACATCAAATGCTTTATGATGGATTTAATGACTTCCTGGAACTTCGTGTGAAAGGGAAAGTTCCGAAAGATGCACCACGTATGATTGAGAAGCTGACAGAGGCAATTGAAAAATATAAAGACGAGCCGCCGATTTATGCCTATGTAAGAGGTGACTGTCCGGATCTGTCTATGTGTGACGGTGGGCGTTGGCTGTGGGAGATGGATGACAGTAAGCTGGCACAGTATAATGAAAAGGAAAAGAAACTGAGCTGATGAATACAAGAGTAAAAGGATTCGTATATTTATTGCTGTCCGCAGTCTACTTTGGTTTTATGCCATTGCTTGTGAAAGTGATCTGCGCGGATGGAAGCACGATAGTGGGAGCATTATTTTTAAGGTTTGCCCTGGCAATCATTCCGTTGTACATTTACCTGAAAGTGCGGAAAGTTCCGATGGAGCTATCTGTGGAGGAAGGAAAAAAGATTTTGTGTGTGACGGTGTTTGGCTATGGCATCACAGCGCTTCTTTTGTATAGTGCGTACGATTATATGCCGTCAGGTATGGCGACGGTCATCCATTTTGGATATCCGGTTTTTTGTGTTGCTTGGCAGTCTGATTTTCCTACGAAGACGTGTGCCTAAGCTGAAAATTGTGTGTGTTGGTCTGTGCATGATCGGTATTTTCCTGTCCTATGCAGGAAGCGGCGGTGAGGCAAAGCCGATGGGATTTGTTTTTGCGCTTATATCCGGAATGACGTATGCATTTTACATATTATATCTGGAAGTGGGCGGGCTGCAGGATATCCCTGCTATGAAGATGATATTTTATATGAATATTGTTGGCTCCATTATGGTATTTTTGATTGGAAAAGTATCGGGGAGTTTTGTGCTTCATATGAATGTAAACGCATGGATCGCAGCATTTGTTCTGTCCCTTGGCGCAGCATTTATCGGAGTGGGATTTTTTCAGTATGGCGTACAGTATGTGGGAGCCCAGGATGCGGCAATTTTAAGTACATTTGAACCGGTGACCAGTATGATCGTGGGGATTTTAGTCCTGCATGAGAGTGCAAGTCTTTCGTCGATGGCAGGCTGTATACTGATTCTTATATCCGTGACGGCAACTGCGTTCGCTAAGTCATGATAGATTTTTTGAATAGTGATAGAGAAAAAAGAACGAAAAGTATTAAAATAAGCATGCTTTTCGTTCTTTTTTTGTTGGCAGCGTTTGCTATTAAGGGAAAAATGTGGATTTATTGACAATAAAAATATATAAAGACATTACTATTTAAATAATCAATTGGACAAATGGCAGACTGCACGTTACACTATTCCCGGAGTTAAAAATGTTTTGAGTGTACAGACTCAAATACACAAATTTTGCTGGGAGAATGAGAGGAACAAAAGCATGTTAAAACCTTATCAGAGGTAGGCTTAATAGTGGACACACAGGCAGTATCATATTGCCGCTATTTTGAGAACAGGGGAAATCTCCTGGATAAATACAGGTGTTACTATCGACCTCACATCGATATTGACATTGATACATTTTGTAAAAGCGTGCTGTCGCCAGGCACGCTTTTTTCGAATCTAAGATTCTGGAAGGTCAGTTTTCTATTTAACCTTCCATTTCTGCTCGTTTTACGACTTCGTCGATGTCCAGTGACAGGCTTCCGTCCTGGAACTGGAAGCAAGGAACTCCAACCCAGTGGTTTTCCTTTGCTTCATCAAAGATCGGGTTTGTGTCGCGGAGTGTGAGGAAACGTTTCAGATATCCGATATTGTCGGAAAATTCCATATACAGATACTGGATTCCTTTCTCTTTTAAAATTTCTTCTGCCTCGACGCAGTCTGGGCATGCTTTTGTTCCATACATTACAACTTTCATGTGTAACTCCTTTCTTTTTTAAAATTTTTTCCTGTCTGCTATACGGGTTTGCAAAATAATAAAGTGCTAAGTGTACTGCTTACTTTGTGCTGTCTGAATTCATGTGTGTTTAAACTGGCTTTAGATTCATCGGACTTGCGCCAGACTATCTAAATCGCTTGTGAATCTGGAGTCTGTCGTGAATTAGTTTGCTTCGTAAGCTTCCTGTAAAGCACGGCGCAGCTTCGTGTACTGGCTGTCTGCATCTTTTGCTCCGAGAAATGTCTCTGTGACCAGTCCGTCCTTTCCTATTATAACAGTGTAAGGAATACCAGCGCTAGGGTAAAGATTGCTGATGTTGCTCTCAGTATCATAGGCAATCGGGAGGGTATAATTCTTTGTGTCGATAAATGCATCGACCGTAGATTTGTCTTCCCCGACATTTACCCCTATAATTACAACCTGATTGCCGTATTCTTCGTAGAGCTTCTCGATGGCGGGCATTTCCTTGACGCAGTTACTGCACCAGGTTGCCCAGAAGTTCAAAAGGACGACCTGTCCTTTCTTATCGGAGAGGGTAAATGTTTCGCCATTATTTAACTTGGCGGTAAAATCCGGTGCTTCACTTCCGCCTGCCATCTCCTGATGAAGAGCAGAACTTCGTTTTCCACTTTTCTTTTCGGAAGATGTATCATTTGTCTGATCGCCAGAGCATCCAATTAGAACAAAGACAGAGAAAAAACACAGACAAAAACAGAACAGTGGTTTATAAAATTTTTTGAAAAATCTATACATGCTTTGTGTCTGCCTCCTGTGATTTTGCTAAAATTCATGAATGCCTCGGCATTCTTGCTGCGAGGTGCGCAGTAGAAGTATACAATATTTTCGCTACAATATACAAGACATACAAAGAAAAAGCTTTATTGAAAAAAAGAATATATAGAGACAATTTTATCAAAAATCTTTATTGGACAAATGAAGAACATCAGATGTATGATTATTTGGGATTTGTATGTGACTGCCTGAAACAATATGACAGATGGAAGGCGGGGACATACATTTTTATAAGGAAATAGAATTCCTTATCAGTAACTATAAGTATTTCTAATCTAAAGGAGAAGAAAAAGGAGGTTTTTCAAAATGGATGCACTTTTAAGTGTAAACTGGATAGCTCTTCTTGTACTTATGATCGCTCTGCTTTCTTTTAAAGCACTGAACTGGATTGCGTACAGAGTGAACTGGACAGTTGTAATTCTGATCAGTATGGTCATTGGTGCTGTCATTGGAGTAGTATTTGCTTCAGAGGGGAACACATATCTTGTGTGGCTGAATTTAATTGGACAGGCTTATGTAAAACTGATCAAAGCTTTAGTAGCGCCGGTAATTTTAGTATCGGTTATTTCAGGACTGATTTCTCTGAACGATAAAGAGAAGATGAAAAAAATCGGAACGAAATCAGTATTCTGGCTTCTTATAACATCTGTGACAGCCATTGTTGTTACACTTGTTGTCGGAGCAGTGACAAACATCGGTAAAGGAGCAGGAGCAGTATTTGCAGATATTTCAAGTGTCACAGATGCGACTCTGAGCGCTTACCAGGAGATGGAGACATCTTTTGATACAATTCTTTTGAATCTGGTTCCAAGCAATATTGCAGCAGATCTTGCGGCAGATAATATTGTTGCGATCATTATTATTGCGGTTGCGGTTGCAGTTGCTTATGTAAGCATTTCTTCAGAAGAAGGAGAAGATAAAGTTCTTGTGATCAAGAAACTGATCGAGGCAGTTAAAAAGGTCATTTTTAATATTCTTGCATATGTAATTGACCTTACACCATACGCAGTACTTTGCCTGACAGCATGTTCTGCAAGTCAGCTTTTAAGCGACAAAGAGGCGCTGATACAGCTTGTACTTCTTGTTGTGATGGTATTTGTTGCATGTCTTATTCAGTCATATGTTGTCAATGCGGTAATCTTGAAATCATTTGCCAAGGTTAATCCGCTTAAGTTCTTTAAGAAAACATTTGACGCACAGGCAACAGCATTTACAACAACAAGTAGTGTTGGAACAATGCCGATCACGATCGACAGACTGATCCGTAAAGTTGGTGTTGATGAGGAGGTCGCAAACTTTACAGCGCCTCTTGGAACAACAATCGGTATGGCAGGATGTACATGTGTATGGCCAATTCTTCTTGCGATGTTCTACCTTAATGCAACAGGACAGAGCTGGGGAGTAAGCCAGTACCTTGTTATGTGCTTTATGTGTCTGGTACTTTCCCTTGGAAGCGCCGGAATGCCGGGAGTTGGAGTTATCACAGCAGTATCTCTGTTCAGTGCAGTAAACCTGCCAATCGCAGCAGTAGTACTTCTGATTCCAATCAACAATATTACAGATATGGTACGTACTCTTACAAATGTTACAGATGCCAGCGTATGTGCAGCAGTTGTAGCACGCCAGAATGGACTTCTGAATGATGAAGTATTTGCAAAAGAGGACGAGAAATTAGAGAAAGGAGAGGCATAAATCATGAAAAAATCAACCATCGCATTAATCGTAGCTGCAGTTGTATGTCTTGGCCTCTCAGCATTCTCAGCAAAAGCTTCTGTTACAAGAACGAACGAAGCTATTGAAGAAATTGGAGAGGTGGCTTACACAGATGAATGTAAGTCAAAAATTGACCGTGCAGTAGAATATTACAATGCACTGGACAAGAACCTGAACTTGCAGGAAAAAGTAAATAAAGAAGATATGAAAAATTTCGATGCTGCTAAAATTGAGTATGCACGTCTGGCAATCAAAGCTGCCAGTGTTGCAGATGCAAGAAAAGTACCGGAAGGATATACTTCTGATGATATTAAGAAATTTGTAACAGAGGCACGCGAAGTCGTAGACAGCTATCTGAGTGCTGATCAGACAAGTATGGTACCAAACTACGCAGACCTCACAGAACTGGAAAAAGAATATACTTCAACAGGCGGATCAGGCGGATCTGATGAAGAAGTATCCGTTCCGATGTGCTAGGAAGACAGAGAGGAGATTTAATGATGAAAAGAAAAATGATCTCGGCTGTTCTTGCTGCGGTAATGACAGTCGGAATGATAACAGGATGTGGAAGCAGCCAGACAACAACAGAAAACAAAGCTGACAAGGCTGATAAGCTTGAGAGCCAGACAGACCTTTCTTCTACAGATTATGATTTTGAAAAAGAATATGCATATGGAGATTTTAATGCACATTCAAGAGCTGACGAAGATCGTCAGGACGGAATCGATACATTTGAAGACAAAGATATCGTATTCCAGGATATTACGTACGATCAACTTATCGACATTCTTGGCAGTGAAGGAAACTACATGATTCAGCTTAGCGGATCATGGTGCCACAACAGCCGTGCAATGAGCCCGTTTATTAACAAATATGCAAAAGAGTACGGTATTGATACAGTATACTCTTATGACTTTAACATCAACAATGGTGATGACGGATCTTTATTCGTTCGTATGTCTAATGAGAAGACAACACCTGGAACAAAGCTGAACTATATGTATGGTGAGATGGTTTCCAGATATCTGACAAACTTAGATGACTGGGTAGAGTATCCATCTACACATGCAACAGCACTTTCTTATACAAATGCAGATGGTAAAGAGGTTACAGTTGGAAGACTTCAGCAGCCAATCGTATTTGTATACAACAAGGATAACAAAGTAGATTACAGCAATTCTGGAAACGGAAGCACTTCCTGCCCAATCATGTATGCATTTGAGAAAATGGTTGATCGTGATTCAAAGGGAATCTACACAAAGAGATTTGATGATGATGGGAATCCGGTTCTTGATGAGAATGGAAATCAGATCAGAGATTATATTACAGACGAGTACGATGCAAGTGTAAAAGAGATGTTTGATTTCATCAAAGATAACGGAATCGAGATGTCAAAATATTCTAAGACAGATCACCTGCGCGATGTATTTAACAGCTATGGAAGCGAAATCTTCTCAGCAGACCAGCAGATCAATGTATATCCGGTAACATACAGACAGCTGAAATGGCTTCTGAATGAAGACGGAAATGCAATGGTTATGATCGGCGGCGCCGGAGATGAGAAGACACGTGCCGTTATCTCAAGAGTGAATGACTATGCAGTAAAGAATAACGTCCGCGTATATCTTTATGATCCGCAGGTGGACGGAGATGTGACAACAGGACGTTGGGGATACAAGCAGTCTATGAATATTCTTGATGAAAATGCAATCGTGAACCTGATGTACACAGACCTTGTAAAGGGTGCACTTACAAACCTTGAAGTTGCACATTCTATGTCTGACGGTACAGCACTGATTCAGGAGCCATTCCTGTTCGCATTCAATAAAGATGCTAAGGACGCTGACGGATTTACAGCACCGATCAAAGCATGGGCTGAGCTGACATATACGCAGGATTCAGAGAAAAGATTCTACATTGGTAAAGAGGCTAATCAGAAATCCTGCGATAGCAGTATCGAGTCTGTATTTGCAGCTTATGCCGGAGAAGAGGCAGCAGAGTAAAATATTGCAAATGTGTCTGTTTTAAAGATGAGGATTTGAGAGTACACCTATAATAAGAATGGATATAAATTAAGAAGACAGTCGTTTTGCGTTGAGGCGCAGGATGGCTGTCTTCTTATTATACAATAGGAACTTACATTTCCTATTATACAAAAAACTCCAGCAGGATGCGCACTCGCGCGAATAAGAATTATCCCGTAAGCGACCACGCTCAGTTCGAGAATGCAGTAAATGACGGAATGATATCGGCGAAATGCATATAGAGACGAAAAAATAAGCATTTTCTTTATAAAATTAGTAGAAAATGCAAGTTTATGTTGTAATTTCTTCAAATTTTGGTAAAATAGCATATAGCGAAAAAGATAACATAAAAAGCAGGAGGAATGCCGTATGAAACCGTATAGCAAGTTGACGAAAGAAGAGCTGAAAAAGTTAAAAGGCCAGTTAGAGAAACAATTCGAAGAAGTGAAAGCAAAAGGAATACATTTGGATATGTCCCGTGGTAAACCGTCAAAAGCACAGTTGGATCTGAGTAATGGTCTGATGGACGTGCTGAATGGGGACAGTGACCTGGTAAGCTCTGATGGAGTAGACTGCCGTAACTACGGTGTTCTGGATGGAATTACAGAGGCAAGAAAATTACTGGCAGATATGTCAGAAGTACCAGAGAGAAATATTCTGATCTACGGAAACTCCAGCCTGAATGTAATGTTCGATACAGTATCAAGAGCTATGACTCATGGTATCATGGAAAGCACACCATGGTGCAAATTAGATAAAGTAAAATTCTTATGTCCGGTTCCGGGATACGACAGACATTTTGCGATTACAGAGTATTTTGGAATTGAAATGATCAATGTACCGCTTCTTCCGACAGGTCCGGATATGGATATGGTAGAGAAATTGGTGGCAGAAGATCCTGCAATCAAAGGAATCTGGTGTGTGCCGAAGTATTCTAACCCAACAGGAGTATCTTACTCTGACGAAACAGTCAGAAGATTTGCACACTTGAAACCGGCAGCAAAAGACTTCCGTATCTTCTGGGATAATGCATATTCAATCCATCATCTTTATGATGACAAGAGAGACGTTATCCTTGAACTGTTAAATGAATGTATCAAAGCAGGCAATCCGGATATGGTATTCAAATTTATTTCCACATCCAAGGTTTCTTTCCCTGGATCCGGAATTGCAGCACTTGCTGCATCCAGAGCGAATATCGAAGATGCGAAGAGCTTTATGAAGTTCCAGACAATCGGACATGACAAGCTTAACCAGCTCCGTCATGTAAGATTCTTTAAAGATATGCCGGGAATGTATGAGCATATGAGAAAACATGCTGCTATCCTTCGCCCGAAATTCGAAAAGGTTGAAGATGTTCTGGAGAAAGAAATTGGCGGACTTGGAATCGGAACATGGACAAAGCCACTCGGCGGATATTTTATTTCTTTCGATTCAATGGATGGCTGCGCAAAGGCAATTGTGGCAAAAGCAAAAGAAGCTGGTCTGATCATGACAGGTGCCGGAGCAACATTCCCATACGGAAAGGATCCAAAAGACAGCAATATCCGTATTGCACCGTCCTTCCCGACAGTTGAGGAACTTGCACAGGCAGCAGAAATCTTCGTACTCAGTGTAAAACTTGTCAGCGTAGAGAAACTACTTGGAGCAAAATAAGAAGAAACAAAAATCCCTGTAAGATTGGAATAATCTTGCAGGGTTTTTTAATACAAACATGCATTATGCTGTGAAAAATGGAGGCAAAAAATTATAAGCCGAATAAATCACTATGAGTACCGGTGCGTGACAGTGTAAGCACAAGGACATCATTGTCATAGCGATAAACAAGAAGCCAGTCTGGTTGGATATGACATTCTCGATGTCCAACCCAGTCGCCAGATAGAGGGTGATCTTTGTGCTTAGGGGCTAAGACTTCGCCATTCGCTAATTTTGTAATGATGCCTTTTAAAAGATTAATATCTAAACCGCGTCGCTTGGCAAGTTTATAATCTTTTTTGAATTGGGTAGTGTTTTTGATTTCGTATTTTGTCATGAATCAAGATTTGCAAAAAATTCATCTACATCGTGATAACCTTTGACAGTAGGATCTTCTGCAATCCTTTCTGCCTCAAGCATAGCCGAGACGGTTTCTTTGCTTGGAGTTCCTTCGGTAATTTTGAAAGGAATCCCTCTTTCACGTAAAGACTGACGTACAAAAATATTAAACGCAGTGCTCAGATTCATACCAAGTTCTTCATAAAGAGCTTCTGCCGCAGCTTTAAGATTGCTGTCCATGCGTATACTGATATTACAGGTTGATGATTTAGCCATGATATCACTCCTTTCATTTGATAAATATATTATATGCGAAATGCACGAAAATATCAATACAATGCACGAAAATATCCAGTTCTAAATAATGAATGAGGGTAAATGAGGGTAAATGAAATTCGTAAGAGGCGATTTGAAAGTCTGGTTCGTAAATAAAAAATAGGATATTCAAGTTATAAAAGGATTCCTATATAATGGAAGAAAGCTAATGCATATTGATGGGATTTGACTTGGCGTAATCTGAAAAAAATCCTTGCATTTTATTCTCTGGTATGGTACACTATCCTAGCGAATGGAAGTAGGTCTTTTTTTTATGCCTAAAAACTAGGTAGCCTCGCAAGCTACCAAGCAACAAGTTAACAAAGAAATATAAAGCGAGGTGGAAGTTGTGCGTACAAGAATCACATTAGAATGTACAGAATGCAAGCAGCGTAACTACAACATGACTAAGGATAAGAAAACTCATCCTGAGCGCATGGAGACTAAGAAGTACTGTAAGTTCTGTAAGTCACACACATTGCATAAGGAGACAAAATAGTCGTAAAGGAGTGTGTACGTCATGAGTGAGAAATCTCAAAAGACTCAGAAGAAGAACTGGTTCAAAGGTCTTAACGCAGAGTTTAAGAAAATCATTTGGCCAGACAAGCAGACACTTGTAAAAGAGACGGCGGCAGTAGTTTCCGTATCCGTAGTGCTGGGAGCAATCATCGCATTAGTTGATTTCCTGGCTCAGTACGGAATTGACATTCTGGTCAATCTGGGCTAGACACTAACGAGCAGGAAAGGTGAGTTTATGTCAGAAGCAAAATGGTACGTAGTTCATACCTATTCCGGGTATGAGAACAAAGTAAAAGCCAACATTGATAAGTCGGTTGAGAACAGACATCTGGAGGATCAGATCCTTGAAGTCAGAGTTCCGCTGCAGGACGTTGTTGAACTTAAGAACGGAGTGCAGAAGGTATCTCAGAAGAAGATGTTTCCGGGATATGTATTGATTCATATGATTATGAATGATGATACCTGGTATGTTGTGCGTAACACAAGAGGTGTGACAGGATTTGTAGGTCCGGGATCTAAGCCGGTACCTCTTACAGATGCAGAGATGGCACCACTTGGAATTCAGCAGGACAACATCGTAGTAGACTTTGAAGTCGGTGACACCGTACAGGTTGTTGCCGGTGCGTGGGCAGATACAGTCGGAGTGATCCAGGCTATGAACGCGCAGAAGCAGAGTGTTACGATCAATGTTGAGCTGTTCGGTCGCGAAACACCGGTTGAAATTAGTTTCGCAGAAATTAAACGAGTGTAACGTAAATACGAAACGTGGGAGGGGCCGTATGGTTCCGCCATTACCACAAGGAGGTAATTGAAATGGCAAAAAAAGTAGAAGGTTATATTAAATTACAGATTCCTGCCGGCAAAGCAACTCCGGCACCACCGGTTGGACCAGCTCTTGGACAGCACGGTGTAAACATCGTTGAATTCACAAAGCAGTTCAACGCTAAGACAGCAGATCAGGGAGATATGATCATCCCTGTAGTTATCACAGTTTACAACGATAGAAGCTTTAGCTTCATCACAAAGACACCACCGGCAGCAGTTCTGATCAAGAAAGCATGCAACATCAAATCAGGATCTGGTGTTCCGAATAAGAATAAAGTTGCTACAATCACAAAAGCTCAGGTAGAGGAGATCGCTAAGACAAAGATGCCAGACCTGAACGCAGCAACTGTAGAGGCAGCAGCCAGCATGATCGCTGGAACATGCCGTTCTATGGGAGTAACTGTAGTAGACTAGTCCCTGGTTGTTCTTTAAGACGGGCGAGGCCAAGCGCGGTGTGCGCGCGGACGAACCTGACGAAAAGAATTTCCTTGATAATGATGAAACTGAAGTAAATGGATGTGGGAGGGTTATCCCGACATTACCACTAGGAGGTTATTTATAATGAAAAGAGGAAAGAAATACGTTGAGGCTGCAAAAGCTATCGACAGAGGAACACTCTATGATGTAGCAGACGCAGTAGCATTGGTTAAAAAAACTGCAGTAGCAAAATTTGATGAGACAATCGAGGCTCATATCAGAACAGGTTGTGACGGACGTCACGCTGACCAGCAGATTCGTGGAGCAGTTGTACTGCCACACGGAACAGGTAAAAAGGTTCGTATCCTTGTATTTGCTAAAGACGCTAAAGCTGAGGAAGCTAAAGCTGCTGGAGCAGATTTCGTAGGTGGAGACGAGCTCATTCCAAAGATCCAGAACGAGAACTGGTTCGAATTCGACGTAGTTGTAGCTACACCAGATATGATGGGTGTTGTTGGACGTCTCGGACGTGTACTTGGACCTAAAGGTCTCATGCCTAACCCGAAGGCTGGTACAGTAACAATGGACGTTACAAAAGCAATCCAGGATATCAAAGCTGGTAAGATTGAGTACAGACTTGACAAGACAAACATTATCCATGTACCAGTAGGTAAAGCTTCCTTTACCGAAGAGCAGCTTGCAGACAACTTCCAGACGCTGATCGATGCAATCAATAAAGCTAAACCGGCAGCAGTAAAAGGACAGTACCTTAAGACTGTAACTCTTACTTCTACAATGGGACCTGGTGTAAAAATCAACCCAATGAAGCTGGCATAAGCATTTCTGAATTCATACAGAAATATGGACTCCCTAGAAAGAGAAATCTTTCTGGGGAGTTTTTTTGACTTTATAGGAAAGTTCTCAAATCTGAAAATATAGGGTATAATGAATGATGAATAA
>OHAU01002761.1_pt1 | contig 15759 bp, 10 predicted proteins | sample 1577181 | NCBI WGS metagenome assembly OHAU01 (sample SAMEA3541472, study PRJEB24748) | human gut metagenome | biome: human gut; feature: human-associated habitat; material: faeces | place: China | collected 2012 | reverse complement strand
TGCAAGCAGATGGCGTGCAAAGTCGCCAGACGCTCTTTGTGCGGTATTGCCTCAACATTTTATTTGTATTTCTGCGTTGATTTCCCTGCTATAAAAAGAGCGTCCTGCAACCACAGAACGCCCTTGGATTTTCTGTTGGAGATGAGTCTTAGTCCTCCACAACCACCTTGTGGAATACCTTTTTGCCCTTTCGCAGAATGGTTTCTGCTTCCGGATAGATCACGCTCTTGGGGTCGGTGACCTTGGTGTCATTCACAGAAACGCCGCCCTGCTGTACCAGCCGGCGTGCTTCGCCGTTGGACGGGGACAGTCCGCAACGTACCATCAAGGTCAGGATCCCGATGCCGCCGTCGGTGAGTTCCTCTGCTTTCAGAACGGTGGTCGGCATATCCGCATTGTTTCCGCCGCCGCCAAAGACAGCCTTTGCCGCAGTCTGTGCCTTTTCGGCTTCTTCCTTGCCGTGCACCAGTGCAGTCAGTTCATACGCCAGCAGTTCCTTTGCCTGATTCAGCTGCTGTCCCTCCAGTGTGCGTTCCATTTCCTCGATCTGCTCAATGGGAACAAAGGTGAGCAGCTTCAGGCACTTGATAACGTCCTGATCGGAAACGTTCCGCCAGTACTGGTAGAACTCGTACGGTGTCGTCTTTTCCGCATCGAGCCATACCGCACCCTTTTCGGTCTTGCCCATTTTCTTGCCCTCGGAGTTCAGCAGCAGGGTAATGGTCATTGCGTAAGCGTCCTTGCCCAGCTTCCGGCGAATCAGCTCCGTGCCGCCCAGCATGTTTGCCCACTGGTCATCGCCGCCGAACTGCATGTTGCAGCCGTAATCCTGAAACAGCTTGTAGAAGTCGTAGCTCTGCATGATCATGTAGTTGAATTCCAGGAATGTCAGACCGCGTTCCATACGCTGCTTGTAGCACTCGTGAGAGAGCATGCGGTTCACGCTGAAGTGAGCACCCACGTCGCGGAGCACGTCCACATAGTTCAGATCCAGCAGCCAGTCGCCGTTGTTGACAACAATTGCCTTATTTTCCGAAAAATCGATGAACCGGCTCATCTGCTTCTTGAAGCAGTCCACGTTGTGCTGAATGGTTTCCTTGGTCATCATTTTCCGCATGTCGGTTTTGCCGGAGGGGTCGCCGATCATTGCCGTGCCGCCGCCGATCAGAACGATCGGCTTGTTCCCTGCCATCTGGAGCCGCTTCATCAGGCACAGTGCCATGAAGTGTCCCACGTGCAGGCTGTCTGCGGTGGGGTCGAAGCCAATGTAAAAGGTTGCCTTGCCGGCGTTGATCAGTTCCTCGATCTCCTTTTCATCGGTCATCTGGGCGATCAGGCCCCGTCGTTTCAGTTCTTCAAATACTGTCATGTTCTTTCCCTCTTTCCCCGAAGGGTACAAAAAAGCCCTCCGGAAACTATTTTTCCAGAGGACGATGTTTTCACCGTGGTACCACCTCAATTTATCAGAGCGAAAGCCGCCCTGACCTCAAAGACGCTGTAACGGGCGTGCCCGAACTCCCCTACGCACGACGGTTTCAGGAAGCCTGCTCCCAAGTGTATTCTCTGCGGTGACGCTCCCCCGTTCCACCAACCCGAGGGTTCTCTGTGCCGGCACGAATGCAGATACTTCTCTTGCTCTACGCATTTCATAATGTGTTTATCATACCATATTGTCGGGCGGTTGTCAAGGGATTTTTCTGTAAAAAATCCAGAACACCTACTTGACAAATCCAAAGGAATCGTCTATCATAGAAATAGAAAGAGCATACCAGCAGACGGTTTGCTCCCATAAGTACTTATTATGAAAAAATAGCCGCCTTATGTGGAAGTGGGGCGGCTATTTCCATTTATAGCGGTAAAATATGCTTGACACGACACCATTCCGGTGTTATAATAAAGGCATACGGGGCATTAGCACAGTTGGGAGTGCGTCACATTCGCATTGTGAAGGTCAGGGGTTCGATTCTCCTATGCTCCACCAGAAACCCACCAAAATTCCAAGAGAATTACGGTGGGCTTTTCTATACCATTTCTTACATCAAAACTTGCGATGCATAATTAGGGAGAAAAAATGAAATTCAAAACGATAAACACCATAATATGTTCCGCCACAATGTCAGTTATTACAGTGTCAGCTATATTTCTTGCGGAAATTATCGGTATCGCAAACGAGTTATTCCGATTGCCATATTTGTTGGTTGTAGCAGTAATATATGCAGCTATGCTGTTAAGTGAAAGTAAGAAGCAGCTTCTGTTGAAATGGGTTTTGTCACTGCCCTTTTCTTTTTTTTGCTTCGAATATTTTTGGCAAACACACTATTCTATCAGAGCGTTAAACTGGATAATAGAGGGATATGGAACACAATCTGCCGGCGGCAATTTTTCAGGTTTTATAGTTCTTATTCTTTTGCTAGTCCTTTGCTTTGCAGGCATGATATTTGCATATTCTAAGTCATCTGAAAAAATCAAACGATATATAAAAGTGCAGTCATTGACAGGCATATGGATTTTCATGTTAATGATTATCGTAGTCGCATACTTGGAAACCCAATTTCCAGCATATCACGATGTATTATCGTATCATTAAACACCACACAAAAAAACGGCTCTGCCACAGGAATTTCCCTGCGGCAGAGCCGTTTCTTGTTTTCAGCGTATCTTAGGCAAACCAACGATTATGTCTGTTTGCCGTCCGCTTTCTTTTTCTTTTCAATTTCCGCCTTTTTGGCTGCAAATTCCTTGTCGTCCAGAATGCCCTGCTGGTGGAGTGCCTCCAGTTTTTCCAGCAGCTTCTCCGGAGAGTCGTCATTTGCCTTGTCCTTGGTACCGGACTTCAGCTTCACGCGTTTTTTCGCCTGCTGCTGTTCCCGTTCCTTTTCAGCTTCGATCTCTGCCAGCATTGCAGCATACCGCTTGCGGTCACCGAACCAGAACAGCACGATCAGGATAATGCCGCCTGCCAGTGTGCCCATGCCGATCCACCACCCCGGCGGTGTGTAGGTCATGGTCACGGTATGTTCTCCGGCAGACAGCGGCACACCGATCATGGCATCTACGATTGCCACCTGATCGACCTTCTTGCCGTCCACCTTGACGGTCCAGCCCGGCTGATCCGGAATGGAAGTCATCATGATCTGACCTTCTTCTGCGGTAATGGTACCAGTCAGCTTCCGGTCGTTGCTCTTTTTGGTGTCGATCTGCCACTGATTCTGCTTCAGAATGTCAATATCCTCTTGGAATACGTCCGGATGATAGGTGTAGAACAGGAAGTTCTTGACAATGGTGAACTTTTCCTCATTGGCAATGGTCATACGCAGGGTGATCTTCGTGCCCGGCTCAAAGGTACCCAGACGCAGGGCAATGTAGTTATCGCCCTCGAAGTATTCGCCCATAGACTGGAAGCCGCCGTTGTTCTTAGCGTATTCATCGGCATCTTTCCAAGTGAAGTCGCCGCTGTTGGATTCCTTCCAGCCGTTTTCTGCCTCGCTCCATTCGCTGTCGTTCCATGTGGACATCCACAGGTTGACTTTCTTCTGGAACTCGGTCTTGAAGTAGATGTAGATCGGTTCGTTGGACTCTGCCACCAAGTGGAAGTCCACAGTGGGGTCACCGTCGCCGGTCACGTCATACTTGGTCTGTTCGCCGTAGGGGCTTGTGGTGATCGCATCGCTGACGATCGGATTTTCTGCCAGATTCAGCGGTGTGTAATACTCGTGCCAGCTCTGGAACTGTCCGTTTTCGTCAAATGTGGTCTGTCCGCTCATGGTGCTCATGAAGATGTTCTGGCTGTTGAACGGATTGTCGTTGCCCAGATGATCGATCTTCTGCACATCCTCGTCTACCATGTAGCCGATAGACAGAGCATTGGTATTTTCATAAGCAGTAATGGTCTTTGCAGTACCATTTTCGTTGGTATAGTCGTATGCCCAGCGTGCTTCATATGCCGGATTCAGACGGCGGTTCTGATCGCCGCTTTCCCCGCGGTCCAGCACATACTTGATGCCCAGCAGAGAGTCCGCAATTTCGGTGTTGCCGTCATAGCGGGTATAGTAGCTGTGCATGCAGTAACCCAAGGTTTCAATGAAATTGATGGCACGGGTGTTCATAACAGAACTGGAGTGCGAGATACCTTTCAGTCCGAATGCCGCATTATCGTTGACACAGCGGAAGAAGGTCTTTTCCGCACGGTAGAAGCCGTCGTCCTTTTCCTCCAGCATCTGTGTTGCCGCACGTCCGTTCTGCACGTAGTTCTGATAGGAGGCACGGGTGGAGTATGCCACTTCCTTGTCGATGTCCTTCATGGAATCTACAGCGTTGTAGGTTGCTTCGCCGCCTACCATGATCAGCATCATAGTGGTCAGGGCAACGCTTACGCCACGCTTGCCCTGCGTGATCTTTCCGCCCAGCATGAAGTACAGCAGGATCAGGTAAATGCCCATGAGTGCCGCAGAGATCCAGACAGCACCCTTTGCCATCTGGTCAAATTTCAGACCGGCAACAATGGCAATGATGACCGCCATTATCACTGCCGATCCGATCAGATGCTTCTTTTCGATACCGTCGCGGTTTGCGAATGCAGTTGCCGCCATGGTCAGGAACACAAAGGACAGCAGGAATGCATAGCGGAACGGCAGCCAGTTCGGCACCTGTCCGCCGTGCCACATCATGTCTATCGGTGTGATCAGCATGCACATTACCATTACAGCGATCAGCAGAGAGTAACCGATCTTCTTTTTCCGGTTGACCTTTTTGTTCAGGTAGAACAGGGGCAGCAGCACCAAGGTCAGCAGACCGCAGTAGATTTCCGGCTTGCCCTGTACGTTTACAGAGTCATACTGTGCCGGCAACAGCTGCGGGAACATGTCCAGCAGATCACACAGGAACACCAGCAGCGGCGAATCCTGTGCATTTTCCAGCAGTTTCTTGCTCAGCGGGAACGACTGGAACCGGAAGCTGTAGTCCGGATCTGTGAATTCGAACTTACCCAGTTTCAGAGCGTTGTACACCGGCAGCAGCATGAATGCCGCACATGCCAGTGCAATGACGGAAGAATACGCGATCCGTACAAACGCGGTGAAATAGTCATAACCCTTCCGCTTCTTGTCCGAGCCGAAGCACAGATAAAACAGGAAGTACAGGATCACAAAGAAGCAGATCATGTAGCCGATGTAGAAGTTTGCCACACACATCAGTGCCAGCGGAATGATGAAATTCAGCCGGCGGCCGTCGTCGACCAGATATTCAATGCCCAGCATGATCAGCGGCAGGAATACCAGACCGTCCAGCCACATGGGGTCGATCAGCTGGATCACGCCGTATGCCATCATCGCATACATGGTGGAGAAGAGCAGTGACGGGTACGGCTGTACGCCGCGGCGTTTCTGTAAGAAGTAGTTGAATGTTGCACCGGCTGCACCCAGCTTGCACAGCTGCATGATCAGCAGGCTGCTCAGCATGAATTTCTCCGGCAGGAGCATGACGATCAGCGTGAACGGGCTCGCCAGATAATAGCCGATAATGCCCATAAACTCGCCGGAAAGATTTCGCGACCAGTTGTAGAAGATGCTGCCGTCACCCCAGAACGCATCACGGAGTGCCTCGAAATAATACACATACTGTCCGTTCAGGTCCAGACAGAGCACGGATTCTTCGCCAAAGGGGTAGAGTCCGAAAAGGGCGTATGCCAGATAGGTCAGCACAGCCGGAATGGCAAAGGCGATGAGATAGATCCGGTTCCGGACGATCCATCTGCCGATTGCAGAGATGACACTGCCGGCACTGAAACTGCGTTTCGCAGTCTGTGTGGCAGCTTGGATTTTGGTGGTTGCCATGAAAGTCCTCCTTAAATGATAAGATGATCGCCGGATTCCAGCAACAGAATCCGGAAAGTGTGTTCCGCCGTTCCCCTCCTGCGGACAGAACAACAGATACCAACATTATAGCACAATCTTTCCCGTTTGGCAAGCCCTTTTTATGCAAAAAACACGGAAAAGTACGAAAGCCATATCCCAAAATCCATAAAAACCACGAAAACCGCCTGCCCTGCAAAATTTCCCTGCAAATGCAAAAATGCCTCGCACAGCACAACGCTGTACGAGGCATTTTCAAGGGAATGCTATTCTTCGTGCGGTACCGCCTTATGCGGTCTGGGCAAATTGTGAACGATACAAATCGGCATAGAAGCCGTTCTTCTCCAGCAGTTCTTCGTGGGTGCCCTGCTCGATGATGTCCCCGTCCTTCATGACCAGAATCATATCGGCATTGCGAATGGTGGACAGCCGGTGGGCAATGATAAAGCTGGTTCTGCCCTCCATGAGGTGATCCATTGCCTTTTGAATCAGAATTTCTGTACGGGTATCCACAGAGGAGGTCGCCTCGTCCAGAATCATGACCCGATTGTCCGCCAGAATGGCACGGGCAATGGTGAGCAGCTGTTTCTGTCCCTGTGAAACGTTGCTGGCATCTTCGTTCAGTTCCATCTGGTAGCCGTCCGGCAGCTGGCGGATAAAGCTGTCCGCATGAGCAGCCTTTGCGGCGGCAATGACTTCTTCATCTGTCGCGTCCAGTCTGCCGTACCGGATATTCTCCATAATGGTACCCTGAAACAGCCATGTGTCCTGCAACACCATGCCGAAAGATTCCCGCAGCTTGTGGCGGTCGAAGTCCCGCACATCATGGCCGTCCAGCAGGATCGCACCGCCGCTGACATCATAGAACCGCATCAGCAGTTTCACCATTGTGGTTTTTCCGGCACCGGTGGGACCTACAATGGCGATCTTCTGTCCGGACTTTACCTTGGCACTGAAATCGTGGATAACGCACTGCTCCGGCTGGTAACCAAAGGAAACATGCTGAAAATCAACATTGCCCTCCACGTTTGCCAGTTCCAGCGGGTGCTCTGCTGTCTGCACTTCTTCCGCTTCTTCGAGGAATTCAAAGACACGTTCGCTTGCCGCAGCCATAGACTGCACCTGATTGAGTACCTGTGCGATCTGCTGCATGGGCTGGGTGAAGTTCTTCACATACTGGATAAACGCCTGAATGTCACCAATGGTGATCGTGCCGCGAATCGCCAGCAGACCGCCGGACAGTGCCACAGCGGCATAACCCAGATTGCCCACGAACATCATGATCGGCTGCATCAAGCCAGACAGGAACTGAGATTTCCATGCGGAGTGGTACAGGGTATCGTTGGTTTCCTGAAACTGCTGCACCATGTCCTTTTCCTTATTATACGCCTGAATCACTGTATGACCGGCGTAGGTTTCTTCCACTTGTCCGTTGATGTGTCCCAGATATTCCTGCTGCTGCTTGAAGTACTTCTGGGATTTTTTCACCACCAGAGAAATCAGAGTTACGGAAATCGGGAGAATTACCACAGCGATCAGAGTCATCAGCGGCGAGATACGAAGCATCATTACCAGTACGCCGACCATAGTCGCCACGGAAGTGATGATCTGGGTGATACTCTGGTTCAGGCTCTGTCCCAGTGTGTCCACGTCGTTGGTGATGCGGGACAGCACTTCGCCGTAGGTACGGCTTTCAAAATATGCCATTGGCATGCGGTCGATTTTTTCCGAAATGTCTTTCCGCATGCGGTAGCAGACTTTCTGTGTGACACCGGTCATCAGCCAGCCCTGCACAAAGCCGAACAGAGTACTCAGCAGATACAGTCCCAGCACAAACAGCAAAATCTGTCCGATCTTGGTGAAATCGATGCTGCCGGTTCCCTGAATCTTCGCCAGCAGTCCGTTGGAAAGTTCCGTGGTCGCCTTACCCAGAATGTCCGGTCCGATCACGCTGAACACGGTGGAGGCAATTGCACACAAAATTACCACGGCCACTGCGGCATGATATTGCTTCATATATGCAAACAGTTTGCCAATAGAGCCTTTAAAGTCCTTCGCCTTTTCTACCGGCATCTGTCCGCGTCCGCCCATACGCCGTCTTTCATTCGCCATCTGTCATCGCTCCTTCCTCCGGTGTTTCCTCCAAGCCCAGTTCCGACGGGGAAAGCTGGGACTTGGCGATCTGCTGATATACCTCACAGTTCTTCAGCAGTTCCTCATGGGTGCCCTTGCCGACAATTTTGCCTTCTTCCAGAACCAGAATCTGGTCAGCATGGAGAATGGTGCTGATTCGCTGTGCCACGATGATCATGGTGCTGTCCTGTACCTGTTCTCCCAGTGCCTTTCGCAGAGCCGCATCGGTTTTCAGATCCAGTGCGGAGAAGCTGTCGTCAAAGACGAACACTTTCGGGTGCTTGGCAATGGCTCTGGCGATAGTCAGACGCTGTTTCTGTCCGCCGGAAACATTGGTACCGCCCTGTGCAATGGTACTGTCGAACCGGTCGGGCTTCTCTTGGATAAATTCCATTGCCTGTGCAATTTCCGCCGCCTGCTGTACTTCTGCATCGGAAGCGTCCGGATTGCCGAACCGCAGGTTGCTGGCAATGGTACCGGAGAACAGCACGCCCTTTTGCGGAACAAAACCGATCTGCTGCCGCAGTTCTTCCAGCGGCAGGTCACGCAGTTCCACGCCGTCCAGCGTAATGCTGCCTGCTGTGACATCGTACAGACGGGGAATCAGGTTCACCAGTGTGGACTTGCCGCAGCCGGTGCTGCCGATGATCGCCGTGGTCTGGTTGGGCTTTGCCGTGAAGCAAAGGTCTGTCAGAGCGTTCTCCTCCGCATGCGGATAGCGGAAGCAGACATGATCAAAGGTCAGCACGCCCTTGCTGTCCTGCAAATGTTTCGGCTGTGCTGTTTCCTGTACAGAGGTCTTGGTTTGCAGCACTTCGTCAATACGTTTGGCTGCCACAGAACCACGGGGCAGCATGACGGACATCATGGTCAGCATCAGGAACGACATGACGATCATCATCGCATACGTAATGAATGCAGTCATAGAGCCGACCTGCATAGAGCCGCCGTCAATGCGGTGAGAACCGACCCACACGATCAGAATGGTCAGGCTGTACATGATCAGCATCATCACCGGCATCATGAAGGTCATGACACGGTTGACAAACAGGTTGGTCTTGGTGAGGTCGCGGTTCGCCTTGTCGAAGCGTTCTTCCTCGGTCTTTTCCCGTCCGAACGCCCGAATGACGGACAGTCCGGTCAGGATCTCACGGGAAACCAGATTCACCTTATCCACCAGCACCTGCATTTTCTGGAACTTCGGCATAGCGATCGCCATCAGCACGCCGACGATTCCCAGAATTACCAGCACTGCCAGTACAATGACCCAGCCCATGCCGGCTCCGGTGTGTACCACTTTCAGAACGCCGCCAATGCCCAGAATCGGAGCATACAGCAGCATTCGCAGGAAAATCGCCGTAACCATCTGCACCTGCTGAATATCATTGGTGCTTCGGGTAATCAGTGAAGCAGTGGAAAACTGATCCATTTCCGCACTGGAAAACTGCATGACACGGCTGAACACCTTGCCGCGGAGATCACGTCCGACACCGGCACCCACGCGGGAAGCCACATAACAAACACAAATCGCCGCAGCCATCATGGCAAATGCCATCGCCATCATCTTGCTGCCGGTTCGCCAGAGATAGCTGGTCTGGATCTTGTCTATGTCCAGCCCTGCGTCTTTGTCACACTGCACCGCATAGGCAACGCCCATAGACTGTACCAGCGAATCCCCCATAGTGTCCAGCATATCTTCCAGCTGGGAACGCATCTGGGTGACTGTATCTTCATTGAGCTGTCCGCTCTGCTGCATTGCCGCAAACACGGGGCGGACATCGACACAAGTCACTGTGGACGAGTTGCCGTCGCTGTCCTCCTCTGTCCGCTGAAACGGTTGCAGTTCTACGCCCATGGCAGCACCGAGTTCCTCCACGGTCATCTGTTCCATCTGAGCCGCCGCGTTGGGATCAGTCTGCTGCTGTGCCAGCATCTCCCGAAAGCTGTCCTCACTCATCATGGACATCTGATAGTTCAGCAGCACCGGTACCAGCAGGTCGCTGTCCAGTTCGTCCAGATCTTTGCCCGACAGACTTTCCTTTCTCTGTTCTCCGTCATAGGCATTCTGCCACTTCTGTTTTTCGCTTTCCGTCATGAAAAGCTGGGCGTTTTCGAATTCTTCTGCCGTGATCTGTTCCGGCAGAATGTGTTCCACGCCGCTGTTCTGGATTCCGGTGTCAATAATATCCGAAGTGTACTGCGGCAGGGACAGGTCACAAAATGCCTGTACCACCAACAGCACCAAGATCAGCAACACGGAACTCCAGTAGGGTTTCAGATTTTTGAAAAGTTTACCCATTGATCGCTCTCTCTCCTTTCATTTCCTCCAGTTCCTCTGAGGCCGCCGCATAGAGCCGCTGAAGCAGTTCCATCAGCTGGTCGGCTTCTTCCTGTGTAAAGCGTTTCTGAATCCCCCTGTGAAAATCCTCCAACAGCTGATTCGCCCGCTGCACCTCTGCCTCGCCGGCAGCCGTCAGTGTCACATAGGTATTCCGCCGGTCAGTGCGGCATACTTCGCGGCAGATATAACCGTCGTTTTCCAGCCCACGCAGCGTGCGGGAAACTGCCGGCTGGGGCACGTGCATCTTCTGTGTCACCATAGACACCGTGCTGCCCTCCGGATTGGTTTTCCGCTGTCCGGCAATTACAAACATCACCATATACTCCTGTCGGGACAGCGGCAGCAGCGAAAACAGATTCAGACTGCGAAACGCATTTATCACCCCGAAAAATGTTTTTGCATCACACTTCAAGTGTTCCACCTCCTATTTGTATTCAATAACATTGTTATGAAATAACTTTGTTCTATTATAACGCATGCTATTTACTTTGTCAAGGGGATTTTGCAGTTTTCATCTGCCTGACACAAAAAAGTGCATTCCGCCAAAGCACAGCAGAATGCACGAAAAAGTTTTATTCAATTTGTTCAGAACCACAAAAAAATCAGAACAAACTCTTAAGGCAATACCGCACAAAGATTGTGCGACAGATGCGTTGTCAAATTTTTCGTCAGATGAAACAAAAAGCGGAGTGAATACTTGCTGTATTCACGAGCATTTTTGTGAAATATGACGGAAAATTTGCAAGCAGATGGCGTGCAAAGTCGCTAGACGCTCTTTGTGCGGTATCGCCTTAACCCAGCCGCTTTTTCAGATCTTCCCAGACGCGGCGGGAGATCTCTGCGGTATGGTCTGCATCACCGTCCGGCAGGGACAGATTCCGCAGCACGCAAACAGAAATGACCAGATCTGCCAGAAACAAAACGACTACACCAGTCACCAGTTTTCCAGAAACATAGCCGGGGATCCGGTGAAACAGCATCATCAGAAACGGATTGATGCGATAGAGGGCAAATGTGCCCAGCAGTCCGAACGGCAGCATGGTTTCCAGACAAATCCGTCCGTGAATGTTGAACTTCATATCGTGATAATCCCACCAGCGTGTGTGGAACACTCGTTCCATGAGGGCACTGACTGCGTATTCCAGCAGACTGCACAGCAGAATGATCGAGAAGAACACGTGCCAATAGCCGTAGTGGCTGCCCTGAAACAGCAGGGTGATGCCCAGCATGCCGGCTCCATAAATCGGACAGCAGGGTCCCAGCAGAAAACCGCGGTTGGTAAGATGCCGTTCCCGCACGCCCATGTACAAGACTTCCATAAACCAGCCCATGGCGGCATAGGCGAAGAAAAGGGCAGCACATTCTGTTAAATTGTATACCATCTGTCAGACCCTCCTTTTCCGGAACAGAGCTACCGCTGCATGAACCATGCCCGCTGCCGTTTCCAGCGTGGAGCAGTACTTGTCCGCAAGGCAGACAATCACCGCTTCTCTGGAACGGGGCACAAACCGCAGCGTCAAGGGCCACATGTGTGTGGTGATGATATGCTGCACCTCTGCATTGACATGAAATCGCATTGCCGCATTTTTGCAGGCAATGTGCGGGTGTGCAAAGCCGTGGAGCACACCCTCGTCCACATGGTTGTGCCAGTCGTACAAGTAGAAATCATGGAGCAGTGCCCCGAGAATCAGATTTTCATAATTTACATGGATATGCAGACCAACGGCAATGGCACAGCTGATCCGCACTACCGAAAGGCAGTGCTGTAATGTGCTGGTCGTTCCGTGCTGAACATACTCGTCCATGGAGCAGACCGCATTGTCCTGCAAATATTCCTGCATTTTTGCCTGTGCCAGTTCCAGTGTTTCTTTTTCCTGTAAAGACATAAATTCCTCCTGCTGCAAAGATCGCAGCAATTTCCTCCGGTGCGTTCTCCCACCGGTATCCCCCTGTTTTCCTCAATCTTATCCTATTACTTCTGTTCTCCTACATTATAGCGGATTTTTGCCGTATTGTCAACAAAGTCTGCGTTATTTTTTTCGACAATTCCGCCAAAGAACAAGCCGGTTTTCGCCGTTCCCCCCGTAATTTTGACAAAATCTCGATTTTTCCGTTGCATGCAGCAGCACTTTATCGTACAAATATGCTAAAAAGCACTTGCAATTCCGCAAAAAGCATGGTAAAATAGATAACGAACGCAAAATCCAATTTTTTTCAAGGAGGTTTATTTTGCAACATTTTCCATTCTGGCTGGCACTTGCCGCGGGGCTGGGGACTGCCTGTCTGCTGGGCGGTGTTTCCGCAGCGGCGGAGGACTTCCCTGCCGTACCGGTGGCAACCGCAACCACCCAAGGCACATGGGAAACCCGCGGGGACGGCAGCCGCTGCTATTACGATGCCGACGGAACACCGGTCACCGGCGAAGTCACCATAGACGGCACCGCCTATCTGTTCGACTACACCGGCACCCAGAAAACCGGCTGGCGGACAGTTGACGGAGAACGCCGGTACTACGATCCGGAAACCGGCGAACTGGTTCTGGGCTGGGTGGAGTCCGGCGGCTACCGCTATTACACCGACAACAGCGGACTGAAAGAAACCGGCGAACAGGAAATCGACGGACACCGCTACAGCTTCTCGGAAACATACGGCATGCAGGACACAGGGATACACGCCTTTTCTGACGGCAGCCTTTCCTATTATAATGTAGAGGGCGAGATACAAACCGGCTGGCAGACGGACGGCAGCAGCAGCTACTACTTCAGCAAGGACACCGAAACCGCCCTGCTGGGGCTGCAAGAGATCGACGGGGCGTTGTATTATTTCGGCGAGGACGGCAAGCTGGTTTGCAGCCGCACCGTGACGCTGGACGGCGTGGTCTACCGTGCCGATGCCAGCGGCAGGCTGACCACCGAACTCACGCCGATCACCGGCACGGCACAGGCGACTGCCGCACAGATGACCGCCTATCTCCGTACAGTGAATCCCAATGTGGCACAGAGCGTACTGGACATGATCCCCTGCTACCTGAGCGAGGGGGCTGCCGAAGGGATCCGCGGGGACATTGCCTTTGCACAGTCCTGTCTGGAAACGGGGAACTTCACCTTTCGTGGCTCGGCGGTGACGCTGGAGCAGAACAATTTCTGCGGCATGGGCGTGACCAGCAATGGGATAAAAGGCAATTCCTTTGCCACGCCGCAGCTGGGAATCCGTGCACAGATCCAGCACTTGAAAGCCTATGCCAGCACGGCAGCCTTGCAGCAGGCCTGCGTGGACGACCGCTTCCGGTATGTGCAGCGGGGCTGTGCCCCCTATGTGGAATGGCTGGGGATTCCGGAGAATCCCCACGGCAGGGGCTGGGCAGGCGGTGCCGGCTACGGGGCAAAGATTCTGCGAATCCTGACGGCGATTCTGCAAATGTAAGAAAATCGAAAACCGGCTCCTGCATGAGAAATGCGGGAGCCGGTTTTTGCTATGTTGTTATAATGCGTTGTTACTTCGCAAGGACTTCTTCCCAAGAGGTGTTGTGTCCTGCCCCGTGGAGAGCCACGTAGTACATGATGTAGAAGCTGTCGGTGGAATCCACTATGCCGTTGCCGTCTACATCAGCGGCGGCGATCTGTTCAGCTGTCAGTCCGCCGTCATTGCCTACGGCGACATTGGCAATGTAGAGCATGGTGTAGAAGATGTCGGTGGAGTCAATGCCGCCGCTGTTGTCCACGTCGCCCTTGGAAAGAGTGGGTGTCGTCGGCGTGGTGGTTGTTGTTGTAGCGGTTGTTTCTGTTGTAGTCGTTGTAATTTTTTCTGTGATAGTTGTGGTTTCGGTTGTGGTGGTTGTCGCCGGTGTTTCTGTTGCTGTCGTTGTAGTTTCTTCTGTGGTAGTTGTTTCTTCGGTGGTGGTTGTGATTTCAGTTGTTGTGGTGGTAGTAGTTGGCTTGTCCAGTGCTACAAAGGGAATATTGTTTTCTGTTGCATATTCCTGTGCGTAAGAATCAACGTAGCCATAGATGGTTAAGTTATCACAATCGGAAAAAGCATACGATTCAATAATCCACACACTGTCCGGTATTGTGATTGCGGTTAGACTACTACAGCCAGAAAAAGTAGCCCTTCCAATACCTGTCACACTGTCCGGTATCGTGATTTCGGTCAGACTGCTACAGCCAACAAAAGCACATTCTCCAATGCTTGTCACGCCGTCCGGTATCGTGATTTCGGTCAGACTGCTACAGTCTTGAAAAGCCCAATCGCCAATGCTCGTCACGCCGTCCGGTATTGCGATTTGGGTCAGACTGCTACAGTCAGAAAAAGCACCACCTCCAATGCTTGTTACACTATCCGGTATTGTGACAGCGGTCAAATTAGTACAGCCACTAAAAACCGTTTCTTCAATGCTCGTCACACTATCTGGTATTGTAATCGCGGTCAAACTGCTGCAACCAGAAAAAGCTCCTCCTTTAATACTCGTCACACTGTTAGGTATCGTGATTTCAGTCAAATTACCACAGTCACAGAAAGCATATGCCCAAATACTCATCATACTGTCCGGTATCATGATTTCAGTCAGACTACTACAGCCATAAAAAGCCTTTTCTCCAATGCTTGTCACGCTGTCCGGCATCATGATTTTTTTCAGGCTGCTACAGCCGGAAAAAGCATCCTCATTAATGCTTGTCACACCATCTGGTATCATAATTTCGGACAAACTGCTACAGCCAGAAAAAACATATGCCTGAATCATAGTCACGTTGTCCGGTATCGTAATTTCAGTCAAACTGCTACAACCAGAAAAAGCACTATTTCCAATACTCATCACGCTGTCCGGCATCATGATCTCAATCAGACTGCTACAACCAGAAAAAGTACTATTTCTAATACGTGTCACGCTGTCCGGTATCGTGATTTCGGTCAAACCACTACAGTTAGAAAAAGCACCAGTTCTAATGCTCGTCACGCTGTCCGGTATCGTGATTTCGGTCAAACCTCTACAGTCAGAAAAAGCATTATCTCCAATGCTCGTTACAGTTTTCCCATCAATCTCCGACGGAATTTCTACAGTCACAGCATCTTCATTACAACCCATTATTTTGATTTCACCATTATCTGCTATAGAATAATACAAATCCCCATAAATTCCATCGTACTCATATGGCACTTTCGCACTCGCCGACAGCACCGCACCCACGCTTTCCAGCACGCTCTGCATGCCAGTCACGCCCACGCTGCCCAGACAAAGCACCCCTGCGGTCGCCGCCGACAAAACTTTTTTCCACAATTTCATCTTCATGCCTCCGTTTCTTTTTCGTTGCAAAATACTTGCAATCACAGTATACCATATCCCACCGAAAAAGTCAAATAAAAATGCAAAAACCGCACAGAAATCAATTCTTATAACAGCCTCCCCTGAAAGGGGAGGGGGACCGCCGTTAGGCGGTG
>OHAU01002760.1_pt1 | contig 15759 bp, 4 predicted proteins | sample 1577181 | NCBI WGS metagenome assembly OHAU01 (sample SAMEA3541472, study PRJEB24748) | human gut metagenome | biome: human gut; feature: human-associated habitat; material: faeces | place: China | collected 2012 | reverse complement strand
AGACCTGGGAAGCGTACATAGCAGACAGCAACGGAAGTCAGGAAGTAGAAGTAACAACGACAAGAGAAGTGAACCGTTTGGATGTAACACTCACGAACCATAATCTGGATGCAGTTTTAAGAAACCGTATGACAGATAAGGAACAGGAGCAGTATGACGCTTACAACAAATACTATGGAAATCGTGATTATCTGTTTGACCTTAACTCAATTCCGACAGGCGGGGCAGGCTTTGGATATGATATTCCGGCAGAAGCACTTTCTGATCCGCAGTTTGCCAAGATGATTCGGGAAGCAGAAAAATATCTGGGTTATCCGTATGTGTGGGGCGGTGCATCTCCATCTACCAGTTTTGATTGTTCCGGTTTCGTATGTTGGGTAATCAATAACTGCGGAAATGGCTGGAATGTAGGAAGAACAACGGCAGATGGGCTTCGGTCTTATTGCTCCTATGTATCTCCATCTGATGCAAAGCCGGGAGATCTGATCTTTTTCCAGGGAACTTATGATACGCCGGGAGCGAGCCATGTTGGAATTTATGTAGGAAATAATATGATGATCCATTGTGGAAACCCGATTCAGTATACAAGCATTGCAAGCTCTTACTGGCAGCAACACTTTATGGCATTTGGAAGGCTTCATTAGAAGGGAGTGATGGAATATGAACATGCGATTAAAAAAGGTTCTGGATGATATTCAGAAAACTGAAGATAAGATTCTGGAATTACAGGAATATGTAAAGAAACTAAAAATCCAGAAAAAGCAGATGGAGGATGCAGAAATTATCAAGGCGATTCGTTCCATGAAAATGGATAGTCGAGAGATGTTGACTTTTCTGGATGGGATTCAGAACGGAACAGTTACCATGCAGTTTGATGAGGAGGGCAATCTCTCTATGGATAGTTCCGAAACAGATGCAAAGAAAGAAGAGAGTCTGGAGAGAAATGTGGCAACCGGACAGGTAGAAGAAAGTGAGGATTTGGAAGATGAAGAATAAGGTAATGAAAAAAATTTTGATGGTCATGCTGTCAGCTACGATGCTGATTGGTTCTGCCAGTGTGACTGCTTTTGCACAGGCAAATGAAAATGCAGAGCAGACCGAAGCAACAGAGCAGGTCATAGAAGAACAGCCTGCAGAGCAGCCTGCCACAGAAGGAACACCGTTTTCTACACCGGGAAACGGACAGCTTATGGATGATAAGGAGAATGACAGTACCAAGCAGTTTCTGACTGTACAGACAAAGAATGGAAATACCTTTTATATGGTCATTGACCGTTCCGGTACTTCTGAAAATGTGTACATGATGTCACTTGTGGATGAAAATGACCTGGCAGAGTTCTTAGATGAAACCAAAGAAACGGAAAAGAAAGAGGAATCTGCGGTTGTTCTTCCAGAAACGACTACAACACCAGAACCGGAAACTACAGCACAGCCGGAAACAGAGGCAAAGCAGGAATCTGGCATTAACAAGATGATTGGATGGATTGCTTTGGGAGCAGTTGCAACGCTGGCATTGGGTGGTCTTGGCATGTTCGCTTTTGGAAAATTGAGAAAGAAAAAAGAGGACGGCATTGTAGAGGAAGGTCTGGAATTTGCTGATGACAGTTACATCAATGAAGATGAAGAAAATGCAGAGAATCAGCAGAAATAACAAAAAATCATAAGGTATGGAGAAAGGGCAGTTCTTTTGGGACTGCCTTTTTGACAGGAACAGGAGGAAAATATGGCAAAATTTTTAGTGATTGCAGAGAAACCAAGTGTAGCACAGAGCCTTGCAAAGAATTTATCTGCATATCAGAGAGAGGACGGCTATCTGGAGGGGAACAGTTGCATTGTCAGTTGGTGCCTGGGACATCTGGCAGAATATGCACCACCAGAAATTTATGATGAAAAATATGAAAAATGGCAGTTTGAGGATTTACCGATCATCCCGGAAGTATGGAAAGTGCAGGTATCAGAGGATAAAAAGAAGCAGTTTGAAGTATTGTGCAGCTTAATGAATCGGGAAGATGTGGCGTATCTGGTCAATGGCTGTGACGCCGGGCGAGAGGGAGAACTGATTTTTAAAAGAGTTTATGATCTGGCAGGCTGTCAAAAACCAGTGAAGCGTCTGTGGATCAGTTCAATGGAAGATGAAGCAATTCAGAAAGGCTTCCAGACCTTAAAGGGCGGGAAAGAATACGCAGGTCTTTGTAATGCTGCGGTGTGCAGAGCGCAGGCAGACTGGCTGATCGGAATGAACGCAACGAGAGCCTATACAACCAGATATTTTAAACGCCTGGTGGTCGGCAGGGTACAGACACCAACGCTTTCCATGCTGACAGAAAGAAAAGAGAAAATCGAGCATTTCAAGAAAGAAGCCTATTATAAGGTTTCTCTGTCAGATGGGAAACTTACAGTAACATCAGAAAATATCCAGTCTGAAGCAGACGCAGACGAATTAAGAAAACTTTGTGATGGGGAAGAAGCAATGGTTTCAAAAGTAAAAAAGGCGCAGAAACGAATTTCACCGCCGAAACTTTATGATCTGACCAGTCTGCAGAGAGAGGCGAACCGTTATTTTGGATACACCGCTCAGAAAACACTGGATATGCTGCAGGAACTGTATGAGGAAAAGATGGTTACATATCCGAGAACGGATAGCCAGTATGTAACGGAAGATATGAAAGAAACGGTAGAAACACTTGCAGATGAAATGACAGATTTTCTCCCATTTTTGAAATCTGAACAGTCTGGAGGAAATGCAGAGCGTGTAATCAATAATACAAAAGTATCAGACCACCATGCAATCCTGCTGACAAAAGAGGCAGTAGAAAAAGGTATGGGAGGACTTTCAGATGGAAAGAAAAATCTTATGATGCTGATTGGACAGCAGCTTGTACAGGCAACCGGAGAAGATTACCTTTATGAGCAGACTGAAATTTCTGTACAGTGCAAAGAACATGAATTTGCTACGAAAGGAAAGCTGCCTGTGCGGATGGGATTTAAAGAAGTGGAAGAAGCCTTTCGGAAATATTGTGTGAAGGATAAGAAATCTGATGAACCAGATAATAAGACAGGACTTCCAGAAGTGTATGAGGAGGGAATGATTCTTGTTTCTGTGAAAGCAGAGAAGAGTACCCATTACACTTCCCCACCGAAGATGTTTACCGAAGATACTCTGCTTGCTGCGATGGAAACAGCGGGAAATAAGGAATTTGATTCTGAAACAGAGAAAAAGGGACTTGGGACACCGGCAACCAGAGCTAATATTATTGAGAAACTGGTATCTTCCGGGTATGCAGAACGTAAAGGAAAACAGATTCTTCCTACGGCGGCAGGCTGTGAGCTGATTCATGTAATGCCGGAGAATCTGAAATCTGCAAGCCTGACAGCAGAATGGGAGAATCAGCTTCTGATGATGGAAAAGGGAAAAATTCGGGATGATGAATTTATGGATGGGATTGTATCTATGATTACTGAGATCCTTTCTGTATGCAGGGCGATTCCGGAAGAAGAACGAAGTCGTTTTCAGACTGCAAGGGAAGTAATCGGGAAATGTCCAATATGCGGTTCCGATGTATATGAGGGTAAGAGCAATTATTACTGTTCTGACAGAAGCTGTCCGTTTGCTTTATGGAAGTCAAATAGGTTTCTGGAAAGTATGAAAAAATCAATGGATAAAAAGATGGCTGTGGAGCTTCTGAAAAGGGGACGTACTCATGTCAAAGGACTGTATTCCAAGAAAAAAGACAGCAAATTTGATGCTGACCTTGTACTTGGGGTGGAAGATGGAAAAGCCAGATTCAGTCTGGAATTTCCTAAAAAGAAAACAAACAGCAACAAACAAAAATAATAAAGAACTGACGGAAGGAGGAATAAGATTATGGCTCGATTGGAAGATATAAGAGGTCTTGCAGAAGCACATGCATCCAGTATCAGCAGTTCGCCCAAGGACTGGATGAACTATCTGGATACCGCAGCCAGATTATACCGATACCCATTTATGGATCAGCTTCTGATTCATGCACAGCGTCCACAGGCAACTGCCTGTGCGTCGCTGGAATTATGGAATCAAAAAATGTTCCGGTGGGTAAACAGAGGGGCAAAAGGAATTGCCCTTATAGATGAAACCACGCAGAAAACAAGACTTCGATATGTATTCGATGTTCAGGATACCCATATGGTAAATGGTGGAAGAACACCGTATCTGTGGAAACTACAGGAAGAACAGCAGGAAGAGGTATTGCTTCACCTGGAAGAAGTTTATGGATTGGAAGCGAAAGATACGAAAAATCTTTCTGACGCTTTGATGGCAACCGCTAGGTATATGGTGGAGGAAAATCTGGAGGAGGATCTGGATGGTCTGTTGTATGTGACAGAGGGAACCTATCTGGAAGAACTGGAGGAAGATACCATCCGCAGTGAGTTCCGAAGTCTGTTGACGGACAGCATTTATTATACACTTGCTTCCAGATGCGGACTTGATCCAATGGAACGGCAGGAGGAAATGGATTTTGTACATATTACAGATTACAATCGCCTCTCTGTGCTGACATTCATTGGAAATGCCACAAGCAGAGCGAGTGAATCAGTTCTGGTGGATATTGGAAGATATGTACATCGCATTTCATTAGAAGAAATGAAAAAAGGTATTGAAAATTCAGAAGAAAGGAATTATAATAACTTTAACACGTTAATTTGTGAAAGCAAAGAAAACAACGATACTATTACAGAAAAAGAATATTCACAGGAAAATGAAGGAGGAAATGAGAATGGCACTGACATATTATCGAAAAGGGGATTATCTGTTTCCAAACCTGACAATTCAGGAAACAGAAGCACAGATCGGGAAATACGGAATGCTGCGGAGGACATTTCTGAAGGAGTACAAGAACAGCCTGTACCAGAGCCTGTTGCTGACCGGGAAATTAAACAGCCATCTGGAGGAGATCGAGAAAGCGGCACAGGAGAGATTGGAAGTACTGATGGAGAAACTGTTGGAGAAGAATCCGGCACCGTCGAAAGAGGAGAACCCGATGGCGTGGACAGCACATATGAACAGTCTGACGGCAACAGCGGAAGAGAGCATCTTGACGGAATTGGTATACAGTTAATTGAAGATACAAGTGAAGATCAGTTAAGTAAAGCAGAGGAAGAAATTGCCTCTGCTTTATCTTTGCCAGAACTTCCGTCTGTAAATGAACAGAAACGAGAAATTGAAAACAGAGTAGCTGCCCTTTATGCAGGAGAGATTGCCATTCCAAGTGAAGTGGTCGATGAGGTTTTAAGAACCGGAGGAAACCGAAGCAAGAGCCAGCTTCGTATTATCTATAATTTTATGAGCGAACAGACACCGGAGGAATATACGGAGTTTGTGAAGCGGGAGTATGGGACTGGTGGAAAAGGCTTTGAAATCAATGGTATGGAGTATTCGGTCTGGTTTGATGAAACCGGATTGCAGATTGCAGTAGGACATACGGTTACGGATCAGATTCTGGATAAGGTGTTTTTATCCTGGGAAGATGTGAGTGGACGTATCCATCAGCTTTTGAAACAGGGTGAATATGCACCGCAGTCTGTACTCGATGTTGCAAGGGAGAACGCAGTAAAGGAACATGCCCAGGCACTTGCCTATATGAAAGCGGATATGGCAGAGGGTGTAGCGGAACTTGTTTTTGATGAAGAAGATTTACCATATCTTCGCAGTATTTATCCGGAAATAACAGATTATCTGGAAGAAAGGTTGTCAGATTCGCAGTGGCTGTCAGATATGAATGAGCGTCTGGAAGGACTGGCAATGGCTTATGAGGAAGATAGAAGCATTATGCGGTTCCGTACCTATAACCCAGTCAGAATATCCAGTCAGTTCCAGAAATTTGCAGCAGAAGTGGTTCCATACAGTGCCAGGGAGGAATTTGCATGGCAGGAACATAAGGTGTTTATTACTCAGGATGAAATAGACTCTTTTCTTGCCGGTGGAGGTCCTTATTCTGATGGCAGGCTTTCTACCTATTCGTTTTATCTTCTGAATGAAGATGATAAAGCGAGAACAGATTTTATTAAGGAAAAATACGGTACAGGTGGTTGTAGCCACGCTTTATGTGGTGCAGATAATTCCCATGCAGATTATGACGGAAAAGGGTTGAAACTGGAGAGAGGAACCTATGGGAATCCAGATACTTCGGTGTTGCTTCCCTGGGCAAAAGTGGCGAAAAGAGTCGGTTATCTGATTGATAATCAACAGTTTTTACATTCTGCTGATTATTCCCGTATGCCAGATTATGAAAGGGAACGAATTGCAGGGAAAGTGATCAGCTTTTATGCAAGACTGCCAGAAGAAATTGAGCGTCCATTTAAACAGGATTTCTTCAATGAAGAAGCAAAAAAAGAATTACCTGCTATGCTGAATGATTCGGAACAGGCACAGAAACTGTTACAGGCGATGGACGATGCACTGGCAATGCTGCCATTGGATTTTGAATCAGTAAATGAAACTTATGAGAAGAAATTACAGCTTTTAACAGAAGTACATCAGTATGTGGAGGGCAGCTATACGATTTTCCCGGCACAGGAAGTAGCAGAGCAGACGGAAGGCTTGACAGGATACCAGATGTCTTTATTTGACATTATGAGTAATTCTGAACCAGAGGAAATTACGGAAGAACTGGAAGTAGAAGAATCGGCTGCAGAAGTGGAAGAGATACAGAATGAAGAACCAGAGGCAGATCCGCATATGTCCTTTGAAGAAGCAAAAGAATTGTGGGAAGATGGCTTTTATGAGGATGATTATGTATTAAAAAGTCGTGTAGGCGAACTGATCTATGACAGTATGGATACAGTTGGAAAATCTGTAGAGGATTTTTCCGAGGAACAGATGGCGGTTATCCGAAAGCTGGCTGAACAGGAGCGTATGTTAGAACCAGTATTGAATCCAGACTTTTCACCGGAACAGATGCAGTTGGTTTCTGACATTTCGGAAAAACTCTGGAATGATAATGGCAGATGGCAGGAGGATATGATCGAGCCATATACAGATCATGTCATGAATCCAGAAGAAATTACCAGAGTACGACAAGAACTGGATTTACAAGAATCAGAGTCTGAGCCAGAAGATGTAGTTGTACAGGAACAGTGGGACGAGAATGTATTTGAATATCAGGGGTATCATTTTGAACCAGTGGGGATTCTTCCGCAAGGTCTGGAAGGGAAAGAACTGGTAAACCAGACAAGAGGAAATACAGAATTACATTTGACTACCTACGAGCGAGAAGATGATATTTTATATTCCTATGCAGGATTTTACGAAGCAAGTGGTTCATCAAAAGCTGATATTTTCCGGTGTATGGAAACTGGACGAAATTATATTCCAGGGGAGAACGAACTGTTTGGCTATGAGGGAGAATTTTTGCCATATCTGCAGAATGAACAGGTGCAGGAACAGGAACCTCATAACTTCCATATTACGGACGATGACCTTGGTGCTGGCGGTCCGAAGGCAAAGTTTAAAGCAAATATGGAAGCTATCCGGCTACTGAAAGAACTGGAACAGGATCAGAGATTAGCAACATCGGAAGAACAGGAAGTGTTGTCGAGGTATGTTGGATGGGGCGGTATTCCCCAGGCTTTTGAAGAAAGAAACAGTGCCTGGGCAGAGGAATATACACAGTTAAAAGGAGTCCTTACGCCAGAAGAATACAGTGCAGCAAGGGCATCAACGCTGAACGCTTTTTATACTTCTCCAACAGTCATCAAGGCAATGTATGAAGCACTTGGAAACATGGGACTGAAACAGGGAAATATCCTGGAACCGTCCTGTGGAGTAGGAAACTTTATGGGACTTTTACCGGAAAGTATGAGTACCACAAATATGTATGGTGTAGAGCTTGATCCGATTTCCGGGCAGATTGCAAAGCAGCTTTACCAGAAGAACAGGATTGCAGTACAGGGATTTGAGGAAACCAGTTACCCGGACAGCTTTTTTGACTGCGTAATCGGAAATGTACCGTTTGGGGCATACCAGGTCAGTGATCGCAAGTATGACCGATACCATTTTATGATCCATGACTATTTTATTGCAAAATCTTTAGACCTGCTACGTCCCGGAGGAGTGGTGGCAGTTGTCACATCAAGCGGTACGATGGATAAACAGAATCTGGAAGTCCGACAGTATTTTGCAAATCGGGCAGACCTGCTTGGGGCGATTCGCTTACCGAACAATGCTTTCCAGAGAAATGCCAATACCAGTGTGGTTGCGGATATTCTGTTTTTCCAGAAAAGGGACAGGGCTGCGATCACAGAGCCAGACTGGGTACAGTTAAAAACCACACCAGAAGGATATACGGTCAATTCTTATTTTGCTGACCATCCGGAAATGGTGCTTGGGGATTTTACAACAGAAAGTACCCAGTACGGAAAACAGGAAGTAACGGTAAAGGCAAAAGAGGGAGCAGATCTGGCTGAGCAGTTAAAAGAAGCGGTGAAGCATATCCAGGGAACCATCACAGAGCAGGAGATTTCGGATACGGAACTGGAAGAACAGGTGGTATCCATACCGGCAGATCCGGACATTAAGAACTTCAGCTTTGCACTTGTCGGAGAGGATATTTATTACAGGGAAAATTCTGTTATGAATAAGATGGAACTTCCCGTTGTGACAGGCGAGCGTGTCAGAGGGATGGTTGCGATCCGGGATGCAACAAACAGACTTCTGGAACGGCAGTTGGAAGAATGCAGTGATGAAGAGGTTGCCAGCTTACAGGCTGAGTTGAATCAGGTTTATGACAGTTTTACTGCCAAGTATGGACTACTCAGCAGCAATGCAAATAAAAGAGCGTTCAGCATGGACAGCAGCTATTGCCTTTTGACTTCCCTTGAATTTCTGGATGAAAAGGGCGAGTTGAAGCGGAAAGCAGACATATTTACGAAAAGGACGATCCGCAGGGCAGAGCCGGTAACATCGGTAGATACTGCAAGTGAGGCACTGGCGGTATCTATCGGGGAAAAGGCGAAAGTGGATATTCCTTATATGATGGAGCTTACAGGGAAAACAGAGGAAGAGGTCACAGAGGAGCTTACAGGTGTTATCTTCAAAAATCCGCTTACAGATAAATGGGAGCCATCCGACGAGTATCTTTCCGGGAATGTCAGGGAGAAGCTGAACGTTGCAAGGCAGTTTGCAGAAAACCATCCGGAATATATGGTCAATGTGCAGGCACTGGAACGGGTACAGCCGAAAGACCTGGATGCTTCCGAGATTGAAGCAAGGCTTGGTGCAACATGGATTTCTCCGGACTATATTACAGAGTTCATGGCAGAAACATTCCATACACCACGACACCATATCAATTATGAGCGTATTAAAGTGCAGTATGCGGAAGTGACTGGACAGTGGAATGTAAAGGGAAAGAATGTGGATAGCAGCAATAATCCACTTTCCACATCAACTTATGGAACACAAAGGGCAAATGCTTATAGATTGTTGGAGGATGCGTTGAATCTGCATGATACAAAAATTTATGACACAATACATGATGCGGATGGGGAACACCGGGTACTGAACCGAAAGGAAACTACTCTGGCGCAGCAGAAGCAGGAACTGATCCGGGAGGAATTTAAAGAGTGGATCTTTAAGGATATGAGCCGACGGGAAACGCTCTGCAAGATTTATAATGAACGGTTTAACAGTGTAAGACCAAGAGAATATGATGGCAGTCATATCCAGTTTGTCGGAATGAATCCGGAAATTAAGCTGATGGAGCATCAGAAAAATGCGGTGGCACATATTCTTTATGGAAATAATACCCTGCTCGCACACTGTGTAGGTGCAGGCAAGACATTCCAGATGATCGCAGCTGGTATGGAGAGCAAGCGTCTGGGACTGGCACAAAAGAGCCTTTATGTGGTTCCAAACCATTTGCTGGAACAGTGGGGAAGCGATTTTTTACGCTTGTATCCGGGAGCAAATGTTCTGGTGGCAACAAAGAAAGATTTTGAACCGGCAAACAGAAAACGGTTCTGTTCCAGAATCGCAACAGGGGATTATGATGCGGTTATTATTGGACACAGCCAGTTCGAAAAAATCCCGCTTTCTAGGGAAAGACAGATTGCATTGCTTGAAGATCAGATTGCAGATATTACATTTTCTATTGAATCAGCAAAGACGCAGGTTGGAGAGCAGTATACCGTTAAACAGATGGAAAAGACGAAGAAAACCCTGAAAGCAAAACTGGAAAAATTAAATGACCAGACACGAAAAGATGATGTTGTGACTTTTGAGCAGTTAGGCGTGGACAGGCTGTTTGTGGACGAGTCACATTATTACAAAAATCTTTTTTTATACACTAAAATGCGGAATGTGGCAGGCATTTCACAGACCGATGCACAGAAAAGTTCAGATATGTTTATGAAATGCAGGTACATGGATGAGATTACCGGGGGAAAGGGAATTACGTTTGCAACGGGAACACCCGTATCAAACAGTATGACCGAATTATACACCATTATGAGATACCTCCAGTATGATACTTTAATGAATATGGGAATGGGGCATTTTGATTCGTGGGCAGCTACTTTTGGAGAAACTGTTACGGCAATCGAATTGTCACCGGAAGGGACGGGCTATCGTGCAAAAACACGATTTGCCCGTTTCTTTAATCTTCCGGAACTGATTTCCATATTTAAGGAAACAGCAGATATTCAGACTGCGGACATGTTGAATCTTCCTGTACCGGAAGCAGAATATATCAATGAAGTATTAAAACCGAGCGATGAGCAGAAAGAAATGGTGGAAGCATTTTCAGAACGTGCAGAGCAGGTTAGGGGAGGTGCGGTAGATCCAAGGGTAGATAACATGCTCAAAATTACCAATGATGGAAGAAAATGTGCATTAGACCAGAGGCTTTTAAATGATATGTTGCCAGACGCAGGGAAAAGCAAGGTAAATGCCTGTGTGGAGAATGCTTTCCAGGTATGGGAGGACGGAAAAGATACACAGGCTACCCAGTTAATCTTCTGTGACCTCAGTACACCGAAAACTGACGGAACGTTCAATGTTTATGATGATGTAAGAAACAAGCTGGTGGAACGGGGAATCCCGAAAGAGCAGATCGCATTTATTCATGAATACAATACGGAAGTAAAAAAAGCGGAGTTGTTTGCAAAGGTGCGGGCCGGGCAGGTAAGAATCCTGATGGGTTCCACTCCGAAACTCGGCGCTGGTACCAACGTCCAGGACAGACTACTTGCACTGCATCATCTGGACTGCCCCTGGAAACCGTCCGACTTGGAACAGCAGGAGGGACGTATTCTCAGGCAGGGAAACCAGAATGACAAGGTAAAAATCTTCCGGTATGTAACGGAAAATACGTTTGATTCGTACATGTGGCAGATTCTGGAAAACAAGCAGAAGTTTATTTCACAGATCATGACCAGTAAATCCCCGGTGCGTGCCTGTGAAGATGTAGATGATACAGCTCTGTCCTATGCAGAAATCAAAGCACTGGCAACAGGAAACGAGTACATCAAAGAAAAAATGGATCTGGATGTGCAGGTAAGTAAACTGAAACTTTTGAAAGCAAACCACACCAGTCAGATCTATCGTCTGGAATCGGATATTGCAAAGCGGTATCCGGTACAGATTACAGCATTAAAAGAGAAGATTGCCGGTATGCGTGTGGATGCAGATGTAGTAAAAGGAATAGATTTGCAGGATAATGACCACTTTGCAATGACAGTTGGTGGAAAGCTGTATACCGATAAAAAAGAAGCGGGAGTTGCACTCATTTCAGCAGCATCCGGCTTGAAGTCCGTAAAATCAGCAGGGCAGATTGGAGAATATCATGGTTTTGCACTTTCTTCAGAATACAATTTCCTGTCGAATACTTATACCCTGACGATCAAGGGAAAATGTTCTTATAAGATTGAGTTCGGAAAGGATACTCTGGGCAATATCCAGAGGATTCATAATGCACTTTCTGCAATCGAGAAAAAGCTGGCAGATACCGAGCAGAATCTGGAAACGGTACAACAGCAGTTAAAGACCGCACAGGAAGAGGTGCAGAAGCCATTCCCGAAAGAAGCAGAACTGAGTGAAAAAATGGAACGTCTGGCAGAACTAAATGCCATGCTGAACATGGATGAGAAAGGGGGAGAAAATCTTCTGGCAGATGAGGGCATTGGGGAAAATCCGGAAGTAAACGTGACAGAGGAACGACAGGACAGAATTGCTGACAGTGTTCATAAAACATCTATTCTGGAAAGACTGAAAGAACAGAAACAGCAGGAGCAGACAGGCGAAATACAGCAGAAACCAAAAAAGAAACACGAACAGGAGTTATAAAGGGTATCCCGTCAGAGTGACCATAGCTTTGGCGGGATTTTTCTATGGAGGATTTGATTATGGCAAACAGAGAAGAACAGTTAAAGCAGATTACAGAGCAGTTGGAACAGGGTGTTGCAGAAATATTCACATCAGAAAAATATACGGAATATCTGAATACAATGGCAAAGTTCCATAATTACAGTTTTAATAATACATTGTTGATCGCTATGCAGAAACCGGAAGCAACACTGGTAGCGGGGTATCAGGCATGGCAGAAGAAATTCAACCGACAGGTAAAAAGAGGGGAAAAAGGCATCCAGATTATTGCCCCGGCTCCGTTTAAAGAGAAACAGGAGATTGAAAAAACTGATCCGGAAACAGGCGAGATTGTGATTGGGAAAGATGGACAGCCGGAAACAGAAGTAGTAGAGCGTGTTATTACAAAATTCCGGGTTACGACAGTATTTGATGTCAGCCAGACCACAGGAGAACCGATTCCAGAGTTTGAGGTATCAGAACTGGATGGAGATGTTTTGATCTACCATGATTTTATGGAATCATTAAAAATGGTTGCCCCGGTTCCTATCCGTTTTATTGAGATTGATGGGGAGGCGAAAGGCTTTTATCAGCTTGTCGATAAATATATTGCTATCCAGCCTGGCATGAGTGAGGCACAAACCATGAAAACAGCGGTGCATGAAACCGCACATGCAGTATTGCATGATCGTGATCAGATGGAAGTAGAGGGCATCGTAAAAGATCAGCTTACAAGGGAAGTAGAAGCAGAAAGTGTTGCCTATGTGGTATGTAACCATTTCGGACTGGACACATCGGAGTATTCTTTTTCCTATATTGCAAGCTGGTCTTCCGGTAAAAATATGAAAGAGCTTCGTGCTTCTATGGACACCATCCGTAAGACTTCTGCTGATATGATCGGACAGATTGAGGAAAAACTCAAAGAACTTCAGATAGAAAGAGCAGAGCAGGAAGCAGATGTTGTGGAGCAGACAGAAGAAATGAGTGCCATGCAGTATGCAGAACAGACTATTAATCGTCTGGAGCAGGAACGGACGATTTTCAGCAATGACCAGAGAAATCTTATCGTGAATTTTGCTTATAAACTGGATGATAGGGAAGCAATGGAAAAACTGGCAGAGAATCTTGCAGAATCTATTCTGGATGGAAACAGAGAAGCGGTACAAAAATTGATTGGAGAAGCGGAGGAACAGATTGAAAGTCTGCCGGATTCGATGATTGGTTTATCAGAATTGCATGAAGTCGGATTTTATTCAGAAAGTATGCTTCCGCTTACCAGGGAACGGGCAGTGGAATTGCACCATGAGGGAGTAACGGTTTATGGACTGACCGGAGCAGTTGGTGGTCAGGAACAGTCGCAAAGAATTATGAATCTGGAATTGGATATTTTACAGCATGACGGGTTATTCGGAGTGACGAAATTTGAATGGGAAAATTACCGGAGAAGTCAGGAAACGATTATGACACCAGAAGAAAAAGCAAAGATCAAAGAAACGCTTCTTCTGGAAAGTGATGGAAAACGTTATGGTATTTATCAGATTAACAGTGGACAGGAAGAAAGAGGGTATCAGTTTTTAAGTCTGGAAACGGCAAAAGAAATGGGATTTACCGTAGATGGCAAAGACTATCAGATGGTTTACAGTGAAAGACTGAGAGATGCTACGACACTGGACAATCTCTTTGAGCGATTTAATATAGAGCGTCCAAACGATTTTACCGGACATTCCATGTCAGTCAGTGACGTGATCATTATGAACCGGGGTGGAAGATTAGCCGCATACTATGTAGATTCCTTTGGATTTACAGAATTGCCGGACTTTGTGGCACAGAGAGTTGAAATGTTAAATGATAATCCAGTAAAAGCATATCCAGAAGTTTATATGGGAACTTTGGAAAAAGCTATGCAGGAGAGAAATGTAGATGCTTATCTGGATTCCAGAAAACTGAACATTGATTGTAAAAATGCTATCGAACAGGCAATCGCAGAGGGATTCAACGGTATGCGTTTAAATCCAGATGTTGCAGTAGGTGTGATTGAAAAATACGGGGAAGAACGGGTTGCATTTGTTCTGGCAAATACATTGAAACAGCTTTCTTATGATGGTAGATTTTCTGATGGCAATAAACGGTGGGCAGATGGCATTGATATTCCAGAAAATATCAGCCGGGGAATGGATCTGAACAGGGACTATATTGTGGGCAGCCATCCTGCAGTCCTGAATGGATTTATTGATATGGCAAGAAAAGAAATCCATACCCGGAAACTGGAAGAGGTGCTTGGTGTGAAAAATCAGCATATCACTGAAACTACAAGAGGGTATGAAGCAGAAGGACATACAGGCACCTGGTATGCGATGGATATGAAAACATATCATGGGGAGCGATTCTTCCAGATGCGAAATGAGGAATACGGTCAGGACGTGGCAGATATTATCGTATCGGAAAATGGGACACTAGTGGCAGAGGACATCTGGCATGGATTTGATGAAGGAGCCAGGGAAGCTATTTCAGAATATCTGGAAGAAAATGGTGCAACGGTGTATGACCTGATAGATCTTCCAGACCAGGCAACAGTCATCTTAGCAGACGGAACAGTTATGAAAATCATGGAACAGCAGCCAATCAGTACAGATACATGGGAGCCGACACTGACCGGACAGAATCTGCGGGGTGAAGAACAGAAATTCAGCTTTTTCGAGATACATAAAGTCAGAGAAAATAATGGCATTGACCTGAAAATGCCAGAAAATCATTATATTGACCAATATTATGTGATCGAAGATCTGGCAGCAAAAGGTGGGATGAAGATCGAGAGATATAAGGATTTGGGAGCTGCCCTTGGAGCATATTACTCTCTGCCTAATCATAAAATGAAAGCTCTTGGAATTGAAAATACAGCACCGTTGCGAGGTAGTCTTGATTTTATTCAGTGTAAGAATGGAATAGATACATTGATTTATGATTGCCAGGAAGTAGAAGGATGGCTGAATCCGCAGATATACAATACTTTTAAAGAGATAGGAAACAGTCTGGCAGTGCATGATACAGAGATAGCATACCAGATTGGAGATCAGTATTTTACAATTCAGACGGTAGAAGATGGTTATGATTATACATTCTATGATAAAGATTATCTGGAACTGGATGGCGGCGTTTATGATGATCCGACTATTTCTATTACTGAAGCAATGGAGAATATTTTGGAAGAGGAAGGACTTTCGATAGAAGATGCAAGCGTGATGGATTATGAAGAGATGTATGCAGAAATTGAATATGCAGAAGAAGAGAGACTGGAGAAGATACAATTTGAACGTACTTGCCCAAAGGCTTTTTTTGATGGTTATGACAGGGAAGCGGCATTAAAAAGTTATGAGGGAATAACCGTACAATTTAAAATGTCTGGTATGTATTTAACAGTGCAA
>OHAU01002759.1_pt1 | contig 15760 bp, 15 predicted proteins | sample 1577181 | NCBI WGS metagenome assembly OHAU01 (sample SAMEA3541472, study PRJEB24748) | human gut metagenome | biome: human gut; feature: human-associated habitat; material: faeces | place: China | collected 2012 | reverse complement strand
GCATTGTGACTGAGAATAAGTTCGAAAAGAGCCGAAAAGGCAGGGGAGTATATAATATATTACCTGCCAACGGCAAAATTGCGGAACTTATTTTTTCAACATTACTTAGCATCGGCGTGGAAGTGCATCAGCCACAATGCCACCATTGACAGAGCGCCCTCTTAACACACAAAAGCAATGGAATTGAAAATAGCAGTTTTGGCCGGTGACGGCATCGGCCCTGAAATATCTGCCGAAGGCGTCAAGGTGATGAAAGCCGTTTGCAGCAAGTTTGGTCATCAGGTCACTTTCACAGAAGCGCTCTGCGGAGCAGCCGCCATCGATGCCGTCGGCAATCCTTTCCCTGAAGAAACCCTGAAGGCGTGCCAGGATGCCGACGCTGTTCTTTTCTCAGCCGTTGGTGATCCGCGCTTCGATAACAACCCCAACGCCAAAGTGCGTCCCGAGCAAGGACTCCTTGCCATGCGCAAGCAGTTGGGCCTCTTTGCCAACATTCGCCCCGTTCAGACCTTCGACTGCCTCATCCACAAATCGCCTTTGAAGGACGAACTCGTCCGTGGAGCCGATTTCGTCTGCATCCGTGAGCTCACCGGCGGCATGTATTTCGGAGAAAAGAAAGAAGGCGACGATTATGCCTACGACACCAATGCCTATTCCCGCCACGAGGTGGAGCGCATCTTGAAAGTTGCCTTTGAATATGCCCAGCGCCGTCGCAAACACCTGACGGTGGTCGACAAAGCCAACGTCCTTGCCTCAAGCCGCCTTTGGAGAAAAGTGGCCCAGGAGATGGCGCCGCAATATCCCCATGTCCAGACCGATTACATGTATGTCGACAATGCCTCCATGCGCATGATTCAAGACCCCAAGTTCTTCGATGTCATGGTGACGGAAAACACCTTCGGCGACATACTCACCGACGAAGGCTCCTGCATCAGCGGTTCGATGGGCCTCCTCCCTTCGGCCTCCACTGGAGAAAGCACCCCCGTTTTCGAGCCCATTCACGGTTCTTGGCCGCAGGCAAAAGGTTTAAATATTGCCAACCCCTTGGCGCAGATTCTTTCTGTGGCCATGCTCTTTGAATATTTCAATCTGAAGGAAGAAGGCACCTTGATACGTCGCGCTGTTGACGCCAGTTTGGAAGCCAACGTGCGAACGCCAGAAATACAGGTTGCCGGAGGCGAGAAATACGGCACCAAGGAAGTTGGGCAATGGATAACGGATTTCATTCTTCAATCATGACCGAAACAATAGAAAACAAGCAGCGCGAGCATCTCATCTTCCGCGTGACGCTTGTGGGCAGCTTCATCAATTTTCTGTTGCTGCTCTTCAAATTTGTCGCCGGCGTGTTGGGCGGCAGTGCGGCCATGATAGCCGATGCCGTACACTCTCTTTCCGACTTCGTGACCGATTTGATTGTCGTGCTCTTCGTGCGCATCTCCGGAAAACCCTGCGATGCCGACCACGATTTTGGACACGGCAAGTATGAAACCCTCGCCACGGCCTCCATCGGACTGATGCTCCTTGCCGTCGGCCTCGGCATTTTGTGGAATGGTGCCAGCGAAATCATCGCCTATATCAAGGGCGACAACATCGCCGAGCCAGGCTTGATTGCCCTGGTGGCCGCCTTGGTCTCCGTGATTTCCAAGGAATTTCTCTTTCAGTGGACCGCGCGTGTCGGTCGTCGCGTCGACTCCGCCGTGGTGGTGGCCAACGCCTGGCACCATCGCAGTGATGCGCTCTCGAGCATCGGCACCGCTGTCGGTATCGGCGGCGCCATTCTCCTCGGCCCTTCTTGGCGCATCCTCGACCCCATAGCGGCCGTCATCGTCAGCCTCTTCATCGCTCGGGTGGCGTTTAAACTCTTTGTGCCGAGCATACAGGAATTGCTTGAGAAATCCTTGCCAGAGGACGAAGAGCAGTTCATCATCAATGTCATCAACGAAACGGAGGGCGCTTCTCTGCCCCACAGTCTGCGCACGCGCCGCATCGGAAGCAACCGGGCCATTGATGTCCATTTCTGCATGGACGGCAACACCACCCTGCAAAAGGCCAACGAGGCTTCGCGGGCTGTTGAAAGGAAGTTGCGGCAGAAATTCGGTAAGCAGACTTTCATCACGACGCATGTCGAACCATTGGAGATTCCTTACGTGCCGCCGACAGACAGATAGCAGCATGCCGTGAAGGCATCTTCCAGATTCCAGACCTATGCCTGTTGTCGAATCTGCTTCCAGATGCGTTTGCGCCTGCTCCAAGATACGTTTGCGTCTGCTCCCAAATTCGCTTGCATCTGCTCCCAGAGGCATCAAAAAAATAGGGCCTGACACTTTAAATGTCAGGCCCTATTTTTTGGTATGTTACCAACCGTTGTAATGGATATTATCTGGTTTGTATTTGTCTTTCGGATGTTGTTCCCCCTTCGGGTAGCCAATGGGAACCATGTTCAGGGGAATGATGTTTTCGGGGAGGTTGAATGCCTTTTTAACGGCTTCCAGACGCTCCTCGTAGGGATAAACGCCAGTCCATACGGCGCCGAGCCCCATCGCTTCAGCTGCGAGCAGCAGGTTTTCTGTGGCGGCGGAGCAATCCATGACCCAGTTGGTCGAAGGTTTGCCGTTGTCGTCCACCACGCTCATATCTCCGCAGACGATGACGGCGGCTTGCGCCTCTTTGAGCATCTTGGCGTAGGGCAACTGTTCAGACAATTGCATCATGGTTTCTTTGTCGTTGATGACAATGAATTTCCAAGGCTGCATGTTCTTGCCCGTCGGGGCAGCCATTGCGGCGCGAACCAATGTGTCGAGTTGCTCGCGGCTGACAGGTCGTTCTGTGAAACTGCGAACACTTTTGCGTTCGTGGATGATTTTCAACACCGATGCCTTGTCGTCTTGCGGAGCAGACGGACCAGCGATGTTTGTGCTGTAAACGAGACGTACGAGCGCTGCAATTAGGCTCAACGTCAGCACAAGGCTTACAATCTTATATTTGTCAATCATATTCTGGAAGATTTTGTGGTGGTAAGTGGGGCGACCACTTGCTTACGCACCGATATTCTTTTTCTTCTTTTTAACTCCGCTGTCTTCAGAGAATTCCAGCAGTGTGCCCATCGGGCAGAGGCAGCGGCACCAGGGATGCGGGATGAATATGCTGGCGATGACGAATAAAGTGGCCAACACCAGCACGCCAGGCGTTGCCGTGCTGAGCATGAAGGCCGTGAAGGGCTCGTAGTCGAGCACGCTGGCGCCGATGCCCATCCAAAGAAGCAACAAGAGGAGCGCCAGCACCAGGGTTCTCGTCAGGCGCATCAGTTTGAAAATAGGGGGGCTGACGTGCACCTTTGGCAAGGGCAGATAGTAGGCCAGTTCTTGCAGACTGCTAAAGGGACACACCCACAGGCAGTGGTGGTGAGGACGTTTGAAAAACGGCATTGCGATGGCAACGAGGAGCATCAGCACTGCGGGGAGATAGAGAATGGGGTCTAAACCGTTTTGAATCCAGCCGCGCAGCATCGAGACGGAGAGAAATTGCCCACACCAGAAGCCCGTGACACAAACATTGAGGATGAGAATGGCCAGTCGCACTGGTTTTATGCCGCGCAAGCGCCATGAGGCCAATATGCCTAACAGCAAAACGGCAGCCACGGCAACCGTCTTGCCCCATCCGATGGCTGGCTTCGTCTTGGCCTTTTGGTTGGTTTTGGCGCGTTCGGAAAGCGTCTGCTTCACGTTGGCGATGATGGCGTTGCTTGAGAAGGTGGCTCCCGTGACGGCGTCCACCCGTTTGCCTTGCGCTTCATTCGCCGAGAGGCCAACGATTTGGGAGAAGATGCCGTTGCAGGCTTGACGGTAGAAATCGGGCGACTCTGCGTTGTCGGCTGCAACGACGGCCTTGACGATGTTGTCGGGCGAGAGGAACAGATAGAGTGGGGTGGGGCCAGCAAAGCCCGTCACGTCTTTCGCGTAAGGCGCGGTGCTCACAATCGTTCCCAGCGCGACACCGTCCTTGCCTGTCACCTCCCAGGCGGCAGAGTCAAGCGCTTCGAGATGAACCTCCTGAAGTCCCATTTGCAGGATTTCTTCAGCACTGGGAAGGGCAACAGTCGTTGTGGTGGAGTCGGTTGCCGAAGGTGTGCCGATTTGACGTCCGAAAATCTTTCCGCTCCACACCACCGTTCCGGCAAGGAGGAGAAAAACAATCAAGAGGGAGAGCAGGCGCTCAAAGAGGGGGATGTATTTGTTGATGTTCTTTTGCATATCGGATTATCCTTCACGTAAAAAGTCAAACATGTCTCCAATCAGTTCGCACGAGGCGTGGTTGTCGAGCCGGATTTCTCCCACGTCCGAAAGAAGAGTGAAATTGATTTCGCCGCCCACGTTCTTTTTGTCGTGCTTCATGAGCTCGAAGAGGCGGTCATAGTCGTTGCAGGTGAAGTTGATGGCTTCGTAGTGCTCCCGTATGAACCTCACGGTTTGGCGCATCTTGTCTTGCGGGAAATGCTGCAACACGGCGCTCAGGTAGAGCTCTCCGACCAAGCCCCATGCCACAGCATATCCGTGCAGCACGGGCCTGCCAGTTTCCATGGCGAAACTCTCCAGGGCGTGGCCAACGGTGTGTCCGAGGTTCAGCGCTTTGCGCAGTCCCTTCTCGTGCGGGTCGATGGTCACGATGTGGCGTTTCACTTCAATGCTCTGTTCCACGAGTTTTTGCAACTGGGCATAGTTGATGTCGTTGAAGTCCATCTTCAGATGCTCCGCCCACATGGCTTCGTCGTGAAGTAGTGCGTGTTTCAGCATTTCGGCATAGCCAGAGAGCATGTTGCGCTTGTCGAGCGTGCGAAGGAAGTCGGTGTCGATCACCACGATGGCCGCTTCGTTGAACACGCCGATTTCGTTTTTCAGCGCATTGAAGTTGACCCCCGTTTTCCCGCCGACGGCCGCATCAACCATTGCCAGCAGGGTCGTCGGGATGTTGATGAAGCGCAGGCCGCGCTTGAAGGTAGACGCGGCAAAACCGCCGAGGTCGGTCACCATGCCGCCGCCCAGACAAACCATGAGCGAATGGCGCGAGGCCCCTCCGTCGGCGAGTGCCGACCAAACGGTCGTTGTTGTTTCAATGTTTTTGTTGACGTCAGTTGGCGGTATAACGATGTCGGTTGCGCCGTCGAGTCTGTCCCATTGCTTTAAAAGGGGGCGGCACAGACGATGGGTGGTCTCGTCGGTCAGGATGAATATCTTGTCAACGCTTTCTTGGCACAGGCGGCCGAAGGCTTCTTTGAATTTCGCGGTGTGTATGATTTCTTGAGACATGGCAATTGTTTTTAAGCAGGTGGTAGACGCATTAGTGATGGGGCATTACTTAGTAATGGACCATTACTTACATGCAGTCAGGTCCTTCATAGTCGAGTATGGCCTTGCGGTAGCTTTCTGGGATGTCGGCCGAAGCCTGTTCCTTGAGTGAGAAGCAGACCATCACCGTTGAACATTGGCAGACAACGCAGCCCGTTTTCTCGTTGACGGCGCGTTGCTGTAGGGTGAAACTCTTCTGACCGAGATGGGAAATGCGTGTTTCAACCACGATTTTGTCGCCGTAGAAGATTGGCAGGATGAAATCAGCGTTGATGTTGGCCACAACGGGCACTACGTCGTTTGCACGATAATTCACGCGCAACACGTTGATGAGATAATCCTCCTTGCCCAAGTCATAAAAGGCAAAGTAGGCATTGTTGTTGACGTGGCCGTAGCGGTCAACGTCGTTAAAGCGTATCTGTATGGGGACGCGGTGTTTGTAATGGGCATCGGCCGTTGTTTGCGCCGATGGTTTATGATGCTCTTGCATATCAATGTGTTGATGGTCTGGTTGGGTTTGATGGTCTCTTTTGGTTCAGTTGTCCCAAAAGAAATTTCTGGCGATGGCCGCCATGCGTTGGCGGTCTGGCACAAAGTCGAGGCTCATTTCGTCAACGCGGCAAAGGTCGCGCAGCGCATATATGTTTTCCGACTCGTCGGTCACTCTTTTTCCGGCATGGCGGAACAGATGGTTTCTGGCGTCAACAATTTCCAACGCCTCCACGTTATAGTCTGCTGGTTCGCCCGACGCTTGCAGTTGCGCTCTGACATAGCTCTCCAAGGCGTCGACGAAATCTTTGATGTCTTCTCTCATGTAAGCAAAATTACTTACTTTTTTCCCATCTCTTGAATTTATGCTGCAAAAAAAAGCAAATCGCCTGGCCAATACCCGATTATTGTGATGCAGATGCGCTGATTGGGGCGTGGAAACTGGGTGTATTGCCCCTTCCATGCTTCTCTCGGCAGGTTCAGACCATTATGCCGTGAAACTGGTAATGTTGCGCTACGAAAAATCCCACCCGCAATGAAGAGGGTGGGATTTGTGGTTTATTCATTCAGGGAAGTTTCAGCGTGAAAGGCCCCTGAATTTGATATTGCTAAGTTTGCCTTAAGCCTGTACATAGTCGGCCAAATCTTCCGGGCGCAGGTTCATGACGAACGTGTGGTGTTTGGCCACTTCTGCCTCTGAGAAGTTGGCATAAACGCGGGCGCTCTTTTCGAAGAGTTCGGCGTTGGCCGTAGCATTGTGAATCAAGAGATGCAGCATGATAACGTCGGCAGCCATTTCAACCAAGTGGCGGGCGCAGATGTCGTGGAAGGCAGCATCGCCAGCTTCCTTCACGCGGGCCGTGGCTTCCTCCAGTTTGTCGGCCATAGCCTTGGCGCGTGCCACGAGCGGTTTCATGGCTTCGCTCACCTCAGCCTGTTCAAATTCGCGGGCCTGTGCGAGGTAAGAACCGTTGGTGACATAGCGGATGGCGGCAACCACCTGCAATTGCGTCGTACCCTCGTAGATAGAAGTGATGCGGGCATCGCGGTAGTAGCGCTGGATGGGGTAGTCCATCATAAAGCCCGAACCGCCGTGAATCTGGATGGCGTCGTAAGTGTTCTGGTTGCAATATTCAGAGTTCATGCCCTTGGCGAGCGGCGTGAGCGAGTCGGCCAATTTGCTGAAGTTCTTCTGCTCCTTGCGCTCCTCCGGTGTGAGTTTGCGTTCGCGGGCGATGTCGTCAAGCGCCTTGTAGATGTCAACGTAGCGAGCGCATTGATAAAGCAATGCGCGGCCAGCGTCGAGCTTGGCTTTCATGAGGGCCAGCATGTCGTAAACGGCGGGGAAGTTGATGATGGCTTTGCCAAACTGCTCACGGTCGCGGGCATAGGCCAGACCTTCGTTGTAGGCGGCCTGTGAAATACCCACGCTCTGTGCGGCGATGCCGAGGCGTGCGCCGTTCATCAGGGCCATGACGTATTTAATCAAACCGAGTTTGCGGTCGCCGCAGAGCTCAGCGTGTGCGTTCTTGTAGACCAATTCGCAGGTGGGGCTACCGTGGATGCCGAGCTTGTTTTCAATGCGGCGCACGTTGACACCACCAGAGTTTTTGTCGTAGATAAACATAGAAAGGCCGCGTCCGTCTGTCGTGCCCTCTTCTGAGCGGGCCAAAACAAGGTGGAGGTCGGCGTCGCCGTTGGTGATGAAGCGCTTCACACCGTTCAAGAGCCAGCAGCCTTCTTCTTCAGAATAGGTGGCCTTGAGCATGACACTCTGAAGGTCGGAACCAGCATCAGGCTCCGTCAAGTCCATTGACATCGTTTCTCCAGCGCAGATGCGCGGGATGAAGCGGCTGTGTTGGTCTTCGTTGCCAAATTCATAGAGCGTTTCGATACAATCTTGAAGGCTCCAGATGTTGCCGAAACCGGCATCGCTGGCTGCCACGAGTTCTGCACACATCGTGTAGGGCGTGATGGGGAAATTCAAACCGCCGTAGCGACGTGGCATCGTCATGCCGTTGAGCCCAGCTTTCACCATGGCGTCGAGGTTGTCGGCCGTGCCGCTGGCATAGCGCACGCGGTCGCCTTCATGGTGAGGGCCTTCGAGGTCAACACCTTCGGCGTTGTCGGCAATCGTTGTGCCGGCAATTTCGCCTGTGATGTCGAGCACGCGGTCGTAAGAATCCATGGCGTCCTCAAAGTCGAGCGGCGCATAGTCATAACTGTCTTTATCGCGGAAATCGCGTTCCTTGAGTTCCACGATACGCTTCATGAGCGGATGATTCAGCTCGAACTTCAGTTCGGGATGATCCGTATAGTTGTTTGCCATTTTGAATATCTTCTGTTTGGTTTAGCAATGGTAAAATTTTACCATTACTTACTTGGAATTCTCCTTATAATACTTGATCATTTTCGGTACGACCTCCTCCACAGAACCAGTAATCACGTAGTCGGCAATTTGGTTGATGGGGGCTTCGGGGTCGGTGTTGATGGAGATGACGATGCCGCTCTCCTTCATGCCTGCCACATGCTGGATGGCACCGCTGATACCGCAGGCGATGTACACCTTCGGACGTACCGTCACACCCGTCTGGCCAATCTGGCGGTCGTGTTCGCAGAAGCCAGCATCGACAGCGGCGCGGCTGGCTCCGACTTCACCATGAAGTTCGTCAGCAAGCTTGAAGAGCAGGTCGAAATTCTCTTTCGAGCCTACGCCATATCCGCCACAAACCACGATGGGCGCACCCTTCAGGTTGTTGTTGGCTTTCTCAACGTGTCGTTCGATGACCTTCACGACATAGTCGGTGTCGGGCACGAATTTCGCCACGTCTTCGTAAACGACTTCACCCTGGTAGTTGTCGTCCACCTTTTCAGCCTTCATCACGCCAGAGCGCACGGTGGCCATCTGCGGACGATGGTCGGGGTTGACGATGGTTGCAACGATGTTGCCGCCGAATGCCGGACGAATCTGATAGAGCAGTTGATCATAGTGTTTGCCATTCTTCTTGTCGTCGAAGTCGCCGATTTCCAAGGCGGTGCAGTCGGCCGTCAAACCGCTCGTCAGAGACGACGATACGCGCGGACCGAGGTCGCAGCCGATGACAGTTGCGCCCATAAGGCAAATCTGTGGCTTTTCCTGCTTGAAGAGGTTGACGAGGATGCTCGTGTGTGGCTTCGAAGTGTAGGGAAACAAACCCTCGGCGTCAAAAACGTGCAGTTTGTCAACGCCGTAGCTCAGGATTTCCTTTTCCACCTTGCCCTTGATGCCGTTGCCCGCAGCGATGGCTTCGAGCTGAACGCCAAGCTGGTTGGCCAGTTTGCGGCCTTTGGTGAGGAGCTCAAAAGACACTTCCTCAACCGTGTATTTATCGATTTCGCAATAAACGAATACGTTGTTCATAATGTTGTATTATCCAATTGTGTGGCTGTCTAACAATTCTTTAACCAAGCCTTCCACGTCGGCATCGGAGCCCGTGAGGCGCTTGCTTTCCTTCGCTTTGAACACGATGTTCTTAACGGCCTTCACCTTCGTTGGCGAACCGGCCAAGCCGCACTGGCTCACGTCGCCGTCAACATCGGCAACGCTCCATTGCGTCACGGTCAAATAAGGCTTCTTGTCGTATTCTTCAGCGTGTGGCATGTCGGCGGTGCGTTCCATCGGCGCCGTTGCACGCTTATATTTCATCACCAGTTTGGCGTTACGCGGGCGGCATGGTGCAGCGTTGCCGTTCACGGTGAGGAGAATGGGCAGCGGTGCTTCCACGCGCTCAATACCTCCATCGATGGTGCGCGTCACGGTGATTTTGCCGTTCTCCACGCTGTCGACGCTGGTCACGTAAGTCACTTGGTTGAGGTCGAGTTTCTGAGCCACCTGTGGTCCCACTTGCGCCGTGTCGCCGTCAATGGCCTGGCGTCCGCCGATAACGATGTCGGGCATGCCGATTTTCTTGATGGCTGTTGCCAAGGCATAGCTGGTGGCCAGCGTGTCGGCGCCAGCAAAGGCGCGGTCGCTCAGCAAGTAGCCGTTGTCAGCACCGCGATAGAGTCCTTCGCGAATGACATCGGTGGCGCGGGGAGGTCCCATCGTGAGAATACTAACCGTTGAACCAGGATTCTGTTCCTTCAATCGCAAAGCCTGCTCAAGAGCGTTGAGGTCTTCGGGATTGAAAATGGCGGGCAGGGCTGCGCGGTTAACGGTGCCCTCTGGCGTCATGGCGTCTTTGCCCACGTTTCGAGTGTCGGGTACTTGTTTGGCAAGTACAACAATTTTCAAACTCATGTTTATTAGGGATGTATTGATTTTAAATACTTTGTTTTGCACACGGCATAGCATGTGCAGGCCGTAAACACAATGATTTAGTAATGGTGAAAGAATAAGTTGACCAATTTTGACCTGTATTTTTGTTGGTTTTGGAATTTGGAAGAGGGAGCATAGCGGGCTATGTGACCGATGACAAATTTCAAAAACGGCAAAAAGACAGGGCATAAGAACTAATTTCTTACTCCACAAAATTGGTCAAGTTATTTTTTTACCATTACTTACGTGTCGCAAATATAACGATTAATCGCAAAACAGGCAAAGCGAAAGACGTTTTTTTGCCAAGCCGTTTTCTCTGTCGGCTGTTTCAGACCTGTTGTGAGGCCGGATATTTGTGGCGTTCTCTTCAGCCAGCAACCGCGCATTTCATTTGATGCCCATCTCTTCAAGCTTGGCTTTGATGAGCCAGAGTTGGTGGTATTGTCCGCTGAAAGTGGGGTTGCTGCCGTAGAGGTCAAACACTTCGAAGTAAGTCTTAACGGTGTTCTTCAGATCTTTGTAATAAGTCGCGGCATCGAGTTGCAGCGTGTCGGGCATCTGCTCCTTGTGTGCTTCAAACCAATCGTGGATGGACTTGATGTCCTCGGGGGTATAATTTTTCTTGAACATATCAGTTGGATTTATAAGTAGGCGTGAAATCGCCGGAGCCGCCGACGATTCTTGCTCATCAGAGGCTAGCTGGAAAATAATTGTGGCCTAAGCTTTGGGCGAAGTTACAAAAAAACGTGCAAAACGTTTGGCGTAAATTCATAAAACAATTAAATTTGCAACCACAAGTAGATGTTTTCTACTGGCTTACCTAATCAAAAACTTAAAACCGAACCGCCTATCGAAACACATTACGCTTAACATCAAACATAAGTTGTAATGGAAAAATTATCCCGCCACACCGATGAGGAGTTGGTCAAACTGTATGTGGAAGGTCTCAACGAGGCTTTCGACACATTGCTCATACGATATAAAGACAGGCTTTTCGGATACATCCTTTCTAATGTCCATGACGAGGACATCGCCAACGATATCTTTCAAGAAACCTTTTTCAAGGTGATTGTCTCCCTGCGTAAGGGACGGTATGTTGATAATGGCAAATTCTATGTCTGGCTCTCCAGCATCGCCCATAATGTCATCGTTGATAGTTTCAGAAAACAGCAGACGCAGGATAACGCCTTTTGCAGTAAGGAAATAGAATGGATGGCGGCAGACTGTTTGCAGAATGATGTCAACGAGCGTGAGAATAACCTCAGCAGAAACTTCTGCGAAGTCAATGCGCTCGTCAGTTGTCTGCCGGAGGCCCAGCAGGACATCGTGCGCATGTTCTATTATCAGAAGATGAGTTTCAAGGAAATTGCTGCGGCCAAAAATATCTGCCTCAACACGGCGCTCGGACGCATGCACTATGCCATTTGTAATATGCGCAAGATGGCCGCCAAGCGCCAGTTTGAACCTTTTGTCTGAAGCGTTTATAGCTTCCGTTCCTCCTGCCGTCTGCCAATTCAGACCATATCTTTTTATTTATTAGTATATGAAAAATATCCGTACGTCATCAAGACGTGTCAAACTTCTTTTCCTATTGGCTGTCGTGTGTATGGCCAGCCAAGCACAAATCAGTTTGCGTTTCTCGCGAAGCACAACGGCGGCTTCGAGCGTGAAAGTCAGTGTCTGCGACGCGGCAGGAAAGCCCATTGACGGCGCCACTGCTTCGCTCACTTCTTCCCATGCTTTCAAGGCCACAGGCAACGCGGTCACTGCAGCCATGCTCTGCCCCAATGTCAATGGCAACACTTCGCCCACCATCACGCTTACTTTCAAGATTGACGGTCTGCCCGACGCGTTGCCGACTCCGCATTATGCCTTGTTCGACATCCATGCGCTGAATGCTTCGGGCAGTTACCAGTCGAACAACGACGGGAAGGCCCGCCAATTCAACGTTGAAATCAACGGAGGAGCTAAAGCGGCTTCCTCCGAAATCAAAGGTCAACTGACGAATGTGGACATCGCTGCCGGCATCGGCGACGAGACCGGCGTACATCAGGAATGGTCGCTGCCTTTGTCGGCCACTTGCCAGTTGGGCAACAGCCTTTATCTCCGCCTCACCGTCACCGCTGGAAAATCAAACATGGGTTGCTTCTTCGGTCTCACCTCTGTCAGCCTGGTAGAGAAAATGCCTGAGCCGGAGTTCCGTCCGTTTGAGGCATCGGATGAAACTGGCAGTCCGAAGATGATTTATTCCCTGCTCACGCCGAAGGGACAGGCCCTTGCCATGAATGCCGAGGGAACACTTGCTCTGGAACCGCGCACTGACGCGCCTTCACAGACTTGGTATTTCGTTGGCAAAAACGCCCTTGCTGGCGGCTACCTCCTGGTCAATGCACAAGGCAACCGCAGTTATGTCGTCTCAGGCAACGAGGCGGCTCGCTGGGTGGCCAAGCAGTCTGCCGAGCAACCAGCATTCTTCTCCCTGCGCCAAATGGTCGGGGATGTGGCGGGCGAAGCGTTAAACGTTTCTGGCGACACGTTGTTCGTTGTCCGTCCAGCACGTAACGCCTATTCCCATCACGCACAGATATACGACATGCCTTGTGGCACGCTCAGCGGAACGTATCTCACGCATCTGGAATTGCGCGATACGCATGATGCCCAGCCGCTCATCTATCCTGCCAACGCTTTGGCCAATGGTGCCGTCGTTGGCAAGAAAGCTGGGAAACCGGCCAACTGGTACACCATCTATACCAAGGCCGCGGCCCACACCTCGCCGGGAAGCACACTTACTTTGTCGGGCTTGCTAAACCAGCGCTTGGACGACGGCGAAAGTCTCACGGCGTATTTCGACTGGAACCGCGACGGCATCTTTGAAACCTCCGTTGCCTTGAACGCCACCGACCGTTTTGAAGAAAACATTCCCGTTCCTGAAGACGCCCTTCTGGGAGAATCGCGCATGCGTCTGCGCCTCACGGCCAACGGATTGCTGGATGCGGAAGACGAAGTGGCAGGACAGACCGCCGATTTCATCGTGAAGGTTGTCGAGGCTCAAGATGCCGCCTCCGTGGTGGCCCTCTCTTGCGACACGCTTCGCGGCACCGTGAGCATGCAACCAGAAGAATCTGGCTACCGCCTCACAGCTACGGCCCTCGGCAATGCGAAATTCCTCGGATGGTATTGCGGCGACAATGCGGTGAGCGGCGAGGCCGACTTCCTGCTCTCCCCCGCAGTTGGCGGTGTCTACACGGCCCTCTTCTCTCCCAACACGCAGGAAACGCCGACAGGCATCCACGTCGTCCCTGCCACGCAGGAAATAGCCGTGTCGTTCAGTGTCAAGGGAAGCGTCGTGACGGCAGAAGGTCCGGTAAAGCGCCTGAGTCTCTACACCGTGAATGGCCGCAGATTGGCTGAAAAGCGCGGCGCGAGCATCAATTGCAAGCGCTTGCCAAAGGGAAACTATTTGGTCGTGGCACACACGGGCAACGGCGATTTTATGCAGAAAATTTTTCTGGATTTATAGAAAGCGCATTTGAAAATCCGCCAAGCCTCTGGCTTAGCGGTAGTTCTTGAAAACCAAGTAACGGTGACGGAGCGGATGTCGTTCGGCCTGCATACGCCACCATTGCATAATTACACAAAAACAACATGAAGAGCAACATCATTGTCGGCGGAATTGGTCTGATGGCCGCATTTGCCGCTAACGCACAAAACCGCCCTAACATCCTTTACATCATGTGTGACGACATGGGATATGGCGACCTGGCTTGCTACGGCCAGCGCTACATCTCAACGCCCAACATCGACCGCCTCGCCGCCGAGGGTATGCGTTTCTCGCAGGCCTATGCGGGCAGTCCGGTGTCGGCCCCGTCGCGTGCAACGTTTATGACGGGCCAGCATTCTGGCCACACGCATGTCCGTGGCAATAAAGAGTATTGGAGATACGACAACATGGTGAAATATGGCAACAACTCCGATTTCGCCGTGGTGGGGCAGGAACCGTATGACACCGCTCATGTCATCATTCCGGAAATATTCAAAGACAACGGCTATACCACCGGTATGTTCGGCAAGTGGGCCGGCGGCTACGAGGGTTCGGTGTCCACGCCCGACAAGCGCGGCATTGACGAATACTATGGTTTCATCTGCCAGTTCCAGGCCCACCTCTATTATCCTAACTTCCTGAACGCCTACAGCCGCTCGGCTGGCGATAAGGGCGTGCGTCGCGAAGTGTTGGAAGAGAACATCAAATATCCCATGTTTGGTGAGGAATACAAGAAACGCCCACAATATTCGTCCGACATCATCCACCAAAAGGCCCTCGAATGGCTCGATAAGCAAACGAAAGACCAGCCTTTCCTCGGCATTTTCACCTATACCTTGCCGCACGCCGAACTCGCTCAGCCGGAAGACTCTATCTTCTTGGCCTATAAGGGACACTTCTGTCAGGAGAAAACCTTCGGCGGTGACCAAGGTTCGCGCTACAACCCAACGAACTACGGTCATGCGCAGTTTGCTGGCATGATTTCGCGTCTGGATGCGCAGGTGGGACAGATTATGGCCAAACTGAAGGAGAAGGGCCTCGATGAGAACACCATCGTTATCTTCACGTCGGACAACGGACCGCATGAGGAAGGCGGCGCCGACCCCGATTTCTTCAACCGCGACGGTCTGCTTCAGGGCAAGAAACGCAGCACCTACGAGGGCGGCATCCGCATCCCCTTCATTGTACGCTGGCCAGGCCACGTCAAGGCCGGAACGGTCAACGACCATCAGTTGGCCTTCTACGACCTCATGCCGACGTTCTGCGATTTGGCAGGCATCAAAAACTACGAGAAGCGCTACCGCAACAAGTCGCTCGCCAACGATTATTTTGATGGTATCTCCTTCTATCCCACTCTGACTGGAAAGGGTAAGCAGAAGAAACATGACTATCTCTATTGGGAATTTCATGAGACAAACATGATGGGCTTGCGCATGGGCAACTGGAAACTGGTGGTGAAGGCTGGCCAATGCCGTCTTTACGACCTCGCAACAGACCTTCACGAAGACCACGACATCGCTGCCAAGCATCCGGACATCGTCAAGAAGATGAAAGACATCATCTTGAAGGAACACACCGACAGCCCCATCTTCAAACTGACGTTGCCGAAATAAACTGCTGACGCACGTGTAGAACAAATTTTTCGACAAATATCTCTCATGCAGGCATACATAGATAGAAATATCAGTGTGTGCCTGCATTTTTATTGGGTTTGACACACTAAAAACGTTCCCTCCACGTTTATGGATAAACGAGCAATTGAAAACAGAGTAGAAAACGCAGTCTTTCTTCAATGGCTTAATCAACATACACACACGCATCGCCTATGCCGCATACTACACCATTAAAGCATCCCGCTCCGAAAGAGAGCACCTTGAAACGCATCATGGAGTTTGCAAGACTCCGCATTGAGGGGGATTTCGAGGAGCAAAGCTACGCCGAATTATCAAATATGCTTGAAAGAGAGAAACCGTTTGCCCAAGCATTTTCTTAAAAAGATGTATCTTTGCATAAGATAGGCTGCATCTCGGCATAATATTCAAGCAAGCTTGATATTCTGCTCTCGGTTTGCACTATCTTTGCATTTAGAAA
>OHAU01002750.1_pt1 | contig 15783 bp, 11 predicted proteins | sample 1577181 | NCBI WGS metagenome assembly OHAU01 (sample SAMEA3541472, study PRJEB24748) | human gut metagenome | biome: human gut; feature: human-associated habitat; material: faeces | place: China | collected 2012 | reverse complement strand
GGTCACGGTATTGTCCGCAAGCCAGCCTTTGAGTTCGGTTTTCATGATTTGTTAAGTTTAAAAGTGAATATTATTATTTGTTTTTCACGCAACGGACAGATTGTCCATTAGTCTTTGGATAGTGGCCCGTTCGGGATTCACCACCAGTAGTAAAATATAGTAGATAACCATATGTTGAACCATTAGCATCAAGGCACCAGTAATCTCCTTCTGAACCGTCATTGCCTGTAGGAGTTGTCTTACTTCCTGTAGCGCCACCGTGAGATCCACCAAATGGTAAGAAAAGTCCTATTGTTGAGTTCATAAACCAAAATCCCTTATTACCTCCGCTGGTTACAACAGCTTTATTCGTACATCTGGATAACTTGTCCATTTCATCTTTTGAAGGGGTACGCCACCCCGTTCCGTAATCACTTTTAAGTTTTGGGCAAGGATCGGTATTATTGAGTGATGTATTTCCCGTATATGTACTTTTCCATGTGTAATAATATCCATATTCTGAATAAGTCCCCCACACATAACTAGCAGATCCGGTGCTTTTCAGATTCCCGTCTGCCCAGATCAGCTTGGCTAACGCTGTTTTATCGGCTGAGGAACAACCATTTGTAGTTAAATTGATACTTCCGGAGGGTACATTAATTCCGATGGTTTTCTTAAACTGTATTTTCATCGTATAGCTTTTTCCCTCTTTCAACTGTATGCTTTGGGTGGAGGTGATTTCCGTATTGTTGGGAACGGTCCGTCCGCTTATTGTCAGCGTATTGAAATGCACTGTAATGGTCCTGGCCCCTGCAAACGGAACCATGCGTATGGTTGTACTCAGAGTCGTGTTCGGACTGAATGCCGCCGTATTATTCGTGTTGGCGGCTACCACATTGGTCGAAGGACCGATCTTCCATGATGTGGAATTTCCACCTTGCTTTACATATACACCCGTGCAATTGGTGATCGTATTGCTTGGAAATCCGGTAGGACTGATGGTAATTGTCAGTTTACATAGCTTCTGGCTGAAACTCACCGGAAGATTGTGGCTGAGGCTGTTTACATTCGTTATATCTCCGGAATCGAAGGTCATGAAGTCCTTGCTCATGTCAGGGATAGACACTGTACTGCTGTTGTAGGCATACGTGGAAGGCATATCTCCCAAGTCGGCAGTGGTATTAAATGAGTAGCCCACCACACGTATCGTTCCCGAGCGTGTCAGCAGTTTCCCTCGTTCGAGTACAGGAGTGCCCGTACCATTGGAGGCGTAATCGGCAACCGACTGGAAGACATAGTTATTTCCGGACTTCCGGAAAACAATCAGCCGGAAACGAACTCCCGCAGGCACTGTTGCACGGGTACTTACACGGGGTAGGGTATCTTCCGTCAGTTCCATCGAGGCTATCCGTGGACCTTCATAGTCCGGTTGCTCTCCTGTGCGTGTAGGTGAGAAAGCTTTTACTCCCACCCATTCGGCGATCAGGGGAGAGTGGCTACGGGTCGAAGCGTCGTTAAAAGAGGAAGAATGATAGTCGTTGTCACCCGTCAGACTGATATGGATAGGAATTAACTCGTCGGCAGTATCCCCGCTGTCAGCAGACAGGGGAGTCATTCTGTCATCTTCGGCACATCCTGCTATCGAAAGGCAAAAACACAGCCATAAGGCTTTACCGAGACACTCTCGCATAATAAAAGTTCTATTCATATACTAAGATATTAAAGTGAATAATCGTATCAAAGACGCATTGCGGACCTATACATCTTCGTATGAGTCCGGAAAGGCTGTTTGATACCACTTTTATTATGCGTAAGTTTGTGTATTACAATCAGATATGACGGTCTTGAATACACAATGGTGTTTCAAAAAACGTTCCTTTTTTGAAACACAGTTTTGGCTCTGCTCACTGAAGGCCAAAGGAAGAGATAAATGGCTGATAATTAAAACAATGTAGAAATATTTGCACAGATGAAAAAAGCGGCTTATCTTTGTTGCATCAGACGAACGTTTTTTGAAACATGATCTTTGCTCTCCCATACAATAATTCTTCTTCAACTATTCTTATTATTAATTCAAGACCAACCGTTACCGTTTCTTAATTCTCCCCTCCAAACTCCTAAAACTCTACACTTTCTACGGCTATCTTCACGTAAATCATTATCTTTGCGCCCGTGTATCATGATAATATGTAACTAACTATAGTCTGAATGAAACAGTACAAAACCGTAAACAACCTCGTGGGTTGGATCACTTTCCTGATCGCCGCAACCGTCTATTGCATGACGATAGAGCCCACAGCCAGTTTCTGGGACTGCCCGGAATTCATCACCACCGCCTATAAACTGGAAGTAGGCCATCCCCCCGGAGCACCCTTCTTTATGCTCACCGCCAACCTTTTCACACAATTCGTCAGCGATCCGGCACTGGTAGCCAAAATGGTGAACTACACGAGTGCGCTGATGAGCGGTGCCTGCATCCTGTTCCTTTTCTGGAGCATCACGCACCTGGTTCGTAAACTCGTCATCACAGACGAAACGAACATCACCCGCGGACAACTGATCACCGTCATGGGATCGGGACTGGTAGGTGCATTGGCCTATACATTCAGCGATACATTCTGGTTTTCGGCCGTAGAAGGCGAAGTATACGCCTACTCTTCCATGTTTACGGCCATCGTTTTCTGGCTGATATTGAAATGGGAAGACGTAGCCGACCAGCCGCATAGCGACCGCTGGATCATCCTGATCGCCTATCTGACCGGGCTCAGCATCGGTGTGCACCTGCTCAACCTGCTCTGTCTGCCGGCCATCGTACTGGTATACTACTACAAGAAAGTGCCGGGCGCCAACGCCAAAGGATCTCTGCTGGCACTGGCCGGCTCCATGGTATTGGTGGCAGCCGTACTTTATGGTATTGTTCCCGGTGTCGTAAAAGTAGGCGGCTGGTTCGAACTGCTGTTCGTCAACTCACTGGGCATGCCGTTCAACACCGGTGTCATCGTTTATGTAGCCCTGCTGGCAGCCGCCATCATCTGGGGTATATACGAAAGCTACAACGAGAAGAGCCGCACCCGCATGAACCTCTCTTTTCTGCTGACCATCGCCATGCTCGGTATCCCCTTCTACGGGCACGGAGCAAGTGCTGTCATCATCGGTATCCTGGTGCTGGGAGTACTGGCGGCCTACCTCTTCGCGTCAAAGCTGAACGAAAAGATACGCATGTCGGCCCGTACCATGAACACCGCCCTGCTCTGTACAATGATGATCATGGTGGGATACTCCTCGTATGCCCTGATCGTGATCCGCTCGGTAGCCAATACACCGATGGATCAGAACTCCCCGGAAGACATCTTCACGCTGGGTGAGTATCTGGGACGCGAACAGTACGGAACCCGTCCGCTGTTCTACGGACCGGCCTACTCCTCGAAAGTGGCCCTCGATGTGGAAGACGGCTATTGCGTACCCCGCCAGAAAAGTACAGACACCAAATACGTCCGTAAAGAGAAAACCTCACCCGACGAAAAAGACTCTTACGTTGAACTGTCGGGACGTGTGGAATATGAATACGCGCAAAACATGCTCTTCCCCCGCATGTACAGCTCGGCACACACCGCCTATTATAAGTCCTGGCAAGATATCACCGGCTACGACGTGCCCTACGATCAATGCGGAGAGATGCTGATGGTGAACATGCCAACCCAGTGGGACAACATCAAGTTCTTCTTCTCCTACCAGCTCAACTTCATGTACTGGCGCTACTTCATGTGGAACTTTGCCGGACGGCAGAACGACATCCAAAGCAGCGGCGAAATAGAACACGGCAACTGGATCACCGGCATACCGTTCATCGACAACCTTCTGTATGGCGACCAGAACATGCTCCCGCAAGAACTGAAAGACAACAAGGGACACAACGTTTTCTATTGTCTCCCCCTCATACTGGGAATCATCGGACTCTTCTGGCAGGCATGGCGCGGTCAGAAAGGCATCCAGCAGTTCTGGGTGGTATTCTTCCTGTTCTTCATGACCGGTATCGCCATTGTGCTTTACCTCAACCAGACACCCGGACAGCCGCGCGAACGTGACTATGCCTACGCCGGTTCCTTCTATGCCTTTGCCATCTGGATCGGCATGGGTGTGGCGGGCATCGTACACCTGCTGCGCAACTACATGAAGGAAGTCCCCGCAGCAGCCCTCACGTCGGCAGTCTGCCTGCTCGTACCCATACAGATGGCGAGCCAGACCTGGGACGACCACGACCGCAGCGGACGCTACGTGGCACGCGACTTCGGACAGAACTACCTGATGTCACTTCAGGAAAGCGGCAACCCGATCATCTATACCAACGGTGATAACGATACCTTCCCGTTGTGGTACAACCAAGAAACCGAAGGCTTCCGCACCGACGCACGTACCTGTAACCTGAGCTACCTCCAGACCGACTGGTACATCGACCAGATGAAACGTCCGGCCTACGACTCTCCGGCACTGCCCATCACTTGGGACAGAACGGAATACATGGAAGGTCAAAACGAATACGTCCCCATCCGTCCGGACTTCAAGAAGCAGATCGACAAAGCCTACAAAGCCGCCGAAGAAGAGGTGCTGAACGGCAAGAATCCGGAAGCACTGAACAATATCCGTGCCCAGTTCGGCGATAATCCTTACGAACTGAAGAACATCCTGAAATATTGGGTACGCACCAAAGACGGACAAGCAGTGATACCGACCGACAGCATCGTTGTCAAAATCGACAAAGAAGCCGTTCGCCGTTCGGGTATGATGATTCCGGAGGCATTGGGTGACTCCATCCCCGACTACATGCACATATCGCTCAAAGACGAAAAGGGTAACCCGAAACGGGCTCTCTACAAGAGCGAGTTGATGATGCTCGAAATGCTGGCCAATGCCAACTGGGAACGCCCCATTTACATGGCCATCACCGTCGGTACGGACAATCAGCTGAACATGCGCGAGCATTTCATTCAGGAGGGTCTGACATACCGCTTCACACCGTTCGATACGGAAGCTCTCGGAGCCACCATCGACAGTGAAAAGATGTATGACAACCTGATGAACAAGTTCAAGTTCGGAGGCATCGACAAACCCGGCATCTACATCGACGAGAATACGATGCGCATGTGCTACACCCATCGCCGCATCTTTGCCCAACTGATCACCCAGCTGATGAAAGAAGGCAAAAAGGACAAAGCGCTGGCAGCACTGGAATACGCCGAAAAGATGATTCCGGCTTTCAACGTGCCCTACGATGTACAGAACGGAGCACTCGAAATGGCAGAAGCTTACTACCAGTTGGGAAACAATACGAAAGCCGACCAGATTATCGATGAACTGGCAAACAAGTCTGTAGAATACCTCACCTGGTACCTCAGCCTGGACGACAATCATCTGCTCATGTCGCAGCGTGAATTTATCATGCACCTCAGCGCACTGGATATGGAAGTCAAAATGATGGAGAAATATAAGTCGAAACTCGCCGGTAACTATACCCCGAAGGTGAACGAACTATATAACATATACGTGGGACGCATGAAAGCCCACCAGTAATCTGTAACCGAAGGAGATGTTTATAGAGCAACCGCCTTGGTTTTTCCGCGCAATCTATCCCGACGCCATCTTCCGGATGGACCCTGACGAAAAGGCTGTTTACCTGACCTTTGACGACGGTCCCATCCCGGAAGTGACGCCTTGGGTACTGGAACTGCTGGACAAACACAACATCAAGGCAACCTTTTTCATGGTAGGCGACAACATCCGTAAGCACCCGGATGTGTTCCGTATGGTAGTAGAGCGCGGACACCGCATCGGCAACCATACGTTCAACCATATCCGCGGATTCGAGTATCTGTCGTCAAACTATCTGGCCAACACGGACAAGGCCAACGAGATGATGAAAACGGATCTGTTCCGCCCACCCCACGGACATATGCGCTGGATGCAATATATGACGTTGAAGCGTCACTATAAAATCATCATGTGGGATCTTGTCACACGAGACTACAGTAAGAAGCTGCGTCCGCCCCAAGTGCTGGCCAATGTGATGAGATATGCCCGCAACGGGTCTATCATAACCTTCCATGATTCGCTGAAGTCCTGGAACAACGGAAACCTGCAATATGCGCTTCCCCGTGCCATCGACTTCCTGAAAGAAGAAGGATACGAGTTTAGGTTACTATAATGGAAACGAAGATAAACAGTAAAACCCTGAAAGCCGAAGCCTTGCGCCTCGGCTTTTCTGCTTGCGGCATAGCCCCGGCCGAGCCAATCGATCAAGCCCATCAGAATGCTTTGAAAATGTGGCTGGATGCGGACCGGCAAGCCGGAATGACTTATATGGCGAATCATTTCGACAAACGCTGCGACCCGGCTTTGCTGGTCGAAGGCACTCGTTGCGTGGTTTCCGTAGCACTAAACTATTACCCCGCCACCTGACGAGGAATATCAATTCGCATGGTACGCTTACGGGAAGGACTATCACGATCTCATGCGTGAAAAACTGGCTGCCCTGTTCCGCTTTATACAAGAATCAGACGTACCGGAGCTGAACGGACGCATGTTCTGTGACACCGCGCCCGTACCGGAACGTTATTGGGCCTGGCGTGCCGGCCTCGGGTGGATCGGAAAGAACACCCAGCTGATCATTCCCCATGCCGGTTCCACTTTCTTCTTAGGCGAGCTTTTTCTGAATACGGAAGCCGATACATACGACCGGCCTCAACCCAATCGCTGCGGCCGATGTAACCGTTGCCTGCAAGCATGCCCTACAAAAGCTTTAGAGACGCCATACAACCTGAATGCACACCGTTGCCTTTCATACCTCACCATCGAGAATAAAAGCGAAATTCCGGACTCTATCGCCCCCTTTATGGGAAACCGTGTGTATGGGTGTGACGAATGTCAGAAAGCTTGTCCCTGGAACCGGTTTGCCACTCCCTGCCGGACACCGGAACTGCAACCCTCACCGGAGTTCATGAACATGAAGAAAGAAGACTGGAAGCAACTGAGCGAAGAGAAATACAGAGCCCTCTTCAAAGGCAGTGCCGTGAAGAGGGCCAAATATAGCGGGCTGATAAGGAATATAAGACAAATGGAAGACTAAGAAACGGGCTATAAACAGCTTCCGGCAGCACTCTTATTTCACTGTAACCGTCAGCGGATTGCGAACCTTCTGTGCAAAATCGGCCATATACGCATTCCAGGCAGCGCTATCTTTTATGTCGGCTTTGCTCCAGGCAGCCCCCCAGTAGTAAGTAAAGTCCGCTCCCGGTTCGTACTCACTGATTGCCAGCACATGCCCGTCGGCACCTCCACGCAGTTCCTTCTTTTCTTTCTCCGGGAAGAGAACTGCTTTTGCCTCCTTCACCAAAGTAGGAAACGCAGCACCGACAAAGATCTTACCATTGTCACCACCGGCATTATCCGTCGGATCCACATAAGTCATGTATCCGTTTGCCGCATCTGCAACAATGGCCCCATCGGGTTCGTGCAATACAATACCAACGGCTAAAGGCATCGTCTCCTTCAGGTTCGTATAAGAGACAACTGTTTTATTGCAATATGAACCCGCATCCAATGTAATGATCCGTGTCTCGATAATAGTAGAATCTCCTTTTACGACCAATGGATTGTATACCAGTTTCACAGTAAAACGCAACGGACCGTTATCCAGTATCTCCTGGGTAGCGTAACAATACGGATAAATGATTGTATCCCCTGCCATCAATGCAGTCGTACCTCCCCCCAACGTAGGACCGACCTTATAACAATCCAGCCCGTTGCCATGGTCCACATGATAAGAGACAGAGCGGTAAAGTTCCTGCGCGGCTTTGGGGTCCGTCTTTCCGAGTTCGGCTATTTTAGCTTTCATATCCGGATTCAGTTCGCCTTCATAACGAGCTTCCACCACCGGCTCAGTAGTATTATACTTCGTCCAGATATCATATCCGAAAGCACGCTCTCCGGTTTCCTGCAAAGCAGGCCCATAAGCACGAAAAGCCGTCAGATCGTTCTCCCAAGCCACGTCATCCACCCGTTCGGGATAATATCTTCCACAAGCCTTCACCGGGCACTCTTGAGGAATACCCACTTTTATCGTATAAACGGCTGAGCCATTCGCTTGCACAGTGACCGGAAATATCACTTTCTCATCAGAAGTTATTTGATAGGGCACTTGCTGTCCTTCGGCATCTACCACTACTATCTGTGCCGTATCGGGTAAATGCAATTTAGAGGAAACCTCACCCATGGAAACTTCTACCATCTCGCCGCTTCGTTCCAGTGAGGTGGCATTGGACACCGTGACAGATACTGTTCTGCCCGCTTCGTTACAAGCCAGGCACAACAAAACGGCTGCGACAAAAAGAAAAACTTTCTTCATTGATTCAATTGTATTGATCAGATTCATTAAGGTTGTTTACCGATATAAGCCAAAATACCGCCATCTACATAAAGTACATGACCGTTCACAAAATTCGAAGCATCCGAAGCCAAAAAGACAGCCGGCCCCATCAGATCCTCCGGTGTTCCCCACCGGGCAGCGGGAGTCTTGGATATTATGAATGAATCAAACGGATGGCGCGAACCGTCCGGCTGCACTTCACGCAAAGGTGCTGTCTGAGGTGTAGCGATATACCCCGGGCCTATGCCATTACACTGAATGTTGAATTCTCCATATTCGGATGCAATGTTGCGTGTGAGCATCTTCAACCCACCCTTGGCAGCAGCGTAGGCAGATACAGTCTCACGTCCCAGTTCACTCATCATCGAACAGATATTGATGATTTTTCCATGCCCTTTCTTAATCATCGAAGGGATAACAGCCTTCGACACGATAAACGGAGCATTCAGATCTACGTCGATCACCTGACGGAATTGCTCTGCCGTCATCTCACACATCGGTATACGCTTGATGATACCCGCATTATTCACCAAAATGTCAACCACTCCCACTTCTTTCTCGATCTGTGCAACCAAAGCATTCACCTGCTCTTCGCTGGTGACGTCACACACATATCCCCTGGCCTCGATTCCCAATTCTTTGTATGCGGCCAAGCCTTTATCAACCAGCTCCCGGCTGATGTCATTAAATACGATCTTCGCTCCTGCCTCCGAGAAAGCAGTAGCCAAGGCAAAACCAATGCCGTAAGATGCACCTGTGACCCATGCCACTTTGCCCTCTAATGAAAAGTTTACCATACTTATAATGTTTTTAAAAACTTATCTCACTTTCATTTCCTAAAAGGAACTTCCACACCGGACAGTTTATTTCAAGTCCGTAATTAATGAAAAGTCCTGGTCGCCATAATCAAGATTCTCACCTCCCATACCCCAGATAAAAGTATAATTGTGAGTTGCCGCAGCCGAATGGATAGACCACTCCGGTGACAAGACTGCCTGATCGCCCTTCATCCACACATGACGGGTTTCGTCAACCTCACCCATAAAGTGGCACACAGCATGCTCTTCCGGTACTTCAAAATAGAAATAAGCCTCCATACGACGGCTATGGACATGTGCAGGCATCGTATTCCACACACTTCCCGGAGCCAGTTCGGTCATCCCCATCTGCAACTGACAGGTGGGCAACACCTGATTTACCAGCATCTTGTTGATATTACGATGATTCGAACCTTCCAACGTTCCCATTTCAGCAACTACAGCATCGGCTTTAGTCACCTTTTTATCGGGATAATTGCGATGAGCGGCCAGTGAATTAAAATAAAATTTAGCGGGATGTGCAGCATCCGTACTCTCAAAGGTAACGTCCCGGTCACCTGCCCCCAGATAAAGTGCCTCTTTATAATCTAACTGAAATATCGCATCCCCCGCCCTCACGACACCGGGCCCCCCGACATTGAAAATACCCATTTCACGACGGGTCAGAAAATAAGGAGCTTTCAAAGGATCGATAGCTTCCAATTTCAACGCTTCCTTTACCGGCATGGCCCCACCTACCACCATACGGTCGTACATGGAATATACCATGTTTACTTCATCGGCTGAAAAAACCTTTTCTATCAGAAAATCTCTTCTAATTCTCTTGGTGTCGTAGCTTCTTGCATCTTCCGGATGGGCAGCATAGCGAATCTCATAGTTTGTTTTCATATTTCTTATTTATAAGTTTACATTAGGTGTCGCTCAGATAAACTCCGTTTACGCACACGACGCAAAAATAAGAAAAGAAAACGGGATTTGGGAATAAATGATACTCCAATTATCATGAATAAATCAATCTTTCGGATAATTGGGACTATAAAGTAAGGTTTGATCTCTTACCGCCAGCTTTCCATCTTTTACAAACTCTGTTCCTCTCTCTTGCAAGTGGTCAACCATCGCTTTACGCATTTCAACCAGCCTATCTGCATAACGACTATTTCCGGAAAGGTTCTTCTGTTCACCGGGATCTGAACTTAAATCGAACAGTTGCTCTTCACCCGTATGAATAAACCAGATATACTTCATTTTACCATCAGTCAACGCACACCAATAGTTATCGGCACTGTAGCAGGTGGCATGTTCCAGATCGATATATTTTCGCCAGCCGTTTTTATTTCCTGAAGCCAGGGCTACCAAAGATTTTCCATCCATATCATCCGGTACCGTCCCTCCCGCAAGTTCAATGAAGGTAGGTAAAAAGTCGCGTAGCTCTACTGGCTGTTCAATCCGCTTTCCTCTGATAGCCTGTGTAGTCATGGCAGAAGGCCATTTTATGATATAAGGAATCTTGGCCGACCCTTCGTATGCATAGGTTTTCCGCCAATGATAATGATCTCCCAACATATCACCGTGATCGGCCGTATAGCAAATGATTGCATTTTCGTACATTCCTTTCTCTTTTAGAATCTGAATGATCTGTCCAATCTGGTCATCAATAAATGTCACATTTGCATAATAATGGCGTCGTGAATTGACAGCATACTCTTCGCCTAGATTTGCAAAAGCCGCATCCTTTGAAACCCGTTCCGGATCTTTGCGTTCAGCATATTTCCCACACCAATCTCCAACGAACGGTACAGGAATATCTACCTTCTCATACATATCCAAATATCGTTTCGGAGGATCGTACGGACTATGAGGACGAGCAAAAGAGACCTTGAGGAACAAAGGTTGATCGCTATCATAATTGCGTATCAATTCACAAGCTGTCTGACCTGTCCAGGCCGTAGGATGCAGCCTCTCTTCAAGTTTATAAGTCCCGGCATTATGATTATTCCAGCCGATTCCTGTTAAATCCGGATTCTTCCCGGGAGCTTGCAACTGAAACCATTCCCGATAGTCACTGATAAAATCACGGGTTTCACTGCGTCCGCTCTCGTCGACCAACGTAGCATGAAAACCATGCAAAGCTTTCTGTGGAAACCAGTGCATCTTTCCTATCCCGAAAGTGTAGTAACCCAAGTCACGCAACATCTGAGGCATTTCATATTTATATTTGGAAGCCACCTTCCCATATCCCAGCATCCCATGGTGCCATGGAGACATCCCCGTGAGCAAACCGGCACGTGCAGGCGTACTACTGGGTGCAGAGCTGTAACCACACACAAACAAACTGCCTTCCTGAGCCAGTTTATCTATATTAGGAGAAATAACCGCCTTATTGCCCATGCAATGTAAAGCATCTCCACGATGTTGGTCACTCATAATAAAAATGATATGCGGCTTCCCTCCCTTTGTGGCAGGAGCCTTTGACAGTTTGGAAGAATCATTACCGGTCTCTTTGCTTTCGCCATTAAACGCATAGGTTGACGGAGAGGCTGCCAAACCTGCTCCCACGGCAAGTGAACATTTCAGAAAATCGCGACGTTTCATTGATTATCAGACTTTAGTATTAACGAATAGGCAAAAATAGGTAAAAAGAAAGAGAAAGAAGAGAAATTTAAGATAATAAAAATCCACCGGGAGTTCTTTCCTTTGTTCTTCGAAAAACATAAAGGCAACAGAGAAGGCAACAAGAAGATAAAGAACAGATTATAGAATAGAATTTCATCCGGTACAAAATACTAAAATATCGAAAGAGGACCTACTGAGGACAGTAATTCAAATTAGCGTTTTATTCGGTGACATAAAGGGATACAAAAAAAGCCCTAAAACTGTCTGTTTTAGGGCTTTTTTATAAAATATATCCGATTGTATGTTGTCCTACCAAGATTCGAACTTAGACAAACAGAACCAAAAACTGTTGTGCTACCATTACACCATAGGACAAGCTATTGCGCTTTCTGTTAAAAAGCGATGCAAAGATAATGCCATGCAAGCTATTTTCCAAATATTTTTAGACTTTTTTGTATAATAAGTCTCGTTAGCCGAAGCGAATTGCTACCTTTGTACTTACAGAAATCAATAAAGTAAACAAATAAATTCAGTAAGTATGAGAAAACTTTTTGTATGTATTGCACTGGGTCTCACCACGCTTACCGGCAATGCCGCATCACCGCTATGGATGCGCGATGTACAGATTTCGCCGGACGGAACAGAAATAGCGTTTTGCTACAAAGGAGACATTTATAAGGTATCTGCCGGAGGAGGAACAGCCATCCAGCTCACAACACAGCCTTCGTATGAATGTACCCCCATTTGGTCACCCGACAGTAAACAAATAGCTTTTGCCAGTGATCGTAATGGCAACTTTGATATTTTTGTAATGCCTGCGACAGGAGGTACAGCACAAAGACTGACTACCCATTCTTCATCCGAACTGCCTTCGGCTTTTACACCGGATGGAAAATATATTCTCTTTTCAGCATCCATCCAGGATCCGTCACAAAGTGCTTTGTTCCCGACAACAGCCATGACAGAACTATACAAGGTTCCCGTGAACGGAGGACGTACGGAGCAGGTACTGGGTACTCCGGCCGAAGCCGTTTGTTATGCGCCATCAGGAGAGTTCTTTCTCTATCAGGATCGTAAAGGTTTTGAAGATGAATGGCGGAAACACCACACTTCGTCCATCACCCGCGACATTTGGCTGTACGACACTAAAACAGGAAAACATACCAACCTGACCAATCATGCCGGAGAAGACCGCAATCCCGTACTTTCACCGGACGGAAAAAGCGTATATCTTTTAAGCGAACGGAAAGGGTCATTTAATGTTTATAGTTTTCCATTGGACAACGCACAAGACCTGAAAGCAGTAACATCGTTCAAAACACACCCGGTACGTTTCCTGTCAATGAGTCACGGCGGAACGCTATGCTATGCATACGACGGAGAAATATATACCCAAAAGGATAATGCCACTCCACAGAAAATAAACATAGATATTGTCCGTGATGATCAGGACAAAATAGCAGACCTGACTTTTACAAACGGGGCAACATCAGGGACTGTATCACCGGATGGGAAGCAAATTGCATTTATCGTACGGGGAGAAGTATTTGTAACCTCAACTGATTATGCAACTACAAAGCAAATCACCCATACACCCGCACGCGAAGCCGGGTTAACATTTGCTCCGGACAATCGTACACTGGCTTACGCAAGTGAGCGTAACGGCAACTGGCAACTTTTTCTTGCTAAAATAGCCCGTAAGGAAGAAGCTAATTTCCCCAATGCCACCATCATCGAAGAAGAGGTGCTGTTACCATCCGCAACCGTGGAACGGGCCTATCCGCAGTTCTCACCGGACGGTAAAGAGCTGGCATTTATAGAGGAGCGTAACCGTTTGATGGTAATCAATTTGGATACGAAAAAAGTTCGTCAGATCACCGATGGTTCCACCTGGTTCAGCACAGATGGAAACTTCGACTATCAATGGTCACCTGACGGCAAATGGTTCACCCTCGAATTTATCGGCAACCGACACGATCCTTACTCGGATATAGGATTGGTAAGTGCAAAGGGGGACAGTCCGATTACCAACCTGACCAACAGCGGTTACATGAGCGGATCTCCCCGTTGGGTACTGGACGGCAATGCCATTTTGTTCACAACCGAACGATATGGTATGCGTGCACATGCTTCCTGGGGTTCACAGAATGATGCCATGCTGGTATTTCTCAATCAAGATGCTTTCGACAAGTTCCGCCTGAGCAAAGAAGATTATGAATTGCAAAAAGAACTGGAAAAGGAACAACAGAAAGATAAAGAAAAAGCCTCAATTGACCCGAAAAAAGATAAGAAGAAGGATCCCCAAACAGATACTGAGAAGAAAGATGAGATCAAAAACATCCTAGTAGAACTGAATGGTCTTGAGGATCGCATCATACGCCTCACTCCCAACTCTTCGAACCTGGGCAGTACTATTATCTCAAAAGACGGCGAAACTCTCTACTATCTGTCAGCATTCGAGGGCGGATTTGATCTATGGAAAATGGATCTCCGTAAAAAAGAGACCAAACTGCTTCATAAAATGAATGCCGGATGGGCTTCTATGGATATGGACAAAGATGGAAAATCCCTGTTTGTCCTGGGAGGTAATACCATGCAAAAGATGGACCTCAGCGGAGAAACCCTGAAGCCGATCAACTATAAGGCAGAGATGAAAATGGATCTGGCTGCTGAACGAGAATATATGTTCGACCATGTATATAAGCAACAACAGAAACGTTTCTACAACGCCAACATGCACGGAGTAAACTGGGATACCATGTCTGCTGCTTATCGTAAATTTTTGCCACACATCAATAATAACTATGACTTTGCCGAATTACTCAGCGAATGGCTGGGAGAACTGAATGTATCACATACCGGCGGGCGTTTCTCTCCATCTATACCGGGAGATGCCACAGCCAGTCTGGGGGTACTTACAGATTGGAATTATAAAGGAAAAGGCGCATCGATCATGGAAGTGATTGAGAAGGGCCCTTTCGATCACGCCCGCTCGAAAGTAAAAGCCGGAACTATCATTGAAAAAATTAACGGACAGGAAATAACCCCTGAAACAGACTATCATACGTTATTGAACGACAAAGCAAACAAAAAGACACTCGTTTCATTATACAATCCGCAAAGCGGTGAACGGTGGGAAGAAGTAGTTATCCCGATCGGCAACGGAATACTCAATAATCTGCTCTACAAACGTTGGGTGAAACAACGCGCGGCCGATGTAGATAAATGGTCTGACGGACGTCTGGGATATGTACATATACAATCGATGGGTGATGACAGTTTCCGTTCTGTCTACTCAGATATTTTAGGAAAATACAATAATCGCGAAGGAATCGTTATCGACACCCGTTTCAATGGCGGCGGCCGCCTTCACGAAGATATTGAAGTATTGTTCAGTGGTAAAAAGTATTTCACCCAAGTCGTCCGCGGACGCGAAGCTTGCGATATGCCCAGCCGCCGATGGAACAAGCCGTCTATCATGCTAACGTGTGAAGCCAATTACTCGAATGCACATGGCACACCATGGGTATACAGCCATCAGAAACTAGGTAAATTGGTAGGTATGCCCGTACCGGGAACCATGACCAGCGTTTCTTGGGAACGTCTGCAAGACCCGTCTCTGGTATTCGGTATTCCTGTCATAGGCTATCGACTTCCGGATGGGAGCTATCTGGAAAACACACAGTTGGAACCGGATATTAAAGTAGCCAACTCACCGGAAACAATCGTCAAAGGGGAAGATACACAATTGAAAACAGCGGTAGAAGAATTGCTGAAAGAACTCCCGGCAGGCAAAGGGAAAAAGCATTAACCTATCCACTCTATAAATAAAAAGGATGGATTCTTAGAATCCATCCTTTTTATTTATAGCGAAACTTCACTTCTTCCGTCGTCCTGACACAAAACGGTGGAGAAAGAAGTTCTTTATTTTGCAATAATCAAATAATAGTTTTT
>OHAU01002728.1_pt1 | contig 15851 bp, 15 predicted proteins | sample 1577181 | NCBI WGS metagenome assembly OHAU01 (sample SAMEA3541472, study PRJEB24748) | human gut metagenome | biome: human gut; feature: human-associated habitat; material: faeces | place: China | collected 2012 | reverse complement strand
TATGAAGCACTGCGGCAGCGTGGATTTGAAGGGCTTGTGTAGGCGATGGTAAAAAAACAGCAAAGAGCTGTTTTTTTTTGGAACGATAATTTACATAATATTAACATTGTTTTTATACGAAATTTACGATGAAACGATGAAAGAGAGGGAAAAATCAGGTAAAATGAAATAGAAGTATGTCTATTTTCTTGTGGGGGAGAACAGCATGACGATTTTTGATCTATTTTCGTTGCTAGGCGGGCTAGGCCTGTTCTTGTATGGCATGGACATGATGGGGAAAGGGCTGGAGTCCGCAGCGGGCAATCGCCTAAAAACCATTCTGGAAAAGTTGACGAGCAACCGGTTGATGGGCGTATTGGTGGGAACGCTCGTAACCTGTGTAATTCAATCCTCTTCGGCAACGACGGTGATGGTGGTCAGTTTTGTAAATGCCGGTCTGCTGACATTGGCCGAATCCATTAGTGTGATAATGGGTGCTAATATCGGTACGACAGTCACCGCATGGATCATTTCTATTTTTGGGTTTAAAGTCGACATGGCTGCTTTTGCCCTTCCTCTTTTAGCCATTGCCCTTCCTCTTATTTTTTCGGGTAAAAGTAACCGTAAGTCTATCGGTGAATTTATCTTTGGTTTTTCTTTCCTCTTTATGGGGCTTTCGTACCTCAAAGCAAATGCCCCCGACCTGAATGCCAACCCGGAAATGCTGGCTTTTGTACAGAACTATACAGATATGGGATTTTTCTCGGTTCTGCTCTTTTTATTTATCGGTACTATTCTCACTATGATCGTACAGGCTTCCGCCGCGACGATGGCTATTACTTTAATTATGTGTGCCAACGGATGGATCAGCCTGGAATTGGGTGCCGCATTGGTCTTGGGTGAGAATATCGGAACTACTATTACAGCCAACCTGGCTGCCTTGACTGCTAATTCACAAGCAAAACGTGCTGCTTTGGCTCACTTTGTTTTCAATGTTTTTGGTGTGATCTGGGTGCTAATTATTTTCCATCTTTTTATGGTATTCGTCAATTGGGTGGTCGATACCTTCTTCCATCCGGGAAGTGCAGAGGTGGCTATTTCTTATAAGTTGTCCGCTTTCCACTCTATTTTTAATATATGTAACGTCTGTCTGCTGATCTGGGGAGTGAAACTGATTGAGCGTACCGTGTGTGCCATTATTCGTCCCAAGGAAGAAGATGAAGAGCCACGCTTGCGCTTTATTACCGGAGGTATGCTTTCTACGGCCGAATTATCCATACTTCAGGCCCGTAAGGAGATTCATCTGTTTTCCGAGCGTATTCATCGTATGTTTGGTATGGTACAAGATCTGTTGCATACTGAAAAGGATGATGACTTCAATAAACTTTTCAGCCGGATTGAGAAATACGAGAATATCAGTGATAATATGGAATTGGAGATTGCCAATTACTTGAATCAGGTATCTGAAGGGCGTTTGAGCTCGGAAAGTAAGCTTCAGATACGTGCCATGCTTCGTGAGGTAACCGAGATTGAAAGTATTGGTGACAGTTGCTATAACCTGGCACGTACCATCAGCCGGAAGCGTCAGACCAATCAGGATTTCACAGAGAAGCAATATGAGCACATTCATTTCATGATGAAACTGACCAATGATGCTCTGTCGCAAATGATTGTCGTGGTCGAGAAACCCGAACATCAGAGTATCGATGTTAATAAGTCATTCAATATTGAGAATGAAATTAATAACTATCGTAACCAACTGAAGAATCAGAATATCCTGGATGTGAATAATAAAGAATATGATTATCAGATGGGAGTTTATTACATGGATATTATCGCCGAATGTGAAAAACTCGGTGACTATGTAGTAAATGTAGTAGAAGCGAGCAGTGACGTAAAAGAAAAGAAAGCGTCTTGAGAAAAGTGATGAACGATGAACGATAAAGCGTGTAATTGAGAGTGCTCATCGCTTATCGTTCATCGTTAATGAATCGTTTAGCCATTATACGGTTCGAAATCTTCTTTTCCAACTCCACACAGAGGGCATACCCAATCATCAGGAATATCTTCAAACTGTGTTCCGGGTTCGATTCCGCCTTCCGGATCACCTATCTCCGGATCGTAAATGAAATCACAAACGGTGCAAATGTACTTCATGTCGTCTCTTTTTTTAAGTTTATGCAAATATAACAAAAGTATCGGACGTATTGTTCATTTATTTTTTCTTTTTTCATTAATAAAGCACTACCTTTGTCTGTAGCAACAAAACATTAATCAAGGAATTATAAACTATGATGTGGCAGATTGTATTATCACTGGTATGTGTGGCTTTTTTAGGAGCTATTCTGTGGGAAAAGAGACAAGGTAAGTTAATGCAATCTGCATCGGACCGGAAACTGGAGAATGTAAATTGTCTGTTTGATGCGATTCTGACGCATATTCATGCGTATGTTTTGGTAATCGATTCTGATTTCAAAGTCCTGAAAACTAATTATTATGATTTGACTCATCTCAGTCCGGACGGTAAAGAGAAGCGTGTAGGTGATCTGTTGCAATGCCGGAATGCCTTGTCTGCCAAAGGGGGATGCGGAACCCATGCTTTTTGCCAGGAATGTCCGGTGAGGGGAGCAATAGGAAACGCTTTCCGCCAGAAGAAAGAATTTACTGATTTGCAATCATCACTGAATATTGCCATAGACGAGCATGAATTTGTAAAGTGCGACGTAATGATCTCGGGAGTATTTATGACTCTAGATAGTGAAGAGCGCATGGTGCTGACGGTGCATGACATTACTTCGATTAAACAAACGGAAGAGGCGTTGGCTGAAGCGAAGGAAAAAGCGGAAAATACAGATCGTTCCAAGTCCGCTTTTCTAGCCAATATGAGTCATGAAATCCGTACGCCGCTGAATGCCATCGTCGGCTTTTCCGAACTGCTGGCAGCGGCCAATACAGAAGAAGAAAAGCAAAAATACCTGGAGATACTCCATACGAACAGCGAATTGCTATTACAGCTGGTTAATGATATTCTTGATTTGTCGAAGATTGAGGCCGGTACATTGGAGTTTGTTTATTCTGATGTCGATATCAACTTGTTACTGAATGATTTGGAACAATTGTTCCGTATGAAGATAGGCTCTAACTCGCCTGTACAGATTATAACAGAGCCCGGGCTGCCTTCGTGTATGGTTCATACGGATCGTAACCGAATTGCTCAGGTTGTGTCCAATTTTGTATCTAATGCAATCAAATTTACCACAGAGGGCAGTATCCGTATCGGATATCAGTCTTCCGAGAATGGACTTCGGTTTTATGTTAGCGATACCGGTTCGGTATTTCGGCGGATAAATTGGAGGGCGTTTTCGATCGTTTTGTGCGTTTGCAAAGTGATAAAAACGGTAACGGACTCGGACTCTCTATCTGTAAGACGATTGTAAATAAGCTGGGTGGGGAAATCGGAGCCGAATCTGAGGTAGGCAAAGGAAGTACCTTTTGGTTTACATTGCCCGAACATTCCGATATTAAACCCAAAGTCATCATTGAGAAAGAGCAGGAAGAATTGCCTTCTGCAGTACGGGTTCCGGTTATCGATGCGGGAAGTGATAAAAAACTGAGCATACTGGTGGCCGAAGATATGGAAGACAATTATCGTCTTTGCGAAGCTATCCTCGCTTCACGTTACGAATTACATTGGGCTCACAATGGTGAAGAGGCCATTTCTCTTTTCCTGAAATTCCAACCGGACATTATCTTGATGGATATCCGTATGCCTGAGGTGAATGGCTACGAGGCTACGGAGGCTATCCGACAGATGTCGGCTACAGTGCCTATCATTGCTCTTACTGCTTTTGCGTATGAAGAAGACCGCCAGAAAATCATGCATAGCGGCTTTACCGATTTCCTGACGAGGCCAATTTCGTCAAAAGTACTGTTGGGAAAACTGGAATCCTTAAAAAAGATTTAAGAAACATCTTATACCGGATTTATGTTGTACTTTTGCAACTTCTAATTTAATGTATGTATCTGCATGACTGCAAAGAACGACGATTATTTTCATTTGGGCCTGACTGATCAAGAAGTTCTCCAAAGCCGGGAGAAATATGGTGCCAACCTACTGACGCCTCCTAAGCGTCCTTCGCTCCTGAAGCTTTATTTGGAAAAATTTGAAGATCCTGTTGTACGTGTGCTGCTTATTGCAGCTGTATTCTCTCTTATCATTTCCGTTATCGAGAATGAGTATGCCGAAACGATCGGTATTATAGCCGCTATCCTGTTGGCAACCGGTATCGGTTTCTATTTCGAATACGATGCCAATAAGAAATTCGATTTACTGAATGCCGTTAATGAAGAGACTTTAGTAAAGGTGATTCGTAACGGGCGTATTCAGGAGATTCCGCGTAAAGATGTGGTAGTAGGTGACATTGTGGTATTGGAGACCGGTGAAGAGATTCCCGCAGATGGCGAACTGATAGAAGCTATTTCTTTGCAGGTGAACGCATCGAACCTGACCGGGGAACCGGTGATTAATAAAACAATAATCGAAGCCGATTTTGATGAAGAAGCTACGTATGCTTCCAATCTGGTGATGCGCGGTACAACTGTGGTCGATGGCCATGGATCGATGAAGGTACTTCGTGTGGGAGATGCTACGGAGATTGGGAAAGTGGCACGTCAGAGTACGGAACAAACTACGGAGCCTACACCATTGAATATCCAGCTGACCAAATTGGCCAACCTGATCGGTAAGATCGGTTTTACCGTAGCCGGACTTGCTTTCCTTATTTTCTTTATAAAAGACGTTGTACTGTATTTCGATTTTGGGGCTCTGAACGGTTGGCATGACTGGTTGCCGGTGTTGGAGCGTACATTGAAATATTTCATGATGGCGGTTACCCTGATCGTGGTTGCCGTTCCCGAGGGATTGCCTATGAGTGTGACACTCAGCCTGGCACTGAATATGCGCCGTATGCTTGCCACTAACAATTTGGTGCGTAAGATGCACGCTTGCGAAACAATGGGGGCGATTACCGTGATTTGTACAGACAAGACCGGTACGTTGACACAAAATCTGATGCAGGTGCACGAGCCCAATTTCTATGGTTTGAAAGATGGTGGGAAACTGGCAGATGACGATATCAGCAGACTGATTTCGGAAGGGATTAGTGCTAACTCCACTGCTTTTCTTGAAGAAACGGGAAAGGGTGAGAAGCCGAAAGGAGTAGGTAATCCTACGGAAGTTGCCTTGTTGCTGTGGCTGAATAGCCAGAAACGTAACTATCTTGAACTCAGAGAAGGAGCACGGGTGCTCGACCAATTGACGTTCTCGACTGAACGTAAGTTTATGGCTACTTTGGTGAAGTCGCCGTTGATAGGCAAAAAGGTATTATATATAAAAGGTGCGCCCGAAATCGTGCTTGGCAAATGTAAGGAGGTGATTCTCGATGGCCGTCGTGTGGATAGTGTGGAATATCGTTCGACTGTCGAAGCACAATTACTGGGTTATCAGAATATGGCTATGCGTACACTTGGTTTTGCATTCCGTTTGGTGGAAGATAACGAACCGGATGACTGTGTGGCACTTGTTTCAGAAAATAACCTTAATTTCCTTGGAGTCGTTGCTATTTCCGATCCTATACGTCCCGATGTGCCTGCGGCAGTAGCTAAATGCCAGTCGGCAGGTATCGGTATCAAGATTGTGACCGGGGATACTCCGGGCACCGCAACTGAGATTGCGCGTCAGATCGGGCTGTGGAAACCGGAAGATACGGAACACAATCGCATTACCGGAGTTGCTTTTGCCGAATTGAGTGATGAAGAAGCATTGGATAGAGTGATGGACTTGAAAATTATGTCGCGTGCCCGTCCTACCGACAAACAGCGTCTGGTACAATTGCTGCAGCAGAAAGGAGCCGTTGTGGCTGTGACCGGAGACGGAACGAACGATGCGCCGGCGCTCAATCATGCACAGGTAGGGCTTTCGATGGGTACCGGAACTTCAGTTGCCAAAGAGGCCAGTGACATCACTTTGCTGGACGACTCTTTCAACAGTATCGGGACTGCTGTGATGTGGGGGCGGTCACTTTATAAGAATATCCAGCGTTTCATCGTATTTCAGCTGACCATTAACTTTGTGGCACTTCTCATCGTATTGCTCGGTTCTATTGTGGGAACAGAACTACCGTTGACTGTGACCCAAATGTTATGGGTAAATCTCATCATGGATACATTTGCCGCTTTAGCTTTGGCTTCTATTCCGCCAAGTGAGAGTGTTATGAACGATAAACCGCGTCGCAGTACTGATTTTATTATTAGTAAAGCGATGCAACATAATATATTCGGTGTCGGTACACTCTTTCTGGTAGTACTGATGGCGATGATATACTACTTTACAAATGCCGACGGTGGAATGACGGTACAGCGGTTGACCATTTTTTTCACCTTCTTTGTAATGCTTCAGTTTTGGAATCTGTTCAACGCTCGTGTGTTTGGCACTACCGATTCAGCATTCAAGGGTCTTACGAAGTCGTACGGAATGGAATTGATTGTACTGGCCATCCTGGGTGGGCAGTTTCTTATAGTGCAGTTCGGTGGAGCTGTATTCCGTACAGAACCGCTCGACTGGCAAACATGGCTTATCATCATCGGTTCTTCTTCTCTCGTCTTGTGGATTGGAGAATTGATTCGCTTGGTTAAACGTTTAACTCAGAAATGAAAATGAAAGCTATTTATCACAGTGGACGCAAAGAAAGTGTCTTTTATGAACAGGATATAAAAACTCCGTTTCCTTTGCGTGCTCTGTCGTGTATAAGCTTTCAAAAACAGAATAGAGATGAAAAGAAAAGGAATTAAAAACCTTATTTTTGATTTTGGTGGTGTATTGATTAATCTCGACCGTCAGCGTTGTATAGAAAACTTCCGGAAGTTGGGATTAGAGAAGGTGGACGAATTGTTAGGCATGTATTCTCAGCAGGGAATCTTTATGCAACATGAGAAAGGGTTGATCTCGTCAGCCCAGTTTCGTGATAGTATCCGCGGGCAGATAACCCAGGAGGTGACGGATGAGCAAATTGATGCTGCTTGGAATAGTTTCTTGGTGGATATCCCACGTTTTAAGCTTGATATGTTATTGAAACTCCGCGAGAAATATGTGGTCTATCTGCTGAGCAATACCAACGAGATACATTGGAAGTGGGCATGTGAGCATGCGTTTCCGTATCGGGGCTTCCGTGTAGAAGACTATTTTGAAAAGATGTACCTCTCGTATGAAATGAAAATGGTAAAGCCCGCTGAAGAGATTTTCCGGGGAGTGCTTGATGATGCAAACCTCGATCCGCGCGAAACTTTTTTCATAGATGACTCCGAAGCCAACTGCCAGGGCGCCCAGGCATTGGGCATCTCTACCTATACAGTGAAACCCGGTGAAGACTGGAGGCCGCTTTTTGCCGAGAATTAAAATAAATAGGAGAAACAGCATGCAGATAATCCGTAATATACCGGGAGTTCTACCCGAACCATGTGTTGCCACCATCGGTTTCTTCGATGGAGTACATATGGGGCATCGCTTTCTGATAGAACAAGTCAGAGAGTTGGCTGCGGCTCGTGGATTGCGTTCTGCACTGATTACTTTTCCCATTCATCCTCGTAAGGTGATGAATGCAGACTATCGTCCGGAGTTATTGACCACTTCGGAAGAGAAACTGGCGCTGCTTGAAGAAACGGGCGTGGATTATTGCTTTATGCTTGATTTTACACGTGAAGTATCACATCTGACTGCCCATGAATTTATGTCCGATATCCTGAGAGACCGTTATCGGGTGCAGACACTTGTCATCGGATATGACCACCGCTTCGGACACAATCGTAGTGAAGGCTTTGAGGATTATTGCCGTTATGGCTCTGAAATGGGAATAGAGGTGATTCGTGCTCGTGCCTGTGTGTGTGATGATCTCCATATAAGCTCTTCTGTCATTCGTAAGATGTTGCATCAGGGCGAAGTAGATCGGGCTGCACGTTGTCTGGGTTACGACTATTTTCTGGATGGTACGGTGGTGAGCGGTTATCAGGTAGGAAGGAAAATCGGATTCCCTACGGCCAATCTCAGTGTAGACGATCCTGATAAGTTGGTTCCTGCCGATGGTGTCTATGCAGTTCATGTCACGTTCGACGGGCATACTTATAATGGTATGCTCAATATCGGTACTCGTCCCACGATAGGGAATGGCCCCGAACGTTCGATAGAAGTGAATATCCTCCATTTTCATTCCGATATTTACGATAAATTTATCCGGCTCTCTTTTGTAAAATATCTCCGTCCGGAGCTGAAGTTCGATGGGATTGAAGGATTGATAGCGCAGCTTCATCAGGATGCAGCCGATGTGGAAGCGCTTTTGGGGAAAATACAAAATGTCAATTGACATTTTGTATTTTTTGTTTGCCACTGAGTGAGTTATATTCGGCCCGTTATCTTCCGGCTCTTAAATAGGAGCTTATTTTGTGAATTCGGCTTTTCAGATAGTCATCCTGATTGCGGATAATACATGTCTCTTGTTCTGTTTTGAGCCTGTTCTGTGTTCTTTAATTTGCAGAATATTCTGTTTTAAGGTGCAAATCGTTATTCTCTCCCTGATCATTCTATGCGTGCTGAAAAATGATTGCAGGCATGTAAATGTCCTCTTTTGTCTCTCTTCCGGCTTCATGCAGGTGAAGTTTTGAACTAATGAAGCTTTTGTTTTAACCCAATGATGTCTTTCTTTTAATGGTATGTGACCTCTCTTCTAAAGATATCATGCATATTTATTGGAAATCTTCGGTCGATGTTGCATCTTATTGCATGTTATATGCGTCTTGTATGCATTTTCTTCTTCCTGTTTGATGATTTGTGTTTTAGTGCGTGTCAGTAGATTAGGATGAATAGTGTCAGAGTGACGTCTAAAGGTGTAATACGCTATCAAATGGATATACTCTCCCTGACGCTGGTTCTTTGAGGCTTCTTTATATCAGCGTTTATCCTCTACAAATATCGAAAAACATTCTATATTTATTGTTTATCGATAAATAATTATCGAATTACTTGTTTAGGTGAAAATTAATATGAATCTTTGCATATCGAAAAACGATAAATTATTATTGAATAACATAACGAATCTTCAAAGTAAGTTTTATGAGAAAGTCATTGATGAGCATTACGATGTTGGTAGTATCCATCTCCATGTTAGCTTTGTTTGTATGTAGTTCAGTTTTGCATGGTCACCATACAAATGGCTCTTCTACCGAAGCGGTAGTCAATTAAAACCGTTATCTTTGTACATATTTAAAACAAAAGACTGAATGAAAACGGCGATCAAATTAATTCTAATTTATCTGGGAATCCAGCTTATTTGCGGTGGGCTGATCGGTATTCCTTTTACTATCATTGCCCGTATGAATGGTGGGAGCGTAGATGCCACCCGGGTTTCGGAGTTGACATTGGCTCCTTCGATGCTGCTTTCCATGGCAGTGATGTTTTTTTATTTATGGAAAGCACACTATATACCCAAAGACAAGACAAGTTGGTCATTCATTTCATTTCCATTTCTGATCATAACGTTTCTGATAGGCTTGTCGATGACTGTCCTGATGGATCTGTTGACTGCCGTCTTATCTTGGGTACCTGATATTCTGGAACAGCAGTTCGACGCTCTCCAGTCCGGTTGGTTAGGCATTGTGGCCATTACTTTGTTGGGGCCGATTCTTGAGGAACTTCTGTTCCGTGGTGGTGCCACTAAGGCATTGCTTGAACGCTATTCTCCCCGGAAAGCCATCTTCCTTTCGGCACTGCTTTTCGGAGTATTTCATTTGAATCCGGCTCAGATAGTTGCAGCCTTCTTTGGAGGCCTTTTGCTGGCATGGGTTTATTATCGGACACGAAGTCTGATTCCTTGTATCCTGATACACATTGTGAACAACAGTATTTCTGTCATGCTGAGTCTGACCTATCCCGATGCAGATACAATCAGGGATGTGACGGGTACGACTCCCTATTATCTATTGATAGCAGTGGCGGCTATGGTGTTCGTAGGCTGTTTTCTTCGGATAAAGCAGGTTACGGTTCCGGGAACGTGGCGGAAAGATGAATGAAAATAAACGATAAAGATTGAATAATAAGTCATAATATGAAAAGAAGATTGAACATACTATGTTTACTGGTTTTTCTGGTATTCTGTTATTCGGTGTTTAATATGGGGCGTGATTTCGGTCATGGCTTTTCCGAAGGGATGAAGATAAGTCATTCCGGTAATCAAAGTGTAGAGCAGGCTATCAACTTTCGGATTGCCACACTGATGCCCAAGGATTTTTCGTCCTTTAAAGATTCTGTCTATAATGAAAAGACCGGCTCTTATGTCCCCGTTGCCTATACACAGATGGTTACGAATGTAAAAGTCGACAGGAGTACCTGGATGATGGTTGCCCAGGTGATTTCCGGGCTTCTGGCTGTTTTTGCCATCATTGCGTCAACAGTGCTTTTTATTCAGCTGATTGTAGCTATCAATAAATCGGATATTTTTAATTGGAAGAATGTCCGTCGGTTGCGATGGTTGGGAGTCGCCTTGTTGCTGAACTTTATTAGTGAGGCAGTGCCGGCCCTGATGAATGATTATGAGTTGTCTTCAGTCTTCTCGTTGTCCGGATATTCTATGGAGACAAGCATAGATTCTGTGATGCTGGTCATTCTGGGACTGGTTTCACTAATTGTAGGCGAGGTATTCGCCATCGGGTTGAAGATGAAAGAAGAACAAGATCTTACTATCTGAATCCGAATATTGAAAAATTAATAGAATTATGGCTATAATAGTAAACCTTGACATAATGATGGCCCGAAGAAAAATATCTTTGGGGGAGTTGGCAGAGAAGATTGACATTACGCCTGCCAACCTTTCTATCCTGAAAACGGGAAAGGCCAAAGCGATTCGTTTCTCTACCCTTGAGGCGATCTGTAGAGTGCTAGATTGCCAGCCGGGGGATATTCTGGAGTATCAGGTGGATGAAGAAGATGGAGGTACGTCATAATTCACCACAGATTACGCAGATATTAACACAGGATGATTTTAATCTGCTGATAACCAGTAATATCTATCTGTGTAAATCGGTGTGATCTGTGGTGAGTACGAGTCCTGACACATCCTTATCTGGAGATTTAGCCTTTGGCCTCTTTGGCTTTGAATGCGAGTGCATACATCCGCATTTGTTTCACCATCGACAACAATCCGTTGCTACGTGTGGGGGATAGGTGGTCCTTCAGACCGATTTTGTCGATAAAGTAGAGTTCCGAATTAAGAATCTCGTCGGGTGTATGTCCCGATACGACTTTAATCAACAGTGCTATGATGCCTTTCACGATCAGTGCATCGCTTTCTGCTTTAAAGATAATTTTCCCGTCTACTTCGTCTGCCTGAAGCCATACACGGCTTTGGCAACCTTCAATCAGATTCTGTTCCGTTTTATATTTCTCGTCGAGCGGTTCCTGCTCGTTTCCTAAGTCGATAAGTAACTGGTAGCGATCCATCCAGTCATCAAAGTCGCTGAATTCAGCAACGACTTCGTCTTGTAATTCGTTGATTGACATGATAAATAATTATTTCTCGTTATAAATAACTTCCAGTACCGTTTGTCCCACAGCTTTGAGTGTAGAGCGGTCGATGGCATCCATATTGTCATTCACGGTGTGCCAGGTCGGTCCGAAGCTGGACAGTTCACAATTTTCGTCGTTTGGAATGATGTCGATAGTCGGGATACCTGCCAAGCGATTGATAAACAGATGATCGTCAGTGATCTGACCGCCTACTTCGTTAATAAAGTAACGTCCGTATCCGGCGTCGTTAGCCTTTTTCCATACCTTCTTGTTGATACCTTTGGCATATTTCTCGGAATATACTTCTTTAAAGAAAGTAGCATCTTTGCCGCCCACCATATCGAGTAAAATTCCGAAGCGGGCATTATAGCCATCTACGTGCGGGGTTCGTGCCCAATATTGTGCGCCGAGACACCACTGGTCTTCCCGATGTTCGCCTGTATAAAACTGAGGTGCTCCGTAATCTTCCGCATCCAGAAAGATGATGTCGATTCCCAGTTCCGGTTGCTGTTGATTGATCTGGCGGGCAATTTCGAGTAATACACCCACTCCGCTTGCTCCATCATTGGCGCCCAGTATCGGTGTGTGATGATTCTTTTCATTCGGATCATTGTCGGCCCATGGACGGGTATCCCAATGCGCAAAGAGTGCGATGCGTTTTTTGCTTTCGGGCTTAAAAGATCCTATGATGTTGCGTGCTTTCAGCAGTGTACCGTCGTATGCGGGTAATTCAGCGTTTTGGCTGATCACTTTGGCTCCATGTTCGGCCAGTTTGGCGGCCAGGTAGTCTCCACAGGCAACATGACCTTTAGAATTTGGTGTGCGCGGTCCGAAGTCGACTTGCGCCTGTATGTACTTGTAAGCACTGTCTGCGTCAAATTGGGGCACTTGGACAATTACCTTTTTCTCGGTGATGTCGGTCGAAGTGGTCTTGCTGCCGTTTGTTCCGCAGGAGAAAGCAGAAAACAGGATGAAAGCTGACAGTATGAACATAGAGTTTCTTTTCATAATTATGCTTTTGGAGTTTAAAGCCTCAAAATTAATGATTTTCACTGTAGGGTGAGTCAGATAGGAGGGTTTATTAACAATTCCACTCCTTTCTTTCCGGATACGAACTCCACTTCCGCACCGTTGATTAGTGGTAGGTTCTCTGTCACATGTCCCACCGGAAAGTCATAACATATGGGGAAGTCATACTCCTTCACCAAGGCATCCAGTGTGCTGTAAAGGTCCTTTTTCAGTGAATAGTCTTCTTTGTATTCGGTAAATTGTCCGATGATAAGTCCGGATAACTTTTCAAGTACGCCTCCCAATTTCAGGTTATACATCATGCGTTCGATGGCATAAGGACGTTCGCCCACATCCTCGATGAAGAGGATCGTACCTTCGGGAGGAATATCGTATGGTGTTCCGCGGAGACCGTGGAACACAGCCATGTTGCCGCCTCGCAGGATGCCTTTGGCCTGTCCCAGATGATTCAACTTATGGCGGTGGCATTTATATCCGGGCAGTTTACCGAAAAGAATGTCGCGGAGATATAATGAACATGGATCCTCCTCTCCTGTTACAGCGAGATGGCGTGCCATGGGAGCATGGAGTGAGGCAAAACCATTGTATTGAAATAAGTTGTGGAGCGCAGTGATGTCACTGAACCCGATCAGCCATTTCGGGTGGTTACGAAAGCGTGTGAAGTCCAGCTTATCCAGCAAGTGAACCGCTCCGTAACCACCACGGCTGCACAAAATGGCCTTAATTTCTTCATCGTCCATGGCTGCCTGAAAATCTTTGAGGCGCTGATGGGTGGCACCGGCATACGAGCCCCATGAACTTCGGACATGATCTCCCATGACAGGAGTAAGTCCCCAGGAGCTGAGACGCGTCTTGGCACCTTTCAGGAATATACTGTCTATTTTGCTTGAAGGCGATACGATGGCTACTTTATCGCCTTCGTGCAGAAATGGGGGAAATTGTAAGTTCATTTAATAAAGTGATTTAATAAGCTGATATCTGATTTGTCTTTAACGCTTGTAGGGTAAAAAGGTTCTATTTCTCTTTCTGATAGAATCTTACCCAATCTACATACATCTCCACCGGAAGTTCTTTCGGGTCTACAGCCCCTACCCACGAGCCACCCAACTGCATGTCGATCAGTAGATAGAAAGGCTGGTCGAAAGGAAACTGCCCTTCTTTGTCTGTTTCGATGCGGGGATAGGTGAAAGTATGTGTGTCATTGATATAGAATGCAATGCTGTCCGGATACATTTCTACTGAATATACATTGTAGTCGTCGGGATTGATCGCACCTACGGAGTGTGATAACGGATTGTCTTTGATACCCAGATTGTGCGTATAATTGGTATGTATAGTCTGATAAGCGATTGTATCGTGATTCAGACGTTCCATGATATCGATTTCTCCACCCATCGGCCAGGGAGCATCTATCGGGAGCATCCAGATGGCTGGCCACTCACCACGTGCACCGTTCAGTTTGGCGCGTATTTCGAGGCGTCCGTTGCTGAATGCTTTTTTCCCTTTGGTGTAGATTCCTCCGGTCAGATAGGGTGCTGTATCATTGGGCTGGCTGTGATTGATGATGCCTCGCAGCACCATATTGCCGTCACGCATGTCGAAACAGGAATCGAAGTCGGTCATATAGTTATTCCAGTCTGATTTGCCACGTGGTATTTTACTCCAGACCTGTGGATCAAAGCCTGTTTTTTGGTCGAAATTATCTTCCCAAACCAATTTCCACTGGTCGGATGAATGACGTTGGCACGATGAAAAGCCTGAACTGATACACAACAGGCAGAAAAGAGCGAGAAATGTTTTTGTTTTCATGGTTCTGTTTGATTATAGGAGTTTAACAGGACACAAATTTACATTAAAAAACGAAATTACCTGCATCCGTAGAAATGAAAGCGTTGTATTATATCAAAATGTTACTCGGTTTGTCTATTTTTTCAGTATTCCATGATGTACTTCTCGATCCTTTTTCTGATATTTGCTAAAAATCTAACGTTATGGAACCTATTAGAAACTTTGACCAACTGACAGCCCATCTCAAAACCTTAAACCGACGGAAACGGATTGCCGTTGTCTGTGCCAACGATCCGAATACAGAATATGCCATTGCCCGTGCACTCGACGAAGAGATTGCGGAATTCCTGATGATTGGTGACTCGGCCATCCTGCAAAAGTATCCCAGTCTGCAGAAGTACCCGGAATATGTGAAGACCCTCCACATTGAAGATCCCGATGAGGCAGCGCGTGAAGCTGTTCGTATTGTTCGGGAAGGGGGAGCCGATATTCTGATGAAAGGTATTATCAATACTGACAATTTGCTTCATGCCATTCTCGACAAGGAGAAAGGCTTGCTGCCTAAGGGGAAGATTCTGACTCATTTGGCCGTAATGCAGATTCCGACGTATGATAAATTATTGTTCTTCTCAGATGCCGCTGTTATTCCTCGTCCCACTTTGCAACAACGCATTGAGATGATATGGTATGCCATCTGTACTTGCCGGCGGTTTGGGATAGAACAACCCCGTATCTCTTTGATCCATTGTACGGAGAAGGTAAGTGCCAAGTTCCCCCATTCGTTAGATTATGTTAATATCGTGGAGTTGGCGGAGGCCGGAGAATTCGGAAATGTAATAATCGATGGTCCGTTGGATGTAAAGACTTCCTGCGAGAAGACAAGCGGTGATATCAAAGGGATTGCATCTCCTATCAATGGAGAAGCGGATGTGCTGATCTTCCCTAATATCGAATCGGGCAATGCTTTTTATAAGGCTGTATCCTTGTTTGCCCATGCTGATATGGCAGGTCTGTTGCAAGGTCCTGTATGTCCGGTGGTGTTGCCCTCACGTAGTGATTCCGGTCTCTCTAAATATTATAGTATTGCTATGGCATGTCTCACTTGTGCCTGTGACTAAGTGGCAGGGTGATAAAGTAGGTGATCCTAATCGTAAATTGTAAATCGTCAAATCTTAAATTATGAGAATTCTTGCTATCAATCCCGGTTCTACTTCAACGAAAATTGCAGTATACGAAGACACAACTCCGCTTTTGGTGCGTAACATTCGCCATTCGGTAGGAGAACTTTCCCATTTCCCTCGCGTCATCGACCAGTTTGAATTCCGCAAGAATTTGGTAATAGAAGCCTTAAAAGAGAATGGTATTCCTTTTGAATTTGATGCCATCGTAGGGCGTGGAGGATTACTGAAACCCATTCCGGGTGGAGTGTACGAGGTGAACGACGCCA
>OHAU01002712.1_pt1 | contig 15954 bp, 16 predicted proteins | sample 1577181 | NCBI WGS metagenome assembly OHAU01 (sample SAMEA3541472, study PRJEB24748) | human gut metagenome | biome: human gut; feature: human-associated habitat; material: faeces | place: China | collected 2012 | reverse complement strand
CATGACCGCCGCAACATGGTAGATGTAAAAAGTATCGCTATCTAACCCCAGCAAAATTCGTGCCGGTATAACCGTCGTCCACATAGAAACGGGTATTACCGAGGCTATTTTCTTTGGCGTATTTCTGCAATAAACGCTTTTGATTGGCTACGGAGTTACTGTCGCCTTCCGCTCCATCATCACGGGACAGGCGGCAGTACAGTGCCGTTAGTCCCAATTGTTCTTTTTTCTTTTTCGACTGCATAAGTCCTCCTTCCCGGCAGCCGAACACACATATTCCGCTGCCATTGTATCGGATGCCTGACCGGGCGTCAAAGGTATGAGATCGCTGACCACCGTTCTTTGTACACGGTCACGCAGATTGGTTTGAGAGCTGCGCTCAAATTCTGCAGAAACAAAATAGGTCACATCCCCAATTTTGTATTCGTGGACTTTTCCGTCGGATACGCCGACGATCCAATTCGTTTGCCGCTTCATTTTCTATCACTCCTTATCGTTCCTCCCGCCCACGCTGGCGGATGAGGTATTTGCGGTAATGCTCGCAGGCTTTGAGAACGAAGTCCTCAAGCTGCTGTGGGTTGGCATCTGGCGCAAATTCTCGCAGCTTTTCGGTGGGTATCTTCACTGTCTCCCGCTGGTTCGGTTTTTCTTCGCTCATAAGGAACTGGATCACATCCTTCGTCAGCAGCCCTTCACGGTCGGCCTTGTGCATTCGCCATGCCTGCGAATAAGATGGCGTGCAGTCGTTGATCTCACATTGCTCCAGCACATCCCGCTGGCTGTATTCATCGAGATAGGACAACTCCACGCCGACAGAGAACGCAATTTCCTCCTTGTCCATCTTTTCCAGCAATTCCGGGATGAGGTGGGTCAGGCGAATATAGCGTTGAACCTGCCTGCCGCTGTCTGTATCGGAAATATCATCCCGGGACTTGTGGCCAACTTGTCCACAAGCGATTCCCCTGATGGGACAGTGCTTCCATTTTCAACTTGTAAGCATACGCCTTTTCACTGGGCAGGATATGCTCCCGGTGCAGGTTGCTGTCCACCAAGGCAATGGCGGCGGCATCCCGGTCAAGGGTGCAAATCAGCACGGGAACTTCTGTCAGACCTGCCTTCCGGGCAGCATACAGGCGGCGGTGGCCGCTGATGACTTCATACTCATCTCTGTTTTCAACGGAACGGACGATCAACGGGGAAAGAACACCATTCTCCCGGATACTTTCCGAAAGAGCAGCCATCTCCTCGTTATCCTGTACCTTGTAGGGATGGTCTTCAAACGGGCGCAGCTGTTCAATTCTTAAGAGCGCCGGTTTCATTGGCACTGTGTTTTTGTTATTCATTGTTGACCTTCTTTCTCTTTTTCGGATAGTAAATATCACTCTCTAAGTCTTATTTCCTTCCGATTCCCGGACTTCTGGAATTCCGAAAATCGGACTTTTGGATAAACTCCTTTAAGTAGATGCGGTTGGCCTTGCCCTGCCCCTGACGGCAGCGCTCGATAAGGTCGGCTGCATCCAGTTCTGCAAACAGGTGGCAGACCTTTTCGTGTCCGAAATGCAGCAGCTCCTGCGCCTGATGGATGGTGAAATATTGGTAGACCCGACCGTGCTCGTCTTTCCAGTCGTTCTTCTCGGATAGGGACAGCCGATCCAGCAGCAGGCCGTAGAGCATCTTGGCATCGGTGGAAACAGTTTGGTAAATCTCATCTGTGAACAGCAGCTTTGGGATACGGTAAAAGGTGAAATGTTCGGAGTCGTTGACTGTAAAATATGGGTTCATTGAATTCCTCCTCTCGCTTGAATTTGTCACGCTTTTCAAAGCGGATTTTTGCGGTTAAGGTGTTTCTGTATTGCTTGGGTTGATTTGGGTTCAAAAAAGCCTTGTGTTTCAGGGCTGTTCGCACCTTAAAAGCGTGATGCCGATGCCCGCTTTCGGCGCTGCCGTTCGGCTGCCTTCAACCGTTTCTGCTTAGCGGCGCAGGCCGGACAATAACGCTGATTCTTCGCCCTCGACGCAAACGCCTGACGGCACAGCACACAGCGCTTGCCGCCGGTCGGCTTCATTATCTCGGCGTGCAGCCCTTCGTCCACTGGGAGCACGGCATTCTTGAAGTAGTTGCAGTAGATGCCGTACTTGCTGATGCTCTGGACGCAGACACAGGGCTCGCCGTCGTCCAGCAGCAGGCAGTTGCCGCCGTTGTAGTTGGCGCACAGCTTCCGCAGCAGGGCGTTGACTCTTTTCGCCTGCTGCGGTGTGATTTTGATGACCATTGGAAAAACCTCCTCTCACTTGTTACTAAAATAGGTGGGTGTTTGGTGACCCTCTTCTCCAAAATTTCTGCTATTTAATTTTCAAGGTGCACACGGAAAACCTCAGTGCGGCGGACTACGCCGGGATCCTCTATCGCCTCTCACTTTTCCTTTGCCGAATTTTCCTGCAAAATTCCCGCACTTTTTCAAAAATTCGCCTCTTTCAAGGCACACGGGGAGAACTCCTCAATAGGTAGGCAGCGAGAAGGGTCGTTTATTAACCCCCTGTGAAAAAATTCTCCCTATTAGGTAGCCAGCGAGAAGGTTAATTTATAGATCCCCTCACTAATCAACTGGGAACTTTTTCCCAGAAAAAACGAAGAAAATTTTGTAAACTTTTTATGAACAGCTCAATGGCTGTGAATTCTGCAAAGACCTCCTCACTTACTTTGAATTTGGGTGTCCTTTTGTGGGGGTGTTTTTGGACGGTTCTCAAAATTTTTCTCTCTACTTACTTTGAATTGAGCCGCAGATTTTGAGGGTGTTCTTGAAAATTTTCTTCCGAAACGCAAACAGAGGCGCAGCCAACGGATCAATCCGAAGGCTGCGCCTCTGTTCTCCAAACGGTGTTGAGAAAATGATAGGTTTATGGTATAATGCTGTTAATCTTCTGGAAGGAGAATTGTTTGATGACGCCTTTAAGCGAGTTGATACGGATCATGCGTAAGAAAGCCCTGCTGTCACAGGAGGATTTCGCAAAAGCGCTGAATGTATCCATTGGAACGATAAACCGTTGGGAAAACGCCAAAACCAAGCCGAATATCACGGCAATGAAAAAAATCAAGGCATTTTGTGAAAAAAACAACATCCCTTTTGATGAGATTGAAGCGGCGTGGATCGCCCAGGAGGAGTGAGGAAGATGGCAGAGATAAAGAAAGATCAGGAACGGGACGAGCTGTTCCGCCGCATCTATAAAATCGCCACCGACCTTGTTCACGCAGGTCATGTGGCGGAGTGGGACTTCAAATCTTATGTGCTGGGCACGATGTTCTACCGCTATATTTCGGAGAACTTCACTGCCTATATCAATGAGGGCGAACACGCTGCCGGAAATAAGGACTTTGACTACGCCAAAATGCCGGACGCTGAGGCGGAGACTGCCCGTGAGGGACTGGTGCAGGAAAAGGGCTTTTTCATCCTGCCCTCTGAACTGTTCTGCAATGTCCTCGCCCGGGCGGACAAGGACGACAACCTGAACGAGACGCTGGAGCGTGTGTTCAACCACATTGAGAGCAGCGCCGCCAGCGGAGACGCTGAGAATGATTTTGCAGGTCTGTTTGACGATTTTGATGTGAACAGCAAGGCCATCGGTGAGACCGTCGCCAAGCGCAACAAAGTGCTGGTGGAGCTGCTGAACGGCGTGGCACAGATGCCTTTGTTCTCCACGGAGGGCAGCAATCCCGACCTGTTCGGCGATGCGTATGAGTACCTAATGGGAATGTATGCCGCCAATGCCGGTAAAAAGGGCGGTCAGTATTTCACTCCCGCCGATGTTTCAGAGCTGCTGGCTCGCCTCGGCACCATTGGCAAAACGAAAATCAACAAGGTCTATGATCCAGCCTGCGGCTCCGGTTCTCTGCTGCTGAAGGTGGAAAAAGTGCTGGGCAAGGATAATATCGAGCGAGGCTTCTACGGTCAGGAGATTGACCTGACCACCTACAACCTTTGCCGCATCAATATGTTCCTGCATAACATCGAGTTCGATAAGTTCAGCATTGTCCGGGAGGACACTTTACTCAGCCCGCAGCATTGGGATGACCAGCCTTTTGAGCTGATCGTGTCCAATCCGCCGTTTTCCGTGCCGTGGGAGGGGGATAAGAATCCGCTGCTTATCAATGACCCGCGCTTTTCGCCTGCCGGAGTGCTGGCTCCCGCCTCCAAGGGCGATATGGCGTTTATTATGCACAGCCTTTCGTGGCTGGCTTCCAACGGGGCGGCGGCTATCGTTTGCTTCCCTGGGATTATGTACCGTGGCGGAGCCGAGCAGAAGATCCGCAAGTATCTGGTGGATAACAACTTTGTGGATGCCATCATTCAGCTTCCCTCCAACCTGTTCTTAAATGTCACGATCTCCGTGGACATTATGCTGCTGAAAAAGAACAAGACGGACAACGCCGTTCTGTTTGTGGATGCCTCCAAGGAGTTTGTGAAGGTCACAAAGAACAACCGGCTTTCTGATGACAATATCCAGCGCATCGTATCCGCCGTAGCGGAGCGTAAGGACGAGCAGCATTTTGCCCGCCTTGTGCCAAACGACGAGGTCGGCAGCAAACAGAACAATTATAATCTCTCTGTTTCTACCTATGTGGAGCAGGAGGACACCCGTGAAAAGATCGACATTGTGAAGCTGAATGCAGAAATTGCGGAAATTGTCGCACGGGAACAGAAATTGAGAGAGGAAATTGATCGAATTATTGGGGAGATTGAGGGATGAATTATTCGGAAATAGCCAATATTGCCGTTTCAATAGTTTCTGTTGGTATTGCATTAGTCGCATTATTTCAAACAAAACGGCAGATTGCCTTGAGCAACAAACAGCAGCTATTTGATAGACGGCTGTCGTGTTTTCTTGAGTTTAATACGATTTACAATTTATATGTGGCAAACAAGTTGTATTTGAAAGATGACAGCACATTTTATCACACGAATGACCTGATCTTTTCGTGGCTGACAAACTGTGCTGATTTAGAAAAAATGGTACTTGCAGTTGCTAATCCTTTGCACCAGAATGAGCAGAAAACCCTGCTCACAAAATATGAGCAGTTAAAAAATGACGCAATCGAAATCTCGATGGTATTTGACGGTAATGCCGCCGAAATAGCCGGAGAATTTGTTTCGTCATTTGCGAATTTACTCAAAGCGATGTATCAGCAGCAGGTGTATATTTCAAAGTTGAGAGAACAAGAGGACAAAGACAAACCTCCGCTATATCTTGAGGACTATGAAGAAAAGTGTAGGAAAATGGCTGTAAGCCTTGGCCTTTTTGAATTGCGGGATAAGCTTGAAAACCTGGATGGCGAGGTTATTCGCCAAAAAGTGCTTGATGAAATGAAAAACAGCTTGCGTCTTACGAAGGTGAAAAGATGACAAAACTCAATGAATTGATTCAGCAGCTTTGCCCTGATGGAGTGAAATACTACACATTAAACACTGTTTGTAATGTTTATGATGGTACGCATAAAACTCCAAAATATACAGATTCGGGAATAAAATTTGCAAGCGTAGAGAACATTGCCGATCCATATGCAACTGAAAAATATATATCTGTTTCCGATTACGAAAAATACAAAATAAAACCACAGCGTAACGATTTGCTTATGACACGAATCGGATCAATAGGTGTGTGTACGGTAATTGAAAGTGATGAACCGTTGGCTTACTATGTTTCATTGGCTTTATTGCGTCCCGACAATAGCATATTGAATAGCGGATATTTGAAGTATGCTATTGAAAGTTTGCACTGCCGCAAGGAACTTCGTAAAAGAACACTTGTTAATGCTGTGCCGATAAAGATAAATATGGGTGATATTGGGAAGATTACACTTCCAGTTCCCCCTCTGCCTGTGCAGAGTGAAATTGTCCGTATTCTGGACAATTTCACGGAGCTTACAACGGAGCTTACAACGGAGCTTACAGCGAGAAAGAAACAGTATGAGTTTTATCGGGATAAACTGCTAACCTTCGGCGATGTCCGAGGGGGGGCAACAAGTGATGTTGTATGGAAGACGCTCGCTGAGATCGCAGACATTTCAACCGGGTCAAGCAACACCGATGATGCGGTTAAGGACGGCTGTTATCCATTTTTTGTTCGTTCTCAGCAGCCACTTGCTAAAGATGAATATGAGTATGACGAAGAGGCAATTATCACCGCAGGAGACGGCGTAGGCGTTGGAAAGGTGTTCCATTATATCAACGGGAAATATGCACTCCATCAAAGAGCCTACAGAATTCATCCTGCAACAGACGGGCTTTTGGGAAAATATTTGTACCACTACTTTGTTGCCACTTTCCCAAAATATATCGGTCAGCAAATGTATCAAGGGTCAGTGCCGTCAATCCGCAGACCGATGCTCAATAAGTTCCAAGTGGCAATTCCGTCACTTGATGTTCAAAGCCGTATTGTCAATGTTCTCGACAACTTCGATGCTATCTGCACCGACCTTTCCTCCGGCCTCCCCGCTGAAATCGAAGCACGGCAGAAACAATATGAATATTACAGGGACAAGCTGCTGACTTTCACGCCGGCAGATTGACCCGAAAGGAGGCAGCCCGTGAGCTATTTCAACATCATTGCCCAGAGCAGTGAAAGCACTGTCGTCACCGAATACAAGCCGCAGGCGAAACGCTCGGAGGCATATCAGAGCGAAGCGGATTTGGAGCAGGAGTTTATTCGTCTGCTCTGCGAGCTGGGCTATGAGCGCCTGACCATCCATAAAGAGGCTGACCTGATTGCCAATCTGCGGACGCAGCTGGAAAAGCTGAATAACTATCGCTTTACGGACGGCGAATGGAAGCGTTTCTGGGACGAGGTGCTGGCAAACACAAACTCCGGTATTCTCGAAAAGACCCGCCTGATTCAGGAGGACTATGTGCAGGTGCTCCGCCGGGATAACGGGGAAAGCAAAAATATCCAGCTCATTGACAAGAAGTGCATACACAACAACAGCCTGCAGGTCATCAACCAGTATGCCATCTCCACAGAGGAGGGGGCAGCTCATGACAATCGCTATGATGTGACGGTATTGGTCAACGGCTTGCCACTGATCCATATCGAGCTAAAGCGCCGGGGCGTTCCCATTCGGGAGGCCTTCAACCAAATTGACCGCTATCAGCGGGATAGCTTCTGGGCGTCCAGCGGGCTGTATGAATTCGTGCAGATCTTCGTGATCTCCAACGGCACAAATACGAAGTACTATTCCAATACCACCCGTTTCAACCATATCAAGGATGTCAAAGCGCAGAAAGCCAAGAAGTCCAAAACCAGCAATAGCTTTGAGTTCACTTCGTTCTGGGCAGATGCGAACAACCGCATTATCCCCGATCTCGTGGACTTTACCAAGACCTTTTTCTGCAAGCGCACCATTCTGAATATCCTTACCCGTTACTGTGTATTTACGACGGAAAATATGCTGCTGGTGATGCGACCGTATCAAATCGTTGCCACCGAGCGCATTCTGAACCGGATTGAAATCGCCAACAATTATAAGAAATACGGCACCGTAGCAGGCGGCGGGTACATCTGGCACACCACCGGCAGCGGCAAAACGCTGACTTCCTTCAAAACGGCGCAGCTTGCCACCAAGTTGGACTACATCGACAAAGTGCTTTTCGTTGTGGACCGCAAGGATCTGGACTATCAGACGATGAAGGAATATGACCGCTTTGAAAAGGGAGCTGCCAACAGCAACACCTCTACGGCGGTTTTGAAGCGCCAGTTGGAGGATGACAATGCAAGAATCATTATCACCACCATTCAGAAACTCGCCACCTTTATCAAGAAGAACGCCGGACACAGCGTTTTTGATAAGCGAGTTGTTATCATTTTTGATGAGTGCCACCGGAGTCAGTTCGGGGATATGCATCAAGCCATCACCAAATACTTTAAGAAGTACCATCTGTTCGGCTTTACCGGCACGCCCATCTTTGCATTCAATGCAGGCGTAAGCAAGAACCCTACGCTTCGCACAACAGCGCAAGCGTTCGGCGACCAACTTCACGCCTACACCATCGTGGATGCCATCAACGACAAAAACGTGCTGCCCTTCCGGGTGGACTACATCAAGACAATGGACGCCGAGCCGGATATTGACGACAAGGAAGTTTGGGACATCAACCGGGAAAAGGCGTTTCTTGCCCCGGAACGCATCCGACTGGTCACAGAGTACATTCTGACGCATTTTGACCAGAAGACCTACCGGGGTGATAAAACCTATACATACAGCGTATTGCAGAATATCGCCGAGGTTGCCTCTGCCGGCAGCAAGCAGCAGATCGAGGAAATCAAGCAGAAGCAGCGGGTCAGCGGGTTCAACTCCATCTTTGCCGTGTCCAGCGTGGATGCTGCAAAGCTCTACTACGCCGAGTTTCAGAGGCAAATGGCGGAAAATCCGCAGAAGCGGCTGAAGGTTGCCATCATTTACAGCTATGGAGCGAATGAGGAAGAAACGGATGGTATTCTTGACGAGGAGAATCCGGAGGATACCTCCGCACTTGACCAAAGTTCCCGTGATTTTCTGGATGCGGCCATCCGTGACTACAACGGGATGTTCCACACCAACTATTCCACAGATGGGGACAAATTCCAGAATTACTATAAGGATGTTTCCCTGCGGATGAAGAACAAGGAACTTGACCTGCTGATCGTGGTCAATATGTTCCTGACCGGCTTCGACGCCACGACACTGAATACGCTGTGGGTGGATAAAAACCTGAAAATGCACGGGCTGATTCAAGCATATTCCCGCACCAACCGGATTCTCAATTCCATCAAGGTGTTCGGCAACATCGTTTGCTTCCGCAATCTGCAAAAGCGTACCGACGATGCAATTTCTCTGTTTGGCGATAAGGAAGCGGGCGGTATCGTCCTGATGCGTGGCTATAAGGATTACTACTTTGGCTACGAGGATGCCGACGGAAAATATCACCCAGGCTACCAAGATATGATTGAGGAATTGACAACGAAATTCCCACTGACAGAGGAACGCATTACCGGCGAACAGCGGCAGAAGGAGTTTATCGTTTTGTTCGGTGCGATTCTGCGTATGCGCAACCTGCTGACTTCGTTCGACGAGTTTGCCGGAAGCGAAATTTTGAGCGAGCGGGATTTTCAGGATTATCTTGGCCGCTATCAGGACTTACGGGATGAGTGGAAAAACCGCAAGCCCGGTGGCGAAAAAGAGGACATCACGGACGATATTGTCTTTGAGATCGAGCTCATCAAACAAATCGAGATCAATATCGACTACATTCTGATGCTCGTCCAAAAGTATCACGATTCCCACTGCGACGATAAAGAAATTCTCATTACGATCCAGAAGGCAGTAGATGCAAGCCCAGAACTACGTAGCAAGAAGGCACTGATCGAAACCTTTATTGCAGGTATCAACGATGTGTCAGATGTGATGCTGGAATGGCGCACCTTTGTTGCCGAAGAAAAAGAACGGCAGCTTGTTGCAATCATTCAGGAGGAAAACCTGAAAGACGATGAGACTCGCCGCTTTATGGACAGCGCTTTCCGTGACGGTTCTGTCAAAACGACGGGCACAGACATTGACAAGCTGATGCCGCCGATCTCCCGCTTCGGCGGTGGAAACCGTGCAGAGAAGAAGCAGACCATCATTGAAAAGTTGAAGGGTTTCTTCGACCGATTCTTCGGCATCGGGTAAGCAGGTCTTAGGGTGTCCCTAACGAGGCCTTTTGCGCAGTTCGGCAGAACGGAGTAAAAAGGCACTGCTCGCTCAGATGGCGCAGGCATCGGGGCGACGCACTGTTTTGCTCCGGAGGAGTACAAACAGTCTGCTCGCTAAGATAATGCAGACCTATTTCAGAGCAACGAAAAAGGGGCGCATTACCTGCATCTGACTGCGCCTCTGATTTCTATCAAATTTTGTTGCTGTTCACACGAAAATGACCTCTGCATTTACGATTTCTGTAGCTCGATTGCGGATGTTATTGCTCCGCCTGACCCATTCCAGCGGGTCACTTGCCTTGAGCTTTTCGGTCAAGTTTTCTTTTTCGGACAGTTCCTTCACAAGCGTATCAAACATCGCCTGTGCCAGGGATTCCACCTCAGCAAGATAATCGTTTAGCGTCCCGGTGGTCAACAGATTGTAGTATCTCACCCGGTGGTTCTCCTTCAAAAATCGCCGGTGTCGCTGTCCCAAAACACCAATTTGCACCTCGATTTGATTATCAATCTCGAGATTCGGCAGATAATAATCACCCGCCTGTCGGTATGTACTACCCAGCTTTTCAAACTCCGTCATAGTGCTTCCCTCCATTCATTCCGTGTATACAATCTTGAACTTCTTGCGCTTTGCACCGATGATTTTCAGCAGCACTTCGTCAACAGCGTCGGTATATCTGCCCTCTGTGAAGAGCCTGCTGCGCAGATCATTCAGACTTCCAATGAGAAGCCGCCGCTCTGCATCATCCATTGCAAGATGATATTTCTGTTTCATATTCTGCCCTCCTTGTGTTATCATTGTATCGGATAGGCCAGTAAAAATCGAATGTGCGAATAAAATTCTAAAGAAACTGTTCGTGTGCGAGATGAAATATATGTGTTTCTGCCGGTTAATTCATTGTTTTATGAAATCCGTTATCAGCACTCGCACCACGTCGGAGCGGACTGCATATCGTTCGCTCCGACTTTTTGGCAAAGCCGGAGCTCATTCATTTCGCCGCTCCTCCTTTTCAGCTGTGACCCGCTTGCGCTGGGCTCACATCTGAGATGCGTCGGCCTGCAATGGACTACCCGGAGCAGCGCGGCAGGGCGATGCGAGCGGACAGCATATCGTTCGCTCCGACTTTTTGGCAAAGCCGGAGCTCATTCATTTCGTCGCTCCTCCTTTTCAGCTGTGACCCGCTTGCGCTGGGCTCACATCTGAGATGCGTCGGCCTGCAATGGACTACCCGGAGCAGCGCGGCAGGGCGATGCGAGCGGACAGCATATCGTTCGCTCCGACTTTTTTCTGGATGGGAAACTTTTTTCGCATATAATGAGGGCCGTGCGTTCCGCGCGGCCGGGAGGGAACTGCTTTGAACGAACGCGCGCACGTGGAGTATTTTGACTGGCTGCGCATCATTGCGGCGCTGAGCGTCATTTTCATGCACACGGCGGCCGGCCCGCTGCGCGCCGGCATCAACACCGGCTGGCACCTGCTCAACGTATGCACGTCACTTGCCTTTACGGCGGTACCGCTGTTTTTCATGATGTCGGGCTATCTGCTTATGACGAGCCGGAAAACGGCCGACATTTCCGTGCTGCTGCGCCACCGGCTGCCGCGGCTGGTCGTGCCGCTCGCGGGCTGGACGGTCGTGGCCGTGCTGTGGCAGCTGTTTCTGGCGCACACGCTCACGCCCGGCGCTATCCGGGTGCAGCTCGTCGCGGCGCTCAACGGACCGGTGATGGTGCACTTCTGGTATCTGTATACGCTCATCGCGCTCTACGTGCTCTCGCCGATTCTCTACGGCGGAATCCGGACGCTCGGCAAGTCCGGGCGGGTGTATCTGTTCGTGCTGGCGGCGGCAGTGTCGGCACATACGGTCCTGCTGACGGTGCTTCCGGACGGCGCGGCGCAGTATGTCGATCTGGACATTTTCGGAAAGCTCAAGATCTTCGGCGGGCACATGGCCACATTTGTGCTCGGGTACCTGCTCGGCAGCTATGAAAAGAAGATCCCCAATTGGCTGCTCGTGCTCGGCGCGGCGGTGACGCTTGCAGTGATTTCGGTCGGAACGTGGCTGCTTACGGTATGCACGGGGGAATTCAATCAGAACTTCCAGAATCAGAGCTCCGGGTTTGAGATCGTGCTGGCCGCGTGCATTTTCCTGCTGTGCAAGCAGACGTGCAACCGGCCGCCGCGCGCATGGGTCAGGGCTGCGTTGGGCTCTGTTGTGTCGCTGTCGATGGCGATCTACCTCATGCACAACATCTTCCTGAGCATGCTCTATTCCGTCGGCGTGTCGCCGCGTTCGTTTGGCGGCACGGTTGGCGTGACACTGCTGGTGTTTGCCGCGTGCTTTGCTGTGACGAAAACGGTGGCGACCGTCAAGCCTCTGTGCTACCTTGCCACAGGCAAAACGTATGCCGAGGCGTGCCGCAGCTGCAACTGGGTATATACCTTCCGCAGGCTGCGCGGACGCACCGAGACGAAAATATAAAAACGACAGGCCGGAGGAACTTCCTCCGGCCTGCCGTTTGCGCCTTCACGTTTCCGCGCGGCGCGGCGTCATGCGCCCGGCCACGACGGCGATGTAGCCCAGCACGATCGTGAGATAGTACGACGCCAGCCGCCAGATGAGCATGGCGGTCGTCAGATAGTCGCCGAACAGCGGCGAAAAGGCGAGGTAGAACGTGCCCTCGCTCGCGCCGGACGCGCCCGGCATGGGAAAGCAGCTCGCCCCGATGTACAGCAGCACCTGCGTGCCCGTGACCTGCCAGAACGGCACGCCGCGCAGCCCGAAGCCGCGATACGTGCAGTAGGCGACCGACATATACGCCGTGCACTGCAGCAGCGCGAGCGCGAGCGCCCCGGCGAGCTTGCCGCGGTGGCGGATGCCGGCGGCGAACGCGTCATGGTATTCTGCGACGAAGCTGCACCACTTTTCGGCGGCCGCCGCGGGGTCTGCGCCCCGGCGCACAAACGGGCGGCGCCGGTACAGCCAGCGGATGCACACCGTGCCGAACGCGGACATCGGCTTCGGAAAAATGGCCGAGAGCAGCACGAGCGACAGCAGCCCCGCGTGCACGAACAGCCCCAGCGCCAGCACGGGGATCCATGCAGCGCTCTGCGCCGCGAGCTTGCCGCCGCACAGGCACATGCCCACGATGCCGAGCGACACGAGCGCGATGTTCCACAGGCTGTAGACCGTGCAGATGACGGACGTAGCCGTGCCGGTCGGGATGCCGCGGCGGTGCATATGCAGCACCTGAAACGGCTGGCCGCCTGCGGCTGCGGGCGTCACGGCCGAGTAGAAAAAGCCGATCATCGACACGTCGATGCTGTCACCCAGCGGCTGCGCGCAGCCGAATGCGCGCGTGATGAGCCGGTACTTGAGCGCGTCGCACAGGTAGTACAGCAGCATGCACCCGACGATCGCAGCCGTCCAGCCCGGCATCAGCGCCTCGAGCGAGGCGCGCACGTCGCCCGCGTCGAGCGTTGCGGCGGCAAAGATCGCCAGCGCCGCCGCGCCGAGCGTCAGCAGGCCGATCGAGAGCCATTGTTTTTTCTTGTCGTGTTTCATAGGCAGACCTCGCTGCAGGAGAAGATTCTGATAAGACCTTATATTATAACGGATATGCAGGCGAAGTGCAACCAGAAACCGGGCGTCCCGACTGGGACACCCGGTTTGGCATCAAAAGACGAGCTGCACGAGCAGCATGTAGCACACGGTGCCGGCGGCGATGCTCAGCAGCGTGCTGCGCCGCCACCAGTGCAGACCCGCCGTCACGCCGACGGCGATGACCTGCGGCACCCACGCCCCGGCCGATGTGAACTGCATCCCGCGCAGGCAGTAGACCAGCAGCGAGACCATGACGGCCATGGGCAGGATCCTGCCGAGGTACTCCACGACCTTCGGCACGGCGCGGCGACCGAACAGCAGCCACGGCAGCCAGCGCTCCAAAAACGTGCACGCGGCGCAGACCGCGATGATGGCGATGCTCTGTCCGACGGAGAGGATCATGCCTGCGCACCTCCTTCGGCATACTTCGGCGCGAGCACCGGGCGCAGCAGCGTGAGCGCCGCGACCGTTACGAGCAGGGACGGCAGCAGGAACTTGTCCGGCCCGAGCAGCAGCAGCGCGCCGATGCTCGATACGGCCGCGACCACGGCGGGGATGCGCGTGCGCGCACCGCGCAGCTGATCGACCACGATGACCGTGAACAGCGCTGTGAGCGCAAAGTCGATGCCCGTGGTGTCAAATGGGATGAGCGAGCCGACGAGCCCGCCGAGCATGGAAAGCGCGACCCAGTAAAACGTCACGAATGCGGCCGTGAGCACGTAGGCCCACTTCTCGTTGACGTCGGGGCCGAAATCGTGCGAGCAGTGCAGCGAATAGTTCTCGTCGCACAGCGAATAGATCAGAAACCAGCGCCACGGGCCGAAGGAGCGGAATTTGTCGATGAACGACAGGCCGTAGAAGATATGCCGGCTGTTGAGCAGCAGCGCCAGCACGGCCACTGTGGCCAGCGACACGCCGCCGGTAAAAAACGTGACCATCAGAAACTGCAGCGAGCCCGCCAGAACGAACAGGCTGCACGCGCCCGACCACAGGAAGTTGTAGCCCGCCTGCTGCATGAGCAGCCCGTAGGCGATGCCGACGGGGAAGAAGCCGATCAGGATCGGGATCGAATGATGGAAGGCATAGGCGGCCGTTTTGCGCATGGCGCAGCGCTCCTTTCGGACGAAAAATGGCAGTGGAGCCCAGTATAACAGAGCGTTTTCGCTTTTTCAACAAAGGTTATAAAGATGTCAGCGCCCGCCCGTTGGGGCAGACGCTGACGGAACTTTTTGTGATGCGGGGTTCAGCTCAGGCCGGGGATGTTCAGACCGAAGAAGTCGGTGAGCTGGCAGAAGAGGATGAACGCCAGCAGCACGGGCACGATGAACTTGAAGCAGACCTTGAAATAGCCCGCCGCGCGGTATTTCACGCCGCTCTGCTCGCATTCGAGCTGCACGACCTCGGGCTTGAGCACCCAGCCGATGAGGATCGTCATCACGAGCGCACCGAGCGGCATGAGGATGCCCTCGGCGACCATGTCGTACAGGTCGAGCCAGCAATCGTTCCAGCCGCGCACGCTCAGGCCGAGCAGGGTAGCCGGCGTCTCGACGGCGGCGCCGCCGGCAACGCCCGCACCCAGACCGTCGAGCGCGACGAGCGAACCCGCGATGAACACGAGCGCCGCGACCTCGGACGTGTGCTTGGCACGCTTGGGCGTGAGCCCTTTTTCGATCTGCTTGTCCACGGCGTAGGCCGTGCACAGCTCGAGCATGGAGATCGACGACGTGAGCGCCGCGATCAGCACGAGCAGGTAAAACAGGAAGCCGATGAGGTTGCCGACGCTGCCCATGTGGGAGAACACGGTCTGCATCGAGGCGAACAGCAATCCGGGGCCGGCGCCGTACTCCACGCCGAAGGCGGAGCAGGCGGGCATGACGGCCATGCCGGCCATGAGCGCGATGAGCGTGTCCGCGCCGCAGACGATGAAGGCGTTGCGCTGCAGGTGCTCCTGCTTGCCGAGGTAAGAGCCGTAGGTGATCATGACGCCCAGACCGATCGACAGGGAGAAGAACATCTGTCCGGCGGCGTTTTTCAGCACGCGGCCAAAGCCGACATTCGGGTCACTGAACACGGAGAAGTCGGGGCGGAACATGAACTTGTAGCCCTCGGCAGCGCCGGGCTGGCAGGCGATGTAGGCAATGATGAACACGAGCAGGCAAAACAGCGCCGGCATGCCGATGTTGCAGAATTTCTCGATGCCGCCGTGCACGCCGCCGGACACGACGATGATGTTGAGCAGGATGTAGAGCACAAAAAACAGGATCATGCTCTTGGTATCCGTGAGGAAGTAGCCGAAGAAGTCCGTGCCCTGTCCGGACCATGCAAACGTGCTCCCGCCGAAGAGCGAGAGGAAGTAGCCCACCGTGTAGCGCAGCACGATGCCGCCGAGCACAAAGTAGAAGCACATGATGCAAAAACCGCACAGCACGCCGGCATAGCCGAGCCAGGTGTACTTTTTCGACAGCGCGCGATAGGTGCTCACACCGCTCTTGCCGCTGCGGCGGCCGAGCGCGAGCTCACCGAGCATGACCGTCACGCCCACGAGCACGACGAGCACCAGGTAAAACAGCAGGAACACGGCACCGCCGCTCTTGCCCATCTTATACGGGAACCCCCAAATGTTTCCGAGGCCGAC
>OHAU01002710.1_pt1 | contig 15966 bp, 17 predicted proteins | sample 1577181 | NCBI WGS metagenome assembly OHAU01 (sample SAMEA3541472, study PRJEB24748) | human gut metagenome | biome: human gut; feature: human-associated habitat; material: faeces | place: China | collected 2012 | reverse complement strand
GGGATTCCACACCTCACCGCACCTCTTGCAACCCCTCCGTAGGGGCGGGGTTCTCCCCCGCCCGCGGGAGGGGCAGAGCCCCTCCCCTACGCACCGCAAGATACACTTCCGTAGGGGCCGGCGTCCTCGACGGCCCGCCCCAAATTTTTCCCGCACCCACGGCAGGGCACACGGGCCCTGCCCTACAAGGCATTGCGTTATCGGGGTCGGGCGGACAGAGTCGTCCGCCCCTACAAACCGTTCCGTAGGGCGGGGTGCCCTCACCCCGCCGCCCGGCCTTGTACCGCACTCCCTTGCAAAAACCCTGTCATTGCGAACCAGTGACCGATTCACTGCTGTGGCAATCCGTCCACCCCGTCCCCGAAAATGCTTTTCCCTTCACGCAAAAAAAGGGCCCCGCCACCCGGCAGAGCCCCTTTTCAAACCGATTCAATTCATCAGAAATCCGCATTGCCCACCGTGCGCGGGTGCAGCTCCACATCCCGGATGTTGCTCACTCCCGTGAGGTACATGACCATCCGCTCAAAGCCCAGGCCGAAGCCCGCGTGCTTGCAGGTGCCGTAGCGCCGCAGGTCGCAGTACCACCAGTAGTCCTCGGGATTCATCCCCAGGTCCCGGATGCGCTTTTCCAGCATCTCCAGCCGCTCCTCGCGCTGGCTGCCGCCCACGATCTCTCCGATGCCGGGCACCAGGCAGTCCGCCGCCGCCACGGTTTTGCCGTCGTCGTTCATGCGCATATAAAACGCCTTGATCTCCGCCGGATAGTCCGTCACGAACACGGGACGCTTAAACACCTGCTCGGTGAGGAACCGCTCGTGCTCCGTCTGCAGGTCGGTGCCCCAGTCCACCTTGAAGTCGAACTTGTCGTTGTTCTTCTTGAGGATCTCCACCGCCTCGGTGTAGCTGATGCGTCCGAAGTCGCTGGAGGCCACATGCTCCAGCCGCTCCTTCAGCCCCTTATCCACAAAGCTGTTGAAGAATTCGATTTCCTGGGGGCACTTTTCCAGGACGCTTTTGATGATATACTTGATCATGGCCTCCGCCACATCCATGTCCCCGGCCAGGTCGCAGAAGGCCATCTCCGGCTCGATCATCCAGAACTCGGCGGCGTGGCGCTGGGTGTTGGAGTTCTCCGCCCGGAAGGTGGGACCGAAGGTGTACACATCGCCAAAGGCCATGGCGAAGTTCTCGGCGTTCAGCTGGCCCGAGACCGTGAGGCTGGTCTTTTTCCCGAAGAAATCCTGGCTGTAATCCACCTGTCCGTCCTGGGTCCGGGGCGGGTTTTCCAGGTCCAGGGTGGTCACCTGGAACATCTCCCCGGCGCCCTCGCAGTCAGAGCCGGTGATGATGGGGGTCTGCACATATACAAAGCCCCGATTCTGGAAAAATTCATGCACCGCATAGGCCGCCACGGACCGCACCCGGAAGGTAGCGGAAAAGAGATTCGTCCGGGGCCGCAGATGCTGGATGCTGCGCAGGAACTCCACGCTGTGCCGCTTTTTCTGCAGGGGATAGTCCGGGGCGGACTTACCCTCCACCTCCACGGACCGGGCCTTCACCTCCAGGGGCTGCTTGGCCTCCGGGGTCAGCACCACCGTGCCATGCACCACCAGGGCTGCGCCCACATTCTGACCTGCGATCTCCTTGTAGTTTTCCAGCACAGAGGCGTCCAGTACCACCTGCAGATTCTTGAAGCAGGAGCCGTCGTTCAGCTCGATAAAGCCGAAGCCCTTCATATCCCGGATGGTCCGTGCCCAGCCGCATACCACCACATCCTTGCCGTCCAGACTCTCCCGGTCGGCGAACAGGGTGGCGATTCTCATTCGATCCATAGTAATATCCACCTTTATTTGTGTTAGTATGTTCCATTATAAACACATTTTTTCAGTTTGGCAACATATTTCCTATTGACAAAGGGAAAGAAGTGTGAGAATATAAGCATAAGTTTAGAAAACAAAGCTTTGCTTACGAAAGGAGAACGCCATGACGCAGCGCGAACGGCAGATTCTCAACTGGATCGAGGCGGACCCCACCATCTCCCAGCAGGAGCTGGCGGACCGGGCGGGCATCACCCGCTCCAGTGTGGCGGTGCATATTTCCAATCTGATGAAAAAGGGCTGCATCGCCGGCAAGGGGTATATCGTCACCCGCAGTCCCTATGTCACCGTGGTAGGCGGCATGAACATGGACATCGGAGGCCGCCCCAATCAAAAGCTGGTGGGCAGGGACTCCAACCCCGGCACCGTGCGTATGAGCCCCGGCGGGGTGGGCCGGAACATCGCCCACAACATGAGCCTCATGGGACTGGATGTGCGCCTGGTCACGGCCTTTGGCGACGATGTGTACGCCCAAAAGCTGGCGGCGGTGTGCGGCGAGCTGGGCATCGACATCTCCCAGTCCCCGGTGATTCCCGGCGGCCACACCTCCACCTATCTTTTCATTAACGATGAGGAGGGGGATATGCAGCTGGCAGTGTCCGACATGGATATTTACGAAAATCTGACCCCCCGGGTCCTGGAGAGCCGCCGCCAGCTTTTAGACGGCAGCCAGGTGGTGGTGCTGGATACCAACCTCCCCTCCGAGAGCATTCAGTGGGTGGCGGAGAATTGCCGGGCCCCCATCTTCGCAGACCCGGTCTCTACCGCCAAGGCCGAAAAGCTCCGCCCTGTTCTGGGTAAGCTCCACACCCTCAAGCCGAATCGTCTGGAGACGGAGCTTCTCTCCGGGGTGCCTATCACCGACGATGACAGTCTCTGCCGGGCGGCGGACGCTCTGCTGGAGACGGGGCTGCACCGGGTGTTCATCTCCCTGGGGGCCGACGGCGTCTTTGCTGCCGACCACAGCGGCCAAAAGCGGAAGCTCCCGGCGCTGAAGGGGAACATCGTCAGCACCACCGGCTGCGGTGATGCCTTTATGGCGGCTCTGGCCTGGGCCTATCTCCAGGGCAGCGACCTGGAAAAGTCCGCCCGAGCAGGCCGGGCAGCGTCCACCGTCACCATGGCCAGCGCCGAGACCATCAGCGCCGCCATGAGCGAGCAGGCTCTGCTGGCACATATGTAAATCGTTTCAACAAACCCTATCAAATATATAATGTAAAACAGGAGGTATTTCATTATGCTGAACCGTTATCTGGACATTGCACCCGAGGTAAAGAAGGCCCTGGACGAGGGCAAGCCCGTTGTGGCCCTGGAAAGCACCATCATCTCCCACGGTATGCCCTATCCTCAGAATAAGGAGACGGCCCTGAAGGTAGAGGAGATCATCCGCTCCTTCGGTGCTGTGCCCGCCACTATCGCCATCATCGGCGGCCGCCTGAAGGCGGGCCTGACCGCAGACGAAATCGACTACCTGGGCAAGGCCGGCCACGCCGTGACCAAGGCCAGCCGCCGGGATCTGCCCGTGCTGGTAGCCAAGGGCATGGACGGCGCCTGCACCGTCACCACCACCATGATGATCGCCGCCATGGCGGGCATCAAGGTCTTTGCCACCGGCGGCATCGGCGGCGTGCATCGGGGCGCGGAGACCACCATGGACATTTCCGCCGACCTGGAAGAGCTGGCCAAGACCCCTGTGCTGGTGGTCTGCGCCGGAGCCAAGGCCATTTTGGACCTGGGCCTGACCCTGGAATACCTGGAGACCAAGGGCGTCACCGTCATCGGCTACGGCACCAAGGAGCTGCCTGCCTTCTATACCCGCTCCTCCGGCTTCGGCGTGGACTATGAGCTGGATACCCCCGATGAAGTGGCCAAGGCCTTCCATGTGAAGCAGGTCCTGGGTCAGGAGGGCGGTATGCTGGTCACCAACCCCATTCCCCAGCAGTATTCCATGGATCCCGCTGTGATTAACAAGGCCATCGACGAGGCTGTGGCCGAGTGCAAGGCCAAGGGTGTACACGGTAAGGAGACCACGCCCTTCCTGCTGGCCAAGGTGAAGGAGCTCACCGGCGGCGACAGCCTGGAGAGCAACATCCAGCTGGTGTTTAACAACGCCCGGGTGGCCTCCCAGATCGCCTGCTCCCTCAGCGAGCTGGAAAATAATGGGTGATTTTGGGTGACAATCGGTGACATTTCGGTGTCGTTTCGGTGCATGGAAGATGTACTTTTGGTGTACCTGGCGGTGCTGAATTCGGTGACATTTGCCCTGTACGGCGCAGACAAGCGCCGGGCGAAAAAAGGGCAGTGGCGCATCCCGGAAAAAACGCTCCTGATTTTGCCCCTGTTGGGGGGCAGCGTGGGCGGCATTCTGGGCATGGCCGTGTTTCACCACAAGACCCGGCATTGGTATTTTCGGTGGGGTCTGCCGGCGATGCTTTTATTGCAGGCGGCCGGGGCCGTGTACCTGCTGGCGCGGTAAAGCGATAAAGTAATATAGAGCAAAAAGCACCTCCCGGGTGGGAGGTGCTTTTTGTGCTTCGTGGGGGGGCGCAGGGGCGACCGCAAGGGTCGCCCCTACGCAGAAATCAAGAAGTGCATACAAGCGGGTCGTCGAGGACGCCGACCCCTACGAAAAAACAAGGGCGGCGTTAGGGGTGGGGGTCCTGATGCTCACCGGCCCACTCCATGAGAGCGGAGATCAGCAGGAGAACGAGGCCCGCGGCCTCGAAGATAAAGCCCAGGACGGTGGCGTCGATGAGCAGAAAGGCGGCGCCGATGATGATAAGGCCTAAGTACAGAGCATGCTTTGCTTTCATGTTGTCCCTCCCGTTTTCTGAAAAACTTTTCTTGTAAATACTGCGGAAACGAAAAAAGCGTTCCTCTTTGCTGAGTATACCATACAGAAACCGGGACTGTCAAATGAAAAAGCGAATTCGGTATCGTTCAGGAGACGATAATTCCCTCATGGTCTACGGGGAGGGGGAGCTGCTGCCAGTGGCCCGGGAGCTGGGAGAGACGGGAGGCCAGCTTTTCATCAAAGTCCGGGTCCGCCGACAGGCACAGGAGGGTGGGGCCTGCACCGGAGAGGAAGAAGGCCACGCAGCCGCAGTCGTGGGCCAGCTTTTCCGCCGCACCGAAGCCGGGGATCAGGGCGCGCCTAAAGGGCTGGTGGAGCTTATCGCGGAGGGCCACGGAGATGGTCTCCGCATCGCCGTTTTCCAGGGCCCGCAGCAGCACGGCGGTGCGGGAGACATTGAAGATGGCGTCACCGTAGGAGACCTCCTTGGGCAGGACGCTCCGGGCCAGGTGGGTGGAGAGCTGGAAGTCCGGGATCAGGGCCGTGCAGCGGAGGCTCTTGTGGAGACTGTACCGGGCGATGTAGGGCCGATCGTTTTCCACAAAGGAGGCAACCAGGCCGCCGAAAATGGCCGGGGCCAGGTTATCCGGGTGACCCTCGATGTCGTTGCACACGGCCAGCAGCTCCTCCCGGGTGAGAGGGGAGCCGTGGTTTGCGTTGGCGCCGGCGGCGCCGGCGGCTATCAGGGCGGCGCTGCTGCCCAGGCCCCGGCAAATGGGAATGTCCGCCCGGATAGAAAGGCGCAGGCCCGGCATGGGCAGGCCCAGCTTCGCCAGCACGGCCTTATAGGAGACCACGGCCAGGTTTTCCTCCGTGGCGTAGTCCGGCTCAACTCCCTCAAAATAGAGGCCCTCCGGCACTTCCTCAAAGGTGAGGGTATTATACAGGGCCAGAGCCAGACCCAGGGTATCGAAGCCGGGGCCCAAGTTGGCGGTGGTGGCGGGGACACGGACGGTTACCATTGCTTTTCACCTGCTTTCCGGAGAACATAGGAGAGCATATCCTCCCGGCCGATAACATCCCGGTGCCGCACGGGCTTTTCCCGCAGAGCCGCCAGGTTTTTGGGAACGGGCACGCCGGTGCAGGCGTGGAGATCGTCCATGACGGCGAATTCGTCATCGGACACCCGCTGACCCAGGGCGGAGAGAACGGCGGCGGGGAACTTATAGGGGCTGGCGGTGGAGAGGACCACCACCGGCGCACCGTCGTGATGGGTGTGGGAGAACTGATCGGCTACGGTCCAGGCCACGGCGGTGTGGGGGTCCAGCAGGTACTTTTCCCGGGCCCAAACCTTTCCGATGGTGCGCCCGGCGGCGTCATCATCGCAGCAGCCGCAGGAGAACTCCGATTGAAGCTTCCGGAGTAGCTCCTCCGTGACCTTATAATGGCCCTGCTCGTTCAAATCCTTCATGAGGGAGGCCACATAGCTGTCGTCCCCGGTGAGGAGGCTCAAAAGCCGCTCTAAATTGCTGGAGACCAAAATGTCCATGGAGGGGGAGGTGGTCTTATAGAAGGTGCGGCGCTTATCATAGACGCCGGTGGAGAGGAAGTCGGTAAGGACATCGTTGCGATTGGAGGCGCAGATCAGGCGGCCTACGGGCAGGCCCATGCGCTTGGCAAAATACCCGGCCAGGATGTCGCCGAAGTTGCCGGTGGGGACACAGAAATGGACCGGCTCGCCTACCCGGATGCGGCCCCGGCGGACCAGGTCGGCATAGGCCTTGAAATAGTAGACGATCTGGGGGGCCAGGCGGCCGATATTGATGGAGTTGGCCGAGGAGAGGCGCAGACCGGGGAGATCCTCCTGGTCACAGGAGGCGAAGATCTGCTTTACGCCGGTCTGGGTATCGTCGAAATTGCCCCGGACGGCGCAGACCTTTACATTGGCACCCTCCTGGGTGACCATCTGAGCCTGCTGTACGGCGGAGACGCCGCCGTAGGGGTAGAACACGATGATCTTGGTGCCGGGGACATCGTGGAAGCCCTCCAGGGCTGCCTTGCCCGTGTCACCGGAGGTGGCGGTGAGAATGAGCATTTCATCCCGGATATTCTCCAGGGTACGGGCCTGACTGATGAGCTGGGGCAGCAGGCTCAGGGCCACATCCTTAAAGGCACTGGTGGGGCCCCGGAACAGCTCCAGCACGTAGCGGTCGCCCACCTTTACCAGCGGGGTCAGCTCCTCCGTCTCAAATTTCCCGGCGTAGCCCCGGCGGACCAGACCGTCCATATCCGGGTAGTCCGGCAGCAGGGCCGAGAGGATGCGGGCGGAGAGGGTGAGGGTGTCCGCCTCCAGGAGAGACTGCCAGTTAAGAACGGGGATGGCTTCGGGCATATAGAGTCCCCCGTCCGGCGCGATGCCCCGGAGTACGGCGGCAGCGGGAGAGGCCGTAAGGGCGCGGTTGCGGGTGCTTTGATATTTCATACAAGTTTCTCCAATCTTTTTCTTGCATTTTGCATAATGATATGATACACTGTCCCCAAGAAAAAAGCAAGTGTTTTTTACTGGCGGACAAAACAGGGTTTTTTGTCAATGGACTTGAAAACCTTGCATCAATTTCCGATGAAAGCGAGGCAAAATAATGTTAAAGGTGCTGAAATTCGGCGGCTCCTCCATGGCGGACGCCAAGCAATTTGAAAAGGTGAAGAGTATTGTGCAGGCGGACCCGGCCCGGCGGGTGGTCATCGTTTCCGCCGCAGGAAAGCGGTTTTCCGACGACCACAAGCTGACGGACCTGCTGTATCTGTGCTATGCACATCTTAAATACGGGGTGTCCTGCGACACGGTATTCGACATGATCCGCTCCAGGTACATGGAGATTCGGGACGACCTGGGGCTGAAAACGGACCTGGAAACGGAGTTTGCCGCCTTGCGAAAGAAGATGGACGCAGGCATCAGCCAGGACGAGCTGGTGAGTCGGGGCGAATATTTCGCGGCAAGGCTCATGGCGGACTACCTGGGCTACGACTTCCTGGACAGCGAGCTGTGGCTGAAGTTTAACCTGGACGGCACGGTGGACCAGGAGAAGAGCTACGAGATCCTGGCCCGGACGGCATCCGGCCGGCGGGTGGTGATCCCGGGCTTTTACGGCACCATGCCCGACGGCAGCATCAAGACCTTTACCCGGGGCGGCAGCGACATCACCGGCGCCCTGGCGGCGGCGGCCCTGGACGCGGATGTGTATGAAAACTGGACGGATGTGTCGGGCTTCCTCATGGCGGACCCCCGGATCGTGAAGGACCCGCTGCCCATTGAGCGCATTACCTACTCGGAGCTGCGGGAGCTGAGCTACATCGGAGCCCAGGTGCTCCACGAGGGGACCATCTTCCCGGTGCGGGAGAAGAATATTCCCCTGAACATCCGCAACACCAATCAGCCGGAGCATCCGGGCACCATGATCATGGAGTCCTTCGACGAGACGGAGGAGAGCCTGGACGGAAACTTCATTACGGGTATCGCCGGACGGAAGAATTTCACCGTTATCACCATCACCAAAAACGGCATGAGCAATGAGGTGGGCGTGCTGCGGCGGATTCTGGAGGTGCTGGAAAAGTATCAGCTGGTGCTGGAGTACCTGCCCTCGGGCATTGACAGCGTTTCCCTGGTGGTGGCGGCGGACAAGCTGCGGCCCTGCCAGTATCAGCTTTTGGGCGACATTCAGAAAATGCTGAAGCCCGACAGCATCCATGTCACCGAGGACATGGCCATTGTGGCGGCGGTGGGCCGGAAAATGGCCTTTAAGCCCGGCACCTCGGGCAAGATCTTCGCCGCTCTGGGCGAAAACGGCATCAACATCCGCATGATTACCCAGGGGCCCGACGAGCTGAACATTATCGTGGGCGTGGACAACAAGGACTTTGCCGGAGCGATCCGGGTGCTGTACGACAGCTTTGTAAAATAAAAAACGGAGGATACTGAGATGAAAAAATATAAGGTAGCGATTTTGGGCGCCACGGGTGCCGTGGGCCGGGAAATGATGAAGATTTTGGCGGAGCGGAGCTTCCCGGTGGAGGAGCTGCATCTGCTGGCGTCGGAGCGATCCGCGGGGCAGAAGATCCAGTGGCAGGGCCGGGAGCTGACCGTGGAGCCGGCCTGCGACGAGGCGTTCCGGGGCCTGGACATTGTGCTGGGCGCGGCGGAAAATGACATTGCAAAGCGGTTTGCACCGGCCATTGTAAAGGCGGGGGCGGTGTTTGTGGACAACTCCAGCGCCTTCCGTCTGGACCCGGATGTGCCGCTGGTGATCCCGGAAATTAACCCGGAGGACGCCAAAAAGCACAAGGGCATCATCGCCAACCCCAACTGCACCACCATCGTGTCCCTGGTGGCCATCAACGCCCTGAACCAGGACAGCCCCATTGAGAGCATTGTGGCAAGCAGCTACCAGGCTACCTCCGGCGCTGGCGCAGGCGGGCCTATTGAGCTGATGAACGAGGTGGAGGCCCTGCGGGAGGGCAAGAGCTACGAGCCCAAGGTATTTCAGTATCAGATCGCGTACAATGTGATCCCGCAGATCGGCGGCGAGGCCTTTGAGGGCTACACCTCCGAGGAGATGAAGATGCAGAACGAGGGGCGCAAGATCATGCATCTGCCGGAGCTGAAGGTCAGCTGCACCTGCGTGCGGGTGCCGGTGGTGCGCAGCCACAGTGTGTCCATCGTGGTGCGCACCAAGGAGAAGATCTCTGTGGAGCGGGCCAGGGAGCTGATTGCCGCCGCCCCCGGCTGCCGGCTGGTGGACGACCTGAAGAATAAGAAGTATCCCATGCCTTTGGACACCAGCGACCAGGATACGGTGTTTGTGGGACGGATTCGGGACGACCTGACCTCGGACAACGGACTGAACATCTGGTGCTGCGGCGACCAGGTACGCAAGGGCGCGGCCACCAACGCCGTGCAGATCGCGCAATTGTTGATTGAAGAATAAGAAAAATTTTCCCCCGGCGGATGGCTCCGTCGGGGGAAAATTTTTTGCTTAATAATCTACGGTGCCGTCCAGGACCTTCAGGTCGTAGGGCTCAAAGACCACATGACGGTAGGCATCTACATCCATCTTGACGCCGGTCCAATCGGAGTGGATCTCGCCGTTTTGCTTGATGAGGATGTCGTAGAGAATGTCGTAGGTGATGCCGTCCTCGCCCTTTTCCGTGATGGTGGAGTAGGGGAGGGTCTTGTGGTAGGTCATGTGCAGGCCCTTATAGAGGAAGTGGAAGCCGTTGCGCATACGGCAGCCGTCCAGGCCCATGTAGGTAAAGTACTTCTTCAGGTCCCGGAGGATGGGGTCGTTTTCCTGCTCGTAGAGGTTTTCCGGGGTGGTCTCGGTGTAGTCGTAGCGGAACTGGATGGGGATGCCGTAGGGCAGGAAGCGCTCGGCATAGTCCACCAGCCTGGCCGCAGGATAGTTTTTATACAGCACGCAGTTGATACGGGTGGGGCAAGCAATGCGGGCGATGACCTCATCCGGAGACTCCTCCACATACTTCACCAGGTGGCGGGAAATATTCATGCAGGTGATCTTGTCCTTGTTTTTCTCCGTGAAGGCCAGCATTTTCTCCGCCGGGCAGTGGGGCTGCACGGGGAAGGTGGTGTTAATATAAATCTTGTGAGTGGCCGGGATGGCGTCCAGCATCTGCTGCAGAGCGTCTAAATTCGCCAGGGGCTCGCCGCCGGTGAACACAAAGTCGCACGCCGGGGTGATGGAATCCATGGTGCGAATGCTGCGAAGGATGGCCTCCAGGCTGAAGCCGCTGCAGTCGGCATATTCCTTTTTATTGATGCAGAACGGGCAGTGGTTGGCGCAGTCGTACGGGACGAAAACCGTGACGGTGGCGCCGCCTGCCCGGGTCTTGTAAGGATGGCTCATGTTGATGGATCTACCTCTCCGAAAAAAATCTCCAGTACATATTACAACGAAAAATGTCAAAAAGCAAGAAAAACATAGAAAAATAGTCGTTATTTTTTTCACCAGGCTTCAAAAAACACGGATTTGAATGGCGAGGGACACCCAGCCTTACCGCTTGGGTAGTTTTTCGCTTTATTGACAACTTGTTTCTTATGGAAGGCCGGGACGGAGTCAATAGACCTGGGAGGTGCGGAGCTCCCGACGGATCTGACGCAGGGCGGCGTCCTCTCCCTGCTCCTTCAGCAGCAGGAGCCAGCGATCCAGCAGGGCTGCGGTCTCCTCATTGATCCACAGGCGACCCTTGGTGCGGTGAAAGTAGTCGTAGGCGGAGGCGTCGGTGTATTTTTCGCCCTGGTAGACACGGCAGGCGGCGATGCGGTCGCAGAACATCTCCGCCACATATTTTTTCGGCATCTTGCAGCCGCCCATGGTCACGGTGCCGTCGGGGCCGATGCGGTAGTCGATCCAGTACTCGAAGTGATGGCGGTTGCGGCCCTTGTGGTGCAGCCAGGACAGGCTGACGCCGGTTTCGCTGCGCTCCTGGTCGTTGGGGCTGCGAAAGCCCTGGTAATACTTGGCACTGCGCCAGAACTCCGTGGGGCTGTACTTGCTCAGGTCATGGGTGAGGCCCTGCCAATACAGGCCCAGACGAAAGCAGTAGTGCCGCACCAGGCGGCGGTGGCGAGTGACGGTTTCCAAATGTTCCCGAATGTGCATTTCCCGGACCTCCATCGGAAAGATGCCTCCAGTATAGCACAGTTTACCCAAAAAGGACAGGGGGATGCAGGGGAAATAAAAAATTACCGTTGCTGATATGGTATCAACAACGGTAATGGATTTGGTTGCGGAGGGAGGACTTGAACCTCCGACCTCCGGGTTATGAGGCAGTCTCAAGCACAAATCGGAGCCATTTCGACTCCGATTTGTGCTTTTTACCACCATTCGCTCGGCGGATTTTCCATTGTTTCCGTCCAGCCCTGCCCGCTTTTTTCGGATTCTGGGTCAAAACTGGGTCAGGATCGCGTCACAGGCGGTTTTCAATGTGAGCCATTTCATGCGTCTGCCAATTCTTGCTGCTTTTTGTAGTCTTCGCCCCAAGCCCACATGGAATCCAGAATGGGCTTCAGGCTTTTGCCCAGTTCCGTCAGCGAATACTCCACTCTCGGCGGCACTTCGGCATAGACCTCACGGTGAACAAGCCCGTTTTCCTCCATCGCCCGGAGCTGGGCGGTCAAAACCTTCTGAGACACATTGCCTACGGACTTTTTCAGCTCGCCGAACCGCTTCGTTCCCGGCATCAGGTCGCGCAGGATCAGCACCTTCCACTTATCCCCGATGAGGGTCAGCGTGGTCTCCACGGGACAGGCGGGAAGAGCGGCTTTTGCGGTCATTTCGCCCATATTTGAGAATCCCTCCATAAAAATTTTTCCAAGCGCCAAATTGCCGGAAAACCCAGTAACGGCGCAATCGTTTCTTTCTGGTAACTGCTCATTAGTTTCTATTTGGTAACTACGGCACAATATTGTGCTTACTTTACGAATGGGGGCTACGGTATTACTATAACGCCAGAGGCAAACGAAAGCAAGCCCAATCACCAAGGAGGTCACTCAAAATGAAAAAAATTCTATCTCTCACGATGGCTCTTGCCATGCTCGGCACGGCTCTCACCGGCTGCGGCTCAAAGGACGCTGCTGCCCAAACACCCGCTGAAAACACCCAGCAGACGGCGCCTGTCCAGCAGGAACAGAGCCAGACCGAAAAGGCGCTGGCGCTCATCAACACCTTTGCCACCGGCGATACGGACGCCGCCCGCAGCCTGTTGGCGGATGGCTACATCCAGCACAATCTGGCATACGGCACCGGTGCGGATGCCTTCATCGGCTCCGTGGAATATCTTGCATCTGCTGATGTGAAAACCACTGTGAACAACATCCGGGCTTTTGAGGATGGCGACAAGGTGTTCTTGCAGACGATTTACAATTTTGCCGGTGCCGGTGAGCAGGTCGCCTTTGACATCTTCCGTTTCGATGAGGACGGCAAGATCGCCGAGCATTGGGACAATCTGGCGGCGCTGGCCGAGCCGAATCCCTCCGGTCATACCCAGACAGACGGCACGATGGAGGTCACGGATCTGGACAAGACCGAGGAAAACCGGGAGCTGGTCAAGAATTTCCTCTACGATGTCATGCAGGGCAACAACCTTGACAAGACCCCGGATTACTTTGACGGTGATGCCTACATCCAGCACAACAGCGGCATTGCCGATGGCGTGTCCGGTCTGAACGCCGCGCTGGGCGCTCTGGCGGAGCAGGGCATTTCCATGGTGTACGATGAAGTCCACATGGTTCTGGCGCAGGGCAACTTCGTCCTTGCCGTCAGCGAGGGTACCTTCGGCGGCGCGCCCACCAGCTACTATGACCTGTGGCGTGTGGAGAATGGCAAGATTGCCGAGCATTGGGATGTGATGGAGACCATCGCAGACCAGGCCACCTGGCAGAATCAGAACGGTAAGTTCTGATCGTTACCCGGAGGTAACCATACCACAATATTGTGCGTACTTCACAAGCCGTACAAATCGCATTACAATCAAAGCATCAAGAGAAAACAACAAATTACGGAGGTATTTATCATGAATAAAGTCGTTGAATTTCTGAATGCCAACCCCGTGCAGTATCTGGCTACCGTCGGTCGTGACGGCAAGGCAAAGTGCCGCCCCTTCATGTTCGCTGGCGAACTGGACGGCAAGCTGTGGTTCTGCACCAACAACACCAAGGACGTCTACAAGGATATGCAGGAGAACCCGGAGGTGGAGATCTCCGTTTCCAGCCCGGAATACGCATGGATTCGTCTGCATGGCAAGGCTGTGTTTGAGAACAACATGGCTGCCAAGGAAATGTGCATCCGGAACCCCATTGTGAAGGGTCAGTACGGAGAGGCCGCCAACCCCATCTTTGAGGTGTTCTATCTGGAGAATGCCCACGGCATCATTGCCGACTTCTCCGGCAACCCTCCCTACGAGTTCTAAGGAACACGCGGCGGCCACACCGAAAGGGAGGCCGCCGCGTCCTTTATAAAATCATTTCGTTAAGGCGGTGGAAAAATGACCCAAGCACAGCGGCGGCTGTTTCTCATCCAGTCGCTTTTGAAAGAGAAAACAGAATATCGGGATATGGGCATACCGGCCGATATAAACAGCCAGCGTCAGCTTTTGCGTGGTCTGATGAATATTCGCGCACCTCAGAGTGTTAGCGCGGATTTCCTGCAAACGCAAGACGCCTATCTGCAAGGCGAAACCGCCGCAAAGGGTATCACGGATATTGCCGACCTGACACCCATCCAGCCGGGGCTGTATCTCTGGCAAGGTGACATTACCACGCTGAAGTGCGATGCCATCGTCAACGCGGCAAACTCCAGCATGACCGGCTGCTATATTCCCAACCATCGCTGCATTGATAACGCCATTCACACCTTTGCAGGCGTGGAACTGCGCCTTGCCTGCGCGGAACGGATGGAACAGCAAGGCCATCCCGAACCCACCGGACAGGCGAAAATCACCCCGGCGTTCAATTTGCCCTGCCGCTATGTGCTGCATACGGTTGGTCCGATTATCAGCGGTCGAGTAACCAAAGAGGACAAAGAACTGTTGGCTTCCTGTTATCATTCTTGTCTGGAGCTGGCGGCAGAGAATAGCTTGGAAAGCGTGGCGTTCTGCTGTATTTCCACGGGAGAATTTCACTTTCCCAATGAGCAGGCGGCGGAGATTGCAGTCCGGACGGTCAAAGAATTTCTCAAAAAGCAAACCAGTGTCAAGAAGGTGATCTTCAATGTTTTCAAAGATTTGGACAAGGCCATTTATGAAAAGCTGCTCTGAGCCGATTGAACGTCTGAAAGCTGTATTGCAGGACTGTGATGCCGTGGTGATCGGTGCCGGTTCCGGACTGTCCACGGCGGCGGGCTTCACCTACACCGGCGAACGGTTTGAAAAATACTTTTCCGACTTTGCGGCAAAGTACGGTATCCAAGATATGTATTCCGGCGGCTTTTATCCATTTGCTACGCCGGAGGAACACTGGGCCTATTGGAGCCGGTATATCTGGGTCAACCGATACATGGATGCGCCGAAGCCTGTGTACAAGGATTTATTGGCGCTTGTCAGAGACAAAGACTACTTTGTGATTACCACCAATGTTGACCACTGCTTTCAGAAAGCAGGCTTTGATAAAAAGCGTCTGTTCTACACGCAGGGAGATTACGGCCTGTTTCAATGCTCAGAGCCGTGCTGTCAGGAAACCTTTGATAACGAGGCGGTTATTCGGGAGATGATGGAGCGGCAGAAAGATATGAAAATCCCGACAGAGCTGCTCCCTGTCTGCCCCCACTGTGGGAAACCATTGACCATGAACCTGCGTTCTGACAACAAGTTTGTCGAGGATGAAGGCTGGCACAGAGCAGCGGAACGGTATGAGAATTTTCTACGCACCCGTGAGGGCGGAAGAATCCTCTTTCTGGAGTTGGGCGTTGGCTACAACACCCCAGTCATCATCAAATATCCCTTCTGGCAGATGACGGCGAAGAACCCGAGCGCCACTTACGCCTGTATCAACCAAGGGCAGGCAATGTGTCCGCGGGAGATCCAGCAGCAGGCGATCTGTATCGATGCGGATATTGGCTGCATCCTGCGGGGGCTTTCACAAATGTAAATAGGGGACACAAGAAAACGGCAAGTTAGTCGCTTTGACAAGCGGGGGCCGGGAGTTTCAGCAGCATGCGGAGCACACCGGGAGTAGTGATACCACCCCTGCCTCGCACACGCAGAAAACCATGAGCGCCGGATGTACAAATCCCGATTTCGACAGAAGCAAAAAAGATCACGCAGCCCGGCGGGGCCGCGACGCCTCGGGACAGCGACGCGCATAAGCGCATCGCTGTCCCGGAGGCTCTTTGCGTTCTTCGGGAGTACCCTCGACCGAGACCCAAAAAGGGCAAAGTTTGCCGTTTTAAGCCCCGGCCACGCAGGGATTTCAAAACGCGTGGAATGCTCCGAGGGTAGTGATACCACCCCCACCCAAAACACCCCCTGTTTCGGCGTGCGAGCCGCTGTGTGCGATCTTTCTCCGAAAGCCGAGTGTGTACCCACTTTTGTCAACGGAAGCAAATGTGAGGCGTTTGTGTCGGAGGTGTTGAAGGCCGTGTGACCAATGCATTGGAAACGTTGGTATGACTGCATTTCCTACGCCTTTCACGGCTTTTTCGAGGACGAAAAAGGAGCGAGGACGAAAAAGGAGCAGGAGAAAGGCATTGGCGCTTTTCGCGCCAATGCCTATTCACAGCAGCCCGC
>OHAU01002703.1_pt1 | contig 15992 bp, 13 predicted proteins | sample 1577181 | NCBI WGS metagenome assembly OHAU01 (sample SAMEA3541472, study PRJEB24748) | human gut metagenome | biome: human gut; feature: human-associated habitat; material: faeces | place: China | collected 2012 | reverse complement strand
CGTAAGGCAGCGCAAAAATTTTGGGCACCGCAACAGGATCATCGGCCCCTACGGACTGTTTACCGATAGAATTTCGTAGGGGGCGATGCCCACATCGCCCCGGTGGCACCAGCTTTCATGTCATGCGTAGGGCGGGGTGAGGGCATCCCGCCCTACAACCACACACTTTGTAGGGCGGGGCCCGTGTGCCCCGCCGGGGGTGCGGTGGAAAACCGATTCGGGTCGTCCGGGAGGCCGACCCCTACGCTCCATTCAACGATAGAGCTTCGTAGGGGCGGACGACCCTGTCCGCCCGGCGGTGGGCTTGTTTTCCCTTTCCCTCTTGCATTTCTCCCGGTTTTGCGGCATACTGGGGGTGTTCAATCTTACATTAAAGGAGTTTTCGCCATGGAAACCGTGAAGCTATATTATGAAAATGCATTTTTGCGAGAATTTGACGGGGTGGTGGTCGATTGCCGTCCCCAAGGAAAAAAGTGGCTGGTGCAGCTTAATCAAACTGCCTTCTATCCCGAGGGAGGCGGCCAGCCTGCCGACCATGGGATTTTAGGCGGCGCCAAGGTCACCGATGTCCACGAGCGGGACGGGGTGATTCTCCACACCTGCGACCGGGCTCTGACGGTGGGCGAGACCGTCCACGGGGAAATCGACTGGGCCCGCCGCTTTGACCATATGCAGCAGCACTCCGGGGAGCACATCGTCAGCGGAATGCTCTGCGCCGCCTATAACTGCGACAACACCGGCTTCCACCTGGGCGAGGAGTCTGTCATCATTGACTACAACGCCGACATCCCCTGGGAGGGGGTACTGGACATCGAGGCCCGGGCCAACCGCTACCTCTGGGAAAACCACCCCTTTGAGGCCCTCTACCCCAGCGCCCAGGAGCTGGCCGCCCTCCCCTACCGGAGCAAAAAGGAGCTCACCGGCCAGGTGCGCATCACCCGCTTCCCCGGGGCTGACTGCTGCGCCTGCTGCGGCACCCATGTGGCCTATTCCGGGCAGGTGGGGCTGGTGAAATTCATCGGCTGGCAGAAATTCCGGGACGGCGTGCGCCTGGAGCTGCTGTGCGGCAGCCGCGCCCTGCATTACCTGGCCCTGAACTGGGCGCAGAACACCGCCGTGGGCCGGAGCCTGTCCGTAAAGCCCGGCAAGACCGCCCAGGCCGTGGAGCGGCTGCAGGGGGAGCTGCAGGCGGTGAAGGCCCGGTGTGCGGACCTGGAGGAGAGCAGCTTTCAGCGGCTGGCGGAGGACTACCGGGACGCAGGAAATGTGCTGCTGGTGCAGCCGCCTATGGAGTCGGACAGCGTGCGCCGGCTGTGCGACGCGGTGAGCCGGCGCTGCGGGGGCCGGTGCGCCGTGTTTGCCGGAGCAGACGGCAGCTACAAATACGCCGTCATCCACCCGGGTCAGGACATTTCTCCCCTGATCAAGGCCCTGAATGCCCAGCTCCATGGCCGGGGCGGCGGACGGGACGGCTTCGCCCAGGGCAGCGCCGCCTGCACGAAGGAGGAAATTCGCCGTTTTTGGGCAGAAAGCGCATAAAACAAGGAAAAAAGGCCGGAAAAGCCTGCGTTTTTTAGCTTTTTCGGTCTTTTCTTTTCCTTAAAAAGGTGTTATACTGGCTGGGTCTGAAGTTTCAAAGAGGGTAAATGCTATGCAAAAGGAAAACAAGCTGGGCGTCATGCCCATTGACAAGCTGATATGGAATATGTCCCTGCCCATCATCATCTCCATGCTGGTGCAGGCCCTGTATAACATCGTGGACAGCGTGTTCGTCTCCTGGGTCAGCGAGGCGTCCCTGACGGCGGTGTCTCTGGCCTTCCCGGCCCAGAACCTGATGATCTCCCTGGCCTCCGGCACCGCCGTAGGCGTCAACGCGCTCATGGGCCGGGCCCTGGGCGCCAAGGATCAGAAGCGGGCGGACACCGTGGCTATGAACGGCCTGTTCCTGGCCTTTGTGGGCTTTGTTCTGTGCGCCGTCCTGGGTCTGACCCTGTCGGACTTCTATTTCCGCAGTCAGACCGATGTGGAGGAGATCATTCAGATGGGCAACCGGTATCTGATGATCGTCATGGGCGCATCCGTGGGTATTTTCGGCCAAATGATGCTGGAGCGGCTGCTTCAGGGCACCGGCCACAGCATTCTCTCCATGTATACCCAGGGGACCGGGGCTGTTATCAACATCATCCTGGACCCCATTTTCATCTTCGTGTTCAAGATGGGTGTAGCCGGGGCGGCCGTTGCCACGGTCATCGGGCAGGTTTTTGCCTGCATCTTTGCCCTGGTGCTGAATCTGAAGAAGAATCCGGAGATTCACCTGGTGTTCCGGGGCTTCCGGCCCAACTGGTCCATCATCGGCAGCATTTACGCCATCGGCCTGCCGTCGGTGGTGATGATGGCCATTGGCTCGGTGATGACCTTCCTGATGAACAAGATCCTCATCACCTATCACTCCGCCCGGGAAACCGCCGCCACGGCCTTCGGTATCTACTTCAAGCTCAATAGCTTTGTGTTCATGCCCGTGTTCGGCCTGAATAACGGCGTTATCCCCATCATCGCCTTTAACTACGGCGCCCAGCAGCGCCGCCGCATGATCGAAACCATCAAGCGCAGCACCGTCTACGCCTCCTGCGTGATGGTCCTGGGCATGGTGATTTTCCAGCTCCTCCCCGGCACCCTGCTGAAAATTTTTAAGGCCACGGACACCATGATGTCCGTGGGCATCCCGGCTCTGCGCATCATCTCCCTGAGCTTCTGCATGGCCGGGGCCTGCATCGCCCTGGGGGGCTGCTTCCAGGCCCTGGGCAAGTCTATGTATTCGCTGATCGTGTCCTTCATCCGCCAGCTGGTGCTGCTGATCCCCGTGGCCTTCGTCCTGGCGCAGATCGGTCACAGCATGGGCAACGACAACCTGGTCTGGTGGTGCTACCCCATTGCGGAGGTGTTCTCCCTGGGCGTGACCCTGCTGTGCTACCGGCGTCTGTACCGCACCCTGATCTCCAAGCTGCCCGAAAATGGCCCGGAAATCCCGGCTTAACATTGTATCATGTCAAAGCGCCTCGCAGAGTTTGCCGCCCGCAGGCGGCAAAGACCGAAGGGTTCTTCGACAGGCAGGAAAAGGACCGCTCCCGTTGGAGCGGTCCTTTTCCTGTTTAAGAGGGGGAGGGGAAGAATTTACTATGGGAAAGAACAGACTTCTTGTACTTACTTAGCTCTTCGTGGCAGCAGAAACGATACCCACCACTGCCAAAATACCCGCCAAAGCGGCCAAAATAACATTTAGGATCATTGTTCTGACCTCCTTTTTCTTATTTCAGGTTTTCCCTGTTCGGGTTGATTTCATATTAGCAGAATCTTAGCAATTTGTAAAACGAATGTTATTCATCATTTTCATGAAATTTACTTGTGCCTGACACGCAGATGTGCTATAATAATTAAGCAATAGGCTGTCAAAAAGCCTCGCAGAGTTCGCGTCCGCAGACGCGAAAAATTAAAATCATTTTTCACCGCGACATGCGCGTGGGGAAAAATACCTCTCAGACTGCAAGTGTGGAATTTTGCCGCAAGGCGGCAAAATTATGCGCGCAGCAGGCTGCAAACCTTTTGTCGGAAAAATCTGAAGGATTTTTCGACAGCCTCAAAAGGAGGGGGTGCGCCATGAGCGTGACAAAATACCAGGTTTTTCTGACGGTGGCGGCCTGCGGGGGCTTTACCCGGGCGGCGGAGGAGCTGCACTTCACCCAGTCCGGGGTCAGCCACACCGTGGCCGCCTTGGAGAGCGAGCTGGGGGTGCCGCTGTTCGTCCGAAACCGCAGCGGCGTGACCCTCACCGCCGATGGCCGGGCTCTGCTGCCCTATATCCAGGCCCTGTGGGACGACGCCCGCCGCCTGGAGCAAAAGGCCGCCGACCTCCGGGGTCTGGACACGGGCCTGGTGCGGGTGGCCACCTTCAGCAGCGTGTCCATCCAGTGGCTGCCGTACCTGCTGAAGTCCTTTCGGGAGGTACACCCCCATATTGAGTTCGAGCTGCTGCCCTTTGTGGAAAACGCGGAGCTGGAGGAGGCGGTGCTCAGCGGCAAGGCGGACTGCTGCTTTGCCAGCCTTCCCACCATGCAGCCCCTGGACACCTGGCTGCTGCACCGGGACCAGTGGCGGGTCATCGTGTCCTATGGGCATCCCCTGGCCGGCCGGGACCCCTTCCCCTTAGAGGCTCTGTCCACGGAGCCCTTCATCTTCCTGCAGGAGGGCGACGACTATGAGATTCAGGCGGTGCTGGACAGTCTGCAGGTGCGGCCCAATATCCAGTACATCCTTCGGGACGACCTTTCCATCCTGGCTATGGTCTCCAACGGCCTGGGCATCAGCATCATGCCGGAGCTGGAGCTGGAGCACTGCCCCTACCCCCTGGTGGCCTGTCCCCTGCCCCGGTCCTTTTACCGCAACATCGGCATCGCCGTGAAGGACAAAAACGCTCTGTCCCTGTCCACCCGCTGCTTCATAGACCACACCCGCCACTGGGTAGGGACCCATTACAGTAAATAAGGGCCGGTGAACGCCGGACCAAATATATTTACTTATTGACAAATTTACGGTTTTTTACTATAATTTCGCCAGGTGCTGCACGAACGGCAGGCGGTTGGCCACACCACCCGAAAGGGGGTGAGGCGCATGCGGATCACTTTACATATCGGGCCATTTACGGTCACGATCATTGTAAAACGCAGAAACCGCCACCCCGGCAGGTGACGGTTTCTATGAAACTTTAATTTCACTTTGTTAGGGCTAACCGCTTGTCGCAGCGCCTTTCTATCCTCATTATAGCAGAAATGTCCCCTTTGTCAAGGGCAGCTCCCCTTATTTGTAGAAGCCCGTCTCCTCCTCCAGGGCCATAGGCAGGCCGTTGTGGTACACGGGAATAGAGGAGAACTTGAAGCGGCTGGCCTTGTGCTTTTGGTCGATCTGCTTCTTAATTTCCGGGTCGCAGATCCCCCGGCGCACATACTCATTCACAGCGTGGTAGGTAAAGCCCAGGTTGTCCTCGTCCGTGAGGCCGGTGAGCCCGTCAGAGGGGGGCTTTTGCAGGAAATGCTCCGGCAGACCCAGGACGCGGCCCAGGGCGATGACCTCCTCGGTGGTGTACATGCCCAGGGGCGAAAAGGCCCCGGCGCTGTCGCCGTAAATGGTGCAGTAGCCCACCCAGTCCTCGGAGAGGTTGGAGGTGTTCAGCACCGTGCCGCCGGGGAGGGACTGGGCCACGGCATAGAGCGTGGCCATGCGGATGCGGGAGGGCAGGTTCACGGTGGTCTGGCGGCTGGGCTCCAGGCCCGCCTTCTTCATCTCAACCAGCACCCCCTGCACTGCGTCGTGGATGTTGATGGTGCAGTGGGGAATTTGCAGATGCTCCACCAAGCCCCGGGAGAAGTCAATGTCCGGCTGCTCGCCGTCGGGCATCAGCACACCGTACACATTCTCCCGCCCATAGGCCGCCACAGCCAGGGCCGCCACGGTGGAACTGTCCTTGCCGCCGGAGATGCCGATAACCGCCGTCTTGCCATGGCACGCCTGCATTCTCTCGTGCATCCATTCCAGCAGGCCCGTAAGCTGCATCTGGGGGTTAAATTCCATAAAAAACGCCTCCCTACTATAATAATGGTCTATTGTACGGCAAATTCAGAAAAAATGCAATGTATTTTTCCCAATCGCAGAAAATCCCCCCAGCCTGATAGCTGAGGGGATTTTCCGTGTGTTTGTTTGTTAGGAGAGAGAGAGAAAATCACTTATGGAAAGGTTTCTTTGTATGCCGTTATATTACTTTGTAAATATGGCAAAACAATAAATTACCGATGAACAATTTGTGAACAATGCTCAAAATTTTCGGCTTTCCGCCACCGCCAGCTCATCGCAGCGGTTGTTTTTGGCGTTAGAGGCGTGGCCCTTGACCCAGTGATAGTGTACCTGGTGCCGATCGATAAGGGGCAGGAGCTGCTCCCACAGGTCCACATTCAGGGCGGGCTTTTTGTCGCTCTTGATCCAGCCCTTTTTCCGCCAGCCGTAGACCCAGCCCTTGGAGAGGGCGTCAATAACATACTTGCTGTCACTGTAAAGCTCCACCACGCAGCTCTCCTTCAGCAGCTCCAAGGCCCGAATAACGCCGGTAAGCTCCATGCGGTTGTTGGTGGTCTCCGGAGCGCCGCCGGAGATCTCCTTCTCCACGCCGTTCCACTCCAAAATCGCCCCCCAGCCCCCGGGCCCGGGATTGCCGGAGCAAGCGCCGTCGGTGTAGATAGTTACAGTTTTCATAATAACTCCTTGGAAATACCAATGTCATTGCGAAACCAGTGACCGATGTCACTGGTTGTGGCAATCCGTACTCCTTTGGCTTTGTGCAAGGGTATTACGGATTCCCACGACCGGTGTGCGCACCGGTCTCGGAATGACAGGTTGTAAATAGTGCCGTGATTCGGGCCGATGTATGGTAACAGTTTTTATAATAGCTCCTTGGAAATACCAATGTCATTGCGAAACCAGTGACCGATGTCACTGGTTGTGGCAATCCATACTCCTGGTGTGGCGGGCGACCGCAAGGGTCGCCCCTACGGAGAGTTTACCGATAGGATTTCGTAGGGGGCGATGCCCCTACGAAGTTTTCCTTTCACCGTTGTAGGGACAGACGACCCTGTCCGCCCGGTGCGGCGCATCCGCCCCTGTTACTCCTCCACTGCCAAAACCGTCAGCACCCGGTCCCGCACGGTAAACTTCACATTTTTCCCGGCGAAGGCCAGGCCGTATACCCGCTCCGGGTCCTCCTGGTATCGGGGCCGGGGGTCACAGGCCAGCACGCCCATAAGCCCCGCCCGCTGCTGCGCCTCCAGACCCGCCAGCAGCGCCTCGTCGCACTCCACCTCCAGGGGCTCCGTCTCCAGGGGATCGGTAAAGCCCCCGGTGGCATCCCTTGGGCAGTCGGCATAGGGCAGGTACGGCTTAATGTCCAAAATCGGCGTCCCATCCACCAGGTCCGCCCCGCTGACACGGATAACAGGCCCCAGCTTCTCGTCCCGGCACACCCCCTCCAGCTTCACGCAGGACAGGCCCAGGTTGTTAGGCCGAAAGGGTGACCGGGTGGCGAACACGCCCATGCGCCGGTTGCCCCCCAGCCGGGGCGGGCGCACCGTGGGGGACCAGCCCTCCCGCTCCGCCCGGTGAAACCGGAAAATCAGCCACAGATGGGAAAAGCTCTCCAGCCCCCGCAGGGCGTCCGGGTTTTGATACTCCGGCTCGAACACGATGGTCCCCTGCAGCTGCGGCACCAGGCCGCTCTGCCGGGGCACCCCGAATTTTTCCGGCAGGTCCGTGCGGATGTGGGCAATGGTGTGCATGGTGATGTCCATTATTCCTCCATCGTCTCGGCCTGCTCCTCCGGGTCAGCCAAGGCCATGGAGATGACCCGGTCGCCCTCGGTCTTAAAGCGCATAACGATGACGCCCTGGGTGGCGCGGCCTGCGGTGCGGATGTTCTGCACCGGGGTGCGGATGAGGATGCCGCTCTCGGTGACCAGCAGCAGATCCTCGCCGCCGTCTACCACCTTAATGCCCACAATGGGCCCGGTCTTGTCGGTAACCATGTAGTTGCGGATGCCCAGGCCGCCCCGGCTGGTGATGCGGTAGTCCTCCACGGGGGTACGCTTGCCGTAGCCCCGCTCGGTGATGGTGAGGACGGTCTTGCCCTCCTCTGCCCGGGCGGCGCCCACCACATAGTCGCCCTCCCGGAGCCGGATGCCCCGGACGCCCACCGCCGTGCGGCCCATAGGCCGCACATCGCTCTCGTGGAAGCGCACCGCCTGGCCGTCGTGGGTGGCGATGAGGATATACTGCTCCCCGTCCGTCTCCTGAACGCTGATGAGCTGGTCGCCCTCGTCCAGGGTCAGGGCGCGGATGCCGCTCTGGCGAATGTTCTTTAGCTGGTCCACAGGCAGCCGCTTCACGGTGCCGCTGCGGGTGGTCATAAACAGATACAGGGGCTTATCCTCCGTCTCCCGGAAGTGGAGCATGGCCTGGACCTTCTCCCCGGTCTCCACCTGAATGACATTGACCATGTTGATGCCCTTGGCGGTCTTGCCGCTCTCGGGGATCTGATAGCCCTTCTTGCGGTAGACCTTACCGGTGTCGGTGAAGAAGAGGATGTAGTCATGGGTGGACGCGGTGAACACCGACACCACCTCGTCCTCCTCCCGGGTGGACATTCCCTTCTTGCCCATGCCGCCCTTGCTCTGGGCGGCGTACTCGCTGACGGGGGTGCGCTTGATGTACCCGGCCTTGGTGAGGGTAAAGACGCACTGCTCCTCCTCGATAAGATCCTCGATGTCGATCTCGTCCTCCACATCCTGGATCTCGGTCTTGCGCTCGTCGCCGAATTTCTCGGCCAGGGCGGAAAGCTCCTCCTTGAGGATCTGCCGCACCAGGGCGTCGTCGGACAGCACCCGGCGGAAATAGGCGATCTTCTCCTCCAGGTCGTTGTACTCCTTCTGCAGCTTCTCCCGGTCCAGGCCCTGGAGAGCCTTCAGGCGCATATCCAGAATGGCCTGGGCCTGGACCTGATCCAGCCCGAAGCGGCGCATGAGGTTTTCCCGGGCGTCGTCGTAGCTCTCCCGGATGATCTTAATGACCTCGTCAATGTTGTCCTGGGCAATGAGCAGGCCCTCCAGCAGATGGGCCCGCTCCAGGGCCTTGTTCAGGTCAAACCTGGTGCGGCGGATGATAATTTCTTCCTGGAAGGTCAGGTACTCGTCAATAATGTGCCGCAGGGACAGGATTTTCGGCTGGCGCTGGTTATCAACCAAGGCCAGCATATTGATAGCGAAGGTGGTCTGAAGCTGAGACTGGGCAAACAGGCGGTTTAATACCACCTGGCTGTTGGCGTCCCGCTTCAGCTCGATAACGATGCGCATACCGTTGCGGTCGGACTCATCCCGGATGTCGGAAATTCCCTCCAGGCGCTTGTCCTCCACCTGCTCGGCTATGTTCTTAATGAGCATGCGCTTATTCACCTGGTAGGGAAGCTCGGTAATGACGATGCGGGTGCGGTCCTTGCCGAACTCCTCAAACTCGTGCCTTGCCCGAACCACCAGCCGGCCCCGGCCCGTGGCGTAGGCGGCCCGAATGCCGCTGCGGCCCATGATAATGCCCTTTGTGGGGAAGTCGGGGCCCTTGATGTGCTCCATGAGGTCTCCCAGGGTGGCGTCCGGGTCATCCAGCACGCAGATGCACGCGCCGATGACCTCCCGCAGGTTGTGGGGCGGGATGTTGGTGGCCATGCCCACGGCAATGCCGCTGGAGCCGTTCACCAGCAGGTTCGGGAATCGGGCCGGGAGCACCCGGGGCTCTCTCCGGCTCTCGTCGAAGTTGGGGTCCCAGTCCACGGTGTCCTTTTCAATGTCCCGGAGCATCTCATTGGAGATTTTGGAAAGTCTCGCCTCGGTATAGCGGTAGGCGGCGGCGGGGTCTCCATCCACGGAGCCGAAGTTACCGTGGCCGTCCACCAGCATATAGCGCATGGAAAAGTCCTGGGCCAGACGCACCAGGGCGTCGTACACCGACGCATCGCCGTGGGGATGATACCGGCCCAGCACATCGCCCACGCAGGTGGCGGATTTCTTAAAGGGCCGGTCGGAAGTGAGGTTGTCCTCGTACATGGCGTAGAGAATGCGCCGGTGGACGGGCTTCAGGCCGTCCCGCACATCGGGCAGGGCCCGGCCCACGATAACGGACATGGCGTACTCGATGTACGACTTCTCCATCTCCGGCACCAGGGGCGACTCCACAATGTGCTGCTGGGGATACCGAATTTCCTCCGGATCGTATTGGGGTTTTTTACTCATATCGTTTCTCCTTGTCAGAGACTTAAATCCTTCCAAAAAGGATTCATCATTTGGATCAGCTCATTTTTTCTTCTGCGGTTCCAGGATTTTATCTGCTTTTCCCGTGCAATGGCGGAAACTGCGTCCTTTGTGGATTCAACATAAACCAGCTTTGTTACATTATATTTTGCCGTAAAACTATTGGGATCTGCGTGGGTCTTATGCTCCCAAATTCTGCGCTCCAGGTTGCCGGTCACGCCGGTGTAAAGGGTCACATTGGTGGCGCTTGCCAGGATGTATACATAGTACACGCAGTGTTTCCCCCAATCCTGTCATTGCGAAGCCAGTGCGAACACTGGCTGTGGCAATCCGCTCTCCTCGTCCTTGGTGCGGGGGTATTACGGATTCCCACGACCAGTCTGCGGACTGGTCTCGGAATGACACGCAAATTCTTTCGGCTCTCTGTCATTGCGAAGCCGGTGCGCACACCGGCTGTGGCAATCCGTTTTCCCCGTCCTTGGTGCAAGGGTATTACGGATTCCCACGACCAGTCTGCGGACTGGTCTCGGAATGACACTCCTAAAACATTAATAATCCAAATTCACCGCGTATTTGGCCTTCTGCTCGATGAACTCCTTCCTCGGCTCCACCTTCTCGCCCATAAGCACCGTAAAGGTGGCGTCGGCGGCCACGGCATCGTCCAGGGTAATGCGGCGCAGGGTCCGCTTCTCCGGGTCCATGGTGGTCTCCCACAGCTCGTGGGGATTCATCTCGCCCAGGCCCTTGAAGCGGCTGATGTCCACCTTGGCGTCCGGATTATCCCCCCGGAGCAGGGCGGAAACCGCGTCCCGCTCCTCGTCGGAGTAGGCAACCCTCGTCTGCTTGCCCCGGCTCAGCTTATAAAGCGGCGGCACCGCCGAATACACATACCCGTTTTCAATGAGGGGCCGCATGAAGCGGAAAAAGAAGGTCAGCAGCAGCGTGCGGATGTGCGCGCCGTCCACATCGGCATCGGCCATGATGATGATTTTGTGATACCTTAACTTGGCCGCGTCGAACTCGTCGCCAATGCCCGCCCCCAGGGCGGTAATCACGGGCTGGAGCTTGTCGTTTCCGTACACCTTGTCCGCCCGGGCCTTTTCCACATTGAGCATCTTGCCCCACAGGGGGAGGATGGCCTGGAACCGGGAGTCCCGACCCTGGGTGGCGGAGCCCCCTGCGGAGTCGCCCTCCACGATGTAAAGCTCTGTCAGCTCCGGATTATTTTCATTGCAGTCCCGGAGCTTGTCGGGCATGGCCGCGCCGCCCAGGGCGGTCTTGCGCCGGATGGATTCCCGGGCCTTCCGGGCGGCCTCTCGGGCGCGGTTGGCGGTGAGAGCCTTGTCGAGAATGGTCCTGGCCACCGCCGGATGCTCCTCCAGATACACCGAGAGCTGGTCGGACACGATGCTGTCCACCAAGGTGCGGATGTAGGCGTTACCCAGCTTGTCCTTGGTCTGGCCCTCGAACTGGGCCTCCGTCAGCTTCACGGAAATCACCGCCGCGATGCCCTCCCGGCAGTCCTCGCCGGAAACCTTGTCGTCCCCGTCCTTGAGCATTCCGTACTTGGTGCCGTAGGCGTTCAGCACCCGGGTCAGCGCGGCCTTAAAGCCGGTCTCGTGCATACCGCCGCCGGGGGTGTGGATGTCGTTGGCAAAGGAGACCAGGGTCTCGTTGTAGCCGTCGTTATATTGCAGGGCGATCTCCGCCGTAGAGTCCCCCTTGGCCCCGGAGAGATAGATGACCTCCTGGTGCAGGGGGGTCTTGTTGCGGTTGAGATAGGTCACATACTCCCGTATGCCCCCCTCGTAGCACATGGTCTCCCCCTGCTCGCTGCCGGGCCGGGCGTCGGTGATGGTGATGCGCAGCCCCGCGTTGAGAAACGCCTGCTCCCGCATACGGGTGTGGAGGATGTCGTAGTCGTACACCAGCGTGTCGAACATCTCCGGATCCGGCTTAAAGGTGACGGTGGTGCCGGTGCGGTCGGTGTCGCCGACGATCTTCATCTCCTGGGTAATGTCGCCCCGGGAGAATTTCATCTCGTAAATGTGACCGTTCTTGTAAACCTGCACCACCAGCCACTCCGACAGGGCATTCACCACGGACGCGCCCACGCCGTGAAGGCCGCCGGAGACCTTGTAGCCCCCGCCGCCGAACTTGCCGCCGGCGTGGAGCACGGTGTAAACCACCTCCAGGGCAGGCCGCCCGGTCTGGGGCTGGATGTCCACGGGGATGCCGCGCCCGTTGTCGGTAACGGTGATGGTGTTGCCTTCGTTGATGGTCACGGTGATGTCCGTGCAGTACCCGGCCAGGGCCTCGTCAATGGCGTTGTCCACGATCTCGTACACCAGGTGGTGCAGGCCCGAGGAGGAGGTAGAGCCGATGTACATACCGGGCCGCTTGCGCACGGCCTCCAGGCCCTCCAGCACTTGGATCTCCGAGGCATCATATTCCGTCTCCACGGCGATGACTTTTTCCAGTTCTGACATAAATCCTATCCTTTCTCAAGGGAAGATGATCTTCCGCTGTATTTACAAAACAAAGACGGGGGGAACAAAATGAGCTGTGTTACGGCGGAGCGATGTGGGGAGCGCCCCCTACGAAATTCTATCGAAAACCCCTCCGTAGGGGCGACCCTCGCGGTCGCCCGCCCCACCGCACATCTTGTGCCCGTCCGTAGGGGGCGGCGGTTGCCCACCGTCGTGCCAACCGATTCCCGGCCAATGTTGTGGCCGCCAATCGGGGCACTTCCTCGAAATCAGCTCGCTTCTTCCGCCACTGGCGGCGCTTCGCCGATTTCCCCGACGCCCCGTTCTACCGCACTCCTTGTAACACTCCGTAGGGGCGGGGGTCTACCCCGCCCGCGGGAGGGGCAAAGCCCCTCCCCTACGCACTTCTTGCAGCCCATCCGTAGGGGCCGATGCCTACATCGGCCCGCCCGGGCTTATACCGCACCTCTTGTTATCGGTGTCATTGCGAAGCCAGTGCGCACACTGGCTGTGGCAATTCGTAATACCCTTGCACAAAGCCAAAGGAGAACGGATTGCCACACCAGTGACATCGGTCACTGGTTCGCAATGACACGATACAAAGTCTCTCCTACTCTCCCCTGCTCCGCTTCTGCAGGGTCTGGGTATTCAGCTGCGAAATATACACGATCTGCCTGTGATACGGGTGGTCGCACACCAAAAAGGACTTGGGGATGTCCTCCGTCACCGGCACCACCACTCCCTCCTGCTCCGCTTTTTCCAAAAATTCCCGGGTACGCTTGGATTGGGAGGTAATGTCCAGGTCGAATATGCCGATGATCCGCTTTTCCGGAAGCATGGCATTTTGCCCGATGTGCAGGTAACTCATAAAACCACCTCCCCGCTTCGTATGTGAAACAGCCGCCCCGCCTGCAAGCGGTCCAGCCTGTCGTTTTCGCAGCAGGTGATGAACACCTGTCCCCCGGAAATGCGGTTTAGTACATATTCCTGCCGCTTGGGGTCCAGCTCCGAGAGCACATCGTCCAGCAGCATCACCGGGTACTCCCCCACGGCGCTGCGGTGTATCTCCCGGTCGGCCAGCTTCAGGCACAGGGCCGCCGTGCGCACCTGCCCCTGAGAGCAAAACTGCCGTGCGCTCCGTCCGTTGACCTCCACCAGAAAGTCGTCCTTGTGGGGCCCCGACAGGCACAGCCCCGAGGCAAGCTCCGCGTGATAATGGCTCTCCTGGTGGTCCCGTAAATTCTGGGCGATGTCCTCCGTCTTGGCAAAGGGGTCTACCACGGTTTTCACCGTCTCATAGTGCAGCTGCAGCTTTTCCCGTCCCCCGCTGCAATCCCCGTGGGCCGGGGCGGCATAGCCGTCCAGGGCCCGGCAATACTGGGCCCGGTAATGGATGAGGATGGCCCCCATCCGGCACATTCCCTCGTTAAAATCCGGCAGCATGGCCAAAAGCCCCGGGTTTTCCTCCCGGTCCCGCAAAATACGGGTCTTGTGCTCATAAAGCCGGTGGTACTCCGCCAAGGCCCGGGCGTACCGGGGCCGCAGCTGGCACAGGGACTGATCCATGAATCTCCGCCGGGCCGCCGCCCCCTCCCGGATGATAAGCAGATCCTCGGGGCTGAAGAACACCGTGTGCAGCACCTCGGAAAGCTCCGAGGCGTTCTTGGCGGCCACGCCGTTCACGGTCATTTTCCGCCGACTTCCGGCCCGGAGGGTGATGTCGGTGATGAATTCCCGCTCCCGGGAATAAATCTCCCCGATGATCCGTGCCTCGCCGCCGTCAAAGGAAATCAGCTCCCTTTCCGTCCGGGTCCGGGGGGACTTGCCGCAGGAGAGATAGACCATGGCCTCCAAAAGGTTGGTCTTTCCCTGGGCGTTCTCCCCGTGGATCACATTGCACGCCGGGTCAAATTCCAAAGTCTGCCCCCGGTAATTGCGAAAGCCCTCCAGGGTCAGCTTATTGATCCTCATACTGTACGCCGTATTCTTTTTTTTCATAGGCCACGGTGTCGCCGGGCCTTATTTTCTTTCCCCGCTGGGTGCAGACCTGGCCGTTTACCGCCACGGCCCCCTCCTGCACCCGGATTTTGGCCTCGCCGCCGGTGGCTACGGCGTCCGCCAGCTTCAGCAGGTCCTGTAATTTAATGTATTCCGTTGTGATGGTCACGATTTTCATTTGATTCGCTCCTTATGCCTTCAGCCGCACCGGCAGCACCATGTAAAGGAAGTTGTCGCCGCCGTCCACCGGGGTCAGCACGCAGGGGCTGATGCCGGTGTTCAGCTCCATGATCACCTGGTCCGCCGGGGCAAAGCGCAGGGCGTCCATAAGATAGCGGTTATTAAAGCCGATCTCCAGCCCCTGGCCGTCTCCCTCCACGACGCACACATCCTCCGCCTCGCCGTTGCCGGTCTTGGCGGAGAAATTTATGAGATTCTTGTCCATAACGCAGCGCACAGGGCTTTTCAGCTTCTCGCTGATAACCACGCTGACCCGGTCCAGACTGCTGAGCATGGTTTTGGTGTCCACCAGCAGGCGAATGGGATTGTTCCGGGGGATGGCGTTCTTGTAGTCCAAAAACTCCCCCTCCAGCTTCCGGCAGATCAGCTCCGTAGACCCCGTTTCAAACAGCAGATGCCGCTTGCCCAGGCTCACGGTAATAGGCTCCTCGCTATCCTCGCAGATCTTCTCCACCTCGTTCAGGGCGCTGCCGGGACACACGAAGCGGAAGGCGCCGCCCTCCAGCTTTTCCAGCTTCTCGTGGCGCAGAGCCAGGCGGAAGCCGTCCACGGACACCACCGTCACGCCTCCCATCTCCACCTCAAACAGAGACCCCGTGTGAATGGGCCGGTTTTCGTTGGTGGAGACGGCGAAGGAGGTCTGGTTTATCATCGCCTTTAGAGTGCCCTGCTGCAGGGTGAGGGCGTATTCGCTCTCCACCTCGGGCATCTCCGGGTAATCGTCGGCGGACAGGCCCAGAATTTCAAACCTTGTCTCGCCGCAGGTGAGGGTGACCATGTACTTCTCGTCGGCGGAGAACACGATAACATCATCGGGCATTTTGCGGATGATGTCCCCGAAAAGCCGGGAGTTCAGCACAATGCGCCCCTGCTCGCGGATGTCGGCCTCCAGGCGGGTGCGGATGCCGGTCTGCATATTGTATCCGGACAGGGTCAGCACCTCCGTGCCCTCCAGCAGCAGGCCCTCCAGGCCGGGGATAGAGCTTTTGGTGGCCACGGTGCGGGACGCAGTATTCACGGCGAGCTGCAGCAGCGCCTTTTCGCAGGAAAATTTCAGCATGGCACAGATTCCTTTCTAATTCCGAAATTTCCGGGCATATTTTCTGCCCACAGAACATAAACTAAGTATTTTTTAGTAATAATAGTCGTAGAGAAAACTTTTGTGGAAAACCCCCGTAAGGCCGCGAAATGCATGGATTTTTTGTCCACAGGGGAAATGATGAATTTCCACAGGAAGGGGGGAGAAATGGGGAGGGGAAGTTTATCCACAGGGAATCCACACACAGAGAACAGGAAATGTGGAGAAAAGGGGTGGGGAGACCTTGCGAAGTTCTAGCGGTACCCCTCCGTAGGGGCGACCCTTGCGGAGGGTTACC
>OHAU01002700.1_pt1 | contig 16011 bp, 8 predicted proteins | sample 1577181 | NCBI WGS metagenome assembly OHAU01 (sample SAMEA3541472, study PRJEB24748) | human gut metagenome | biome: human gut; feature: human-associated habitat; material: faeces | place: China | collected 2012 | reverse complement strand
CAGACTAAAATAAATGAATTAATGGCATATGACCCTTGGGTTAGTGAAAATTTCATATGTGGTTTCAGTTCGATTTCAACATGCCCATCTGTTATGAAAAATGGTTATAGTTGGAATAACACTATTGGGGTTAAAAATAATGTCAGATATTCAATGCCTGGATATTGGGGAGTTAATACTGAAAATGGAGTTACAACTTTTACCAAGACAAGTTTTAACAATAATGCTTTATATGGAGCTTCTGATAATTATTGCTCTTCAACTGGTACTTACTCAAAAAAAGGTAAAGTAAGTTTAGTTATGGAATTAAATAAAAATGACATCATTTCATTAAAGGCAGTTACTCGTTTTTATGAATTGGAAAGTGGTACTATAAACGACTATAATATCAATATTTCAGGTAAATTAACTTTAAGGGCATTATCTCCAAAAGGTATAAATGAAATGGATTCAGGTAGATTGGATTTCCAAAGTAATTCACAATTTGGTGATAAGTTAAATCTGGCTAATTTTTTGAATGAAGAAACCAAAATGGTTGATTTTGTTAATAATGTGATAAAAGCATTAAATCTTGAATTTAAACAAGAAGGTAATATTGTTTATCTTAATAAACAATTTAAAAATATAAATGATATTAAATATTGTGTTAATATAGATGATAGGGTAAATTCAAAAGAAGCAACAAGTGAACCAATAGATTATCCATCCTCAATGCAAGTAAAATATTCAATTGATACAGAGGAAGAAGGCTTTTATCAATCTGTAAGTGAGAAACATATTAATGATGATGATTGGACAGATTGGGGAGAATATGGTTCAGAAAAAATAAATTTAGTTGATAGTGATGAAGCGAAAAGTGAGGAAGTGACATTGAATAATAGTTATTGCTGGTATGATGACTTTACATTGGTTAACTATGACTCATATGGTAATGAAATTGATAGAGTTACATTAAATTTACCTGTTCAAGCAAAAACTGAAAATATGATTGAAGGGGCTAATTATGAGGAAATGGCTAAACAGGATGGGAGGTCATTGAAACAAAGATGGTGGTTCAGAGTATTACCAACACAATATAAAGTAAATATGATGAATAAATACCCTATTAACTTGGCAATACCTCAAAACACTAATGGTTATTTTACATTAAATTACTATAAAGCAGATAATACATTATTGACAAATTATTTCAACGTTCTCCCAATGGCAGATAGTAACTTTGTTGAAGTGGAATGTTATTTATCACCTATTGAATATAAATCTCTTAGAAATGGTGCTAATGTGATATTTGATAGTGATGTTTATCTCATATCAGAAATAAGCGGATATGACCCAACAGGCAATAATAAAACTAAATTGAAATTAATTAAAAAGACATAATAAATATGTTTAATTAAAATTTAAAATCATGGCAAATGAAAAAAGAATTTTTACAATTCAAATAAATGGTATATCAGAGAGTACATCTGCACTCTCTGACCTTACCAAACAATTGGATGAATTAGAAAAAAAAATAAAACAACTTGAAAAGAGCAATGTTAAGATAAATGCATCAAGCGGTTCAAGTGGTAGTTCAAAAGGTAATAAACAGCAGCTTACAGAAGAGCAGAAACTTCAACAACAAATCAACAAGGAGATTGAGAAAAGGGCTGCAATGCAGACTAAGGAATATCAGGAATTGTTGAAACAGAAACAAGCTACCAAGGAAGTTGCTAGTTTACAAAAACAAGTAAGTGAAGGTAAAATAGAAATCAACGATGAAGGTGTAGCTGAATTTACCAATGGCATAAGTCAATTAAAAGCTCGAATTGCTGAATTAAAAGTTGAAGCTGCAAATGCTGTACCTAAAGATTGGATGGGTGGGGATTTACCTGAAAGAGTAAATGAAATAAATGCTGAGATTAAAAAAATGACCGATGCTCTTAAATCATTTGAACAATCACAAGGCACTTTCTCTCGTGGAGTGGGTGATTATTACAATGAATTTAAAAGGGCATTAGCTGATGCCAATAAAGAGATTGAAAACTCAGGTAAAAGGCTTCAAACACTCCAATCAAAGAAAACCGCATTACAAGGCTTAATTAACACTGCAAAGGCTGGGACTGAAGAGTGGGAAAACTATAAAAAAGAATTAGAAGAAGTAAATAAAGAAATCAATTCACTTGGTGGCAAATTAAGAGCAGAGGATATTATCAATCCTAAAGTAGTCATTACTGTAAATGATTTGAAACTTGAATTTGATGACCTTGGTCAATCTGTTTCAGTACTGGAAGATAAGTTATATCAATTAAGAATTGAAGGCAAAGCCAATACTGAAGAATATCAAAATATTGTTAATGAATTACAAAAAGTAAAACAAACAATAAGAGAAACAGATGATGAAATTGATGCGTTGACATCAAGGACAAGAGGTTTGGATATGGTTGTTGGTGCATTCCAAGGGCTTACTGCTGCCATGCAGGTAGGTGCTGGTGTTGCTGGTTTGTTCGGAAAGTCAGAAGAGGACTTGCAAAAGACTTTACAAAAAGTTACTTCATTGATGTCAATTGCACAAGGATTACAAGAAATCCATAATCAATTGACACAGAAAGGAACATTATTGAACAAGGCTTGGCAATTATCACTTGCAGGTGCACAGAAAGTAATTAACTTGTTCAGTAAGACACAGAAAGCTGCCACTGCTTCAACTGTTACCAATACAAGTGCAATAGCTGCAAATGCTGCTGCTACCACTGCCACTGCCACAGCCACAACAGTAGCCACAACAGCAACCAGAGTATTTACTGTTGCAATGAAAGGTTTGAAATTGGCAATAGCAAGTACTGGTATTGGTTTATTGGTTATTGCATTGGGTGAATTGGTAAGTTGGTTAATGAGTGGTTCTAATGAAACTGAGAAGTTTGCAAAAGAAATGAACAGTTTATCTTCAGCATTAGAAGGTATTGCTCTTCAATCTGAAAGAAGTGCTAAATGGTTGGAAAACATATCAAAGATAGGGGCTGCAAGTGATATAGATAAATTAACACAAGCATTTAAAAATCTTCAAATAGAAGAAAAAGAAGCTACTAAATTAGTAAATGATTTTGCTGAAATGTTAACTAAAACCAAGTCAGATGTAACAGATACAGATGTTGAATATTCTTTATCAACTTTAGTCAATAGATATAGAGAGTTGATTAAAGAAGGAAAATCAATGGAAAATATAAATAAACAAATTGTCAAATCATTTATTGAGTGGGTTGGAACAGGTGAGCAAAGTACAGCAACCATTGTTGATATGTTTGAAAGAATCAACGCTTTAGGTATTGATTGGGATAAAATATTACAAATTAATGGTTTTGAAGAGTCTCTTAGTCGCTTAACTGAAATATCTCAAAATGTTGAGAATGCACAATTTGATGTAATGGGGCGTTTTAGGGATTTAGAACAAGAAATTATTGACAACAATATTGAAGCAATGCGAGATGGTTTGAATAAACAGTTGAAAATGATTCAAACCGAAAGAGAAAAACAATTAAAAGCATTAGAGACTACACCTGTAACTGAAGAATTTTTATCTGAAGAACAATTGGAAACCATTGCCAAAGCAAGGGAAGCAATCAATAAAAAATATGATAGACAAGAACTTGAAGCAAGAAAATCATTTGCAAAAGAAGTTGCCAATGTTGAAAAGTCTATACAGAATAATAAGATAGCTATTATGCAGGAAGGTCTTGATAAGACACTTACACAACTTGAACAACAAAGAAAATCTGAAATTGATGCTGCAAAGGAAACAGGTATTAAGGTTGGTGAACAAACCAAGGCAATCAATGACAAATATGATGCTGAAATCCTTAAAGCTAAGGAAAATTTCTATAAGAAAAGAGAAGAAGTTTTCAAACAATTTGCTCAAAATTATAGAAACATTGCCAATAGTTTTGCATCTGCTGATTATGAAGCACAAGTTCAGGATGTAAATGTATCAAGTCAAGAAAAACAAGGTTCTTTAACATTTGATACTGATGCAACGCTTAAAGCATCTGTTGATAGTCAGAAATCATATTATGATGAAATAGTAAAATTGAAACAAGAAGCTACCAATCGTTTGAATGAACTTGATAAAAATAGAGCAATTGATACTATGTTTAGTGACAGACAAGATGAAAATGAACGATATTCAGAACGTCTTAAAGTAATTGAAGAATATCATAAACAAGGTTTGACATCTGAAGAAGAATATAATAAACAATTGGAAGATGAAAAACAACAGCATAATGATATGATTCTTCAAATTGAAACTAATGGTCAAAGGACTGTTGCTGAAGTTGATAGAAAATATTCACAGGAAAGGCAAAATATATTGGCTGATGCTAATGCAAATACTATCAGAAGTTTCAATGATTATTATAATGAAATAGCAAGACTTCAAGATACTTCCACTTCAACTTATAAATTGACAGGTATCATTGATTACAAGTCAACAAAACAGAACTTGGAAAAAGTTAAGAATGAATATAGTAATTTATTGAAACAAATTAATTTGGAATATGATAAATTACAGAAACAATTCGATAATAAGGAGATTTCATTCAATGACTTCCAAGAAGCCAAGAAAGAGTTGAAGGATTTGGAACAAGCAACTAAGGATGCTGGTAAAAATGTATCGCAAAGTATGGATGAATTGATTTCAGTCACTATACAAAGTTATACACAAATGCTTGGTCAAGGTTTGCAACTTATAGCTGAGATATGGCAGACAATATCAGATATGCGTGTAGCTGCTATCGAAGCCCAAATTGAAGATTTGGAAGATGAATATTCAGAATTGGAAAAAGCTTATGAAAAACAGGAAGCGTTAGTTGAAAAACATACCAACAAAGTAAGTGATATTGAAAATGAATTGAAAACAGCCAGAGGAGATAGGCGAGCTTATCTTATTGAACAATTAAATTCTGAAAGAAGAGCGCAAATTGAAGCTCTTCAAGAGGAAGAAAATATCGAAAGAAAGAAACAGCAGAATGAGAAAAAACAAGAAGCATTGGACAAGAAACGCCAAAGAGAACAAAAGAAAGCAGCAAAAGCACAAGCTATCATATCAGGAGCTTTAACTATTGCTAATGCTTTGGCAACAGCTCCATTTATTCCAGTAGGTATTGCAATGGGTGCTTTGGCAACAGGACTTGTAGCAGTTCAAATTGCAAAAATAAATTCAACACAATATGCTGATGGTGGTTTATTGAATGGTAAACCTCATTCACAAGGTGGTATTCCTGTTGGCAACACTGGTATTGAAGTTGAAGGAAATGAATATGTTGTAAATAAAAAATCAACACAAGCAAATTTACCTTTGATAGATTATATCAATTCAAATAGGAGAAAATTGACAAGAGATGATTTAATAAATTTCTTTGATAATGGTAAACAAGGATTGATAAATAAAGGTATCAGAAATAAATTTGCTGAAGGTGGTCAATTACCTGAAGTTGGAGAAATAGATGTTAAGTCACTTATCAACTATGAACCAGAACAAGATAATCAAGTTATTCAAGTACAAGTAGTTGATATTATCAATGCTACTGAAAATGTTAAAAAAGTACAGGTTTTATCAGGTTTATAAATTAAGAGAGGATAATATTATCCTCTCTTTTTTATTAATATGTTTATTAAAAATTAATTAAAAAATAAATGGAGACAGTAGTAACCTATTTAATTGTTGGTGTCAGTTCAGTTCTATCTTACTTACTGGCTCACAAACACATATTCCCATTAATAATAAGTTGGTGGAAGGAACATAATGATAACAAATTGAAATATAAATCTGATTTACAAGCAGTTGAAGAAGTAAGCAATAATATATATGCTAATCAGATAAAATTTCTTAACGAGCAGATTGATTCTCTCCAAGATATAATTTCATCTAAATCAGAAGAGTTAAAAAAACTTTATGATGAATTATCTAGAATGAGAATAAGAGTTAAGAACATTGAATTGGAACTTATTTCAACAAAAGAAGATTCAGTGGTCTATTTACAAAATTGTTGTTCAAAAAAGGATTGTCCTATGCGTGTTCCTTGCTCTGATGCTGACAAATTAATTGACAAATACATCGGTGCTTATGAAACAGAGGGAGAAGGAAAAATTTAAAATATTGACATTACTTATTATATCATTACTTTTTAATATTGGAATATCTATTCATATAGGTTATCATCATACACATCCAGATTATGTTATAAAAACTGAAATAAAAGTTGATACTATTATTGAAACAAAATATGAGACAGATACAATTATTATTCCTGATACTTTATATAAATATAAAACTATTGTTATCAATGATACCACTTACATCGAAAGACGTTATAATGATTACCTATTTACTGACGATTATTATACTCTTTTTATCAATGCTGTTGATTTGAATAAATATAAATTAGATATACATAAAACTGACACTATAAGATTCACAAAACAGGTTGAAGTTCCAATATATGTTAAACCAAAGGAAAAACATTGGTATTATGGAATTGGAATGGGTGTAGGCTATGGCTTATTTAATAAAAAACCTGACATATATGTCGGTATTAGTGCAGGATATAAATTTTAAAATATACACTGTTTATTGTTTGACACTGGGCATCGCTACCAAAGACACAAGGACTGTGCAGGGGAATGGGGTGTAACATTCCCCTTTTTAATTTTAATATGTTTATTTAAAAATAGTTAATATATGGATGATTTGTTTTTAAAGATGATACCTGTTATCCTGAACAATGAATGTGGTAAGGGTAATGGTTATGTGAATGATAAAGATGACAATGGTGGAGAAACGATATATGGTATTGTTAGAAAATTTTATCCAAAGCTTGAAATTTGGAAATCGCTTGATAATATCAAAGGTGTAAGAGAAAAGAAATCTTACCAACCGACAGAGGAAGAAATGAACGAGATATTCAAGATATATTATCTGAATTATTATAAACCTTGTTTGGTAAATCTTTTCAATGATAATGAATTGGGATTACAAGTATTTGACTTTGCTGTTAATGCAGGTGTAAAACAGGCTATCAAGACACTTCAGAAAGTACTTAGAATATCAATGGATGGTATATGTGGCAGACAGACAATCACAACTGCCAATGTCAAGAGAGGTGTATTGGAAGCATACAAGATGGCTCGTGTGGATTTCTATGTTGAAATATCAAAGAAAGGGAACAACAAGAAATTTCTTCAAGGATGGGTGAACAGGGTAGCCAATACACATCTGTAAAATTTACATTTTAATTAATATGTATATATAAAAGGGTTTAAAAAATGTTACAATTAAAGAAAAAAAAGAAAATCAAATGTTATGACGTTAGCATGGACAGTGATGTAATTGCAATATCCTTGGTTGATGACCCTGCAATTGAATCTAACTTTATAGCCCTTTCCAAAGAAACTCCTAAAGTAATTTATCTTGAAAAAGAGGATAAACATTTAATAATTGGAGCAGTTCTTATTCCTGACAAACCAATATATCGAAATCAAGACGGTGAGGAATTTTATATTCAATTTTCAAAAGAAACAATTGAGAAGTTAGCACATGATTATTTAATACATGATAGAAACAGTTCTGTTACAGAACAACATGACAGAATAGTTGAAGATGTGTATTTAGTTGAAACATGGTTAAAAACTTCTGAAATGGATAAATCCAACGAATATATGGATGTTCCAGTGGGCACTTGGATTGCAGCCATGAAAGTGGAAAATGAAGATATATGGAGTAAAGTCAAGAATGGTGAATTAAAAGGATTTTCAATTGAATCATTTGTTAATTTGAATGAAATAATGTTAAATAAAATAGAAAATAAAGATATGGCTAAAGAAGTTAATATGGAAGCTATACAGGTTGATGACAACTTTTGGGATAAATTAAGAGAAATCATTTCAAAGGCTATGGGTAAACCACAAGAATCAAACGAAGTTGAAAAGACTGTTGGTGAGATTGTGGACGAAATGGAAATTGAAGGTGGTTCAAAAGAAGAAAAACCTAAAGTAGTTGAACAAGCTGACCAAGCTGAAGAAGTTGTTCCTGCAATTGACGAACAAGTTAAAGAAATTGTAGATGACATCAATGAAAAGGCTGATACTCAGGAAGAAGCAAAAGAAGATTTACAAGCAGTTGTAGACGGGCTTCGTGAGGAAATAGCTAAGAAAGATGCTGAAATCGAACAATTGAAAAAAACAAATGCTAAATTATCTAAACAACCAAGCACTAAACCAGTAAAAGCTGAATTGGGAAGTCAAACTTCAAATATGGAAGCTGCTTTGTGTTGGGCAAGAGGTGATTATAAATTAGCAAATAAATAAGAATAAATAGTAAAAAATATTAAATAAAATGGCAGATTTTATTAATGTAGAAAACCTTACATACTGTGGTAAATATGCACAGGAGATAATGGTAAAAGAATTATATGAATCTAATTTAAGAGGTTATGGTTTCACCTATATGCCAGGTGTTAAATACAAACAACAAATTGTAACAGGAAATGTTGGTGACTTGTTCCAAGCATACACATGTCCTTTCTCACCATCAGGTGATGTTACTTTAAGTGAATCTTGGATTACTCCTGTGGTAATAAAAGTTAACTTGGAAAACTGTTATGATGATTTCTGGAAACTTTACATGAGTGAACAAACTGAAATCTCTTTAAATGGTGGTATTCCACAAATGTTCTTCGAATGGTTCTTCCAATCAAGATTGTTAGTTGAACTTCGCAGAGAATATGAAGATATTTTCTTCAATGGCGACACTGCATATGCAGGTAGTAAAAACTACTTAAAATTAGTTGATGGACTTATCAAACAAATGGGTGCTGACAAAAACACAAAACACATCAAAGGAACTGCTTTCACAGTTGATAATATTTTAGCACAAGTTGAAGCATTATCAATGGCTGTACCTGAAGATGTTGTATTGGATGATTTCAAGATTTTCATGAACATCAATGATGTCAGAGTATTGAAAGCTGCTTTAGGCAAAAGTTCACCTTTAACTGTTGACATTTGGAGTAACTTTACTCGTGAAGGAGAAAGAATCTTTGTTAATGGTATCGAAGTTGTTGCAACTCTTCAAGCAAGAAACTCTATGATAATGGGTCCAGCTAAAAACATTGTATTAGGCTATGATGTAGCTGATTCTGAAGTTCAATACAAATTGATTGATATGAGAGAAACTACTTTGGACAATACTTTCCGTGTAGGTGTTATTACTAATATCGCAATCGGTTATGCTTATCCAGAATTGTTTACAATCTCTACACCTAAATTGGAAAACAACTAATCATTGTTAAAAAATCATAATATTGGATAGTTGAAAATATACTATCCAATATTTCAATAAAATAATAAAAATTAAAATATATAAAATATTATGGCAGTTTGTCTATTAAATCAAGATATTTTACTTTCAACCGCTTGTGGTTATTCATTGAAACAGATTACTGACTTGTATTTAGCTAATTACAGTGATGTAACGGCTACTACAATTGGTAAACCAACAGGTGACGAAACAACAGGTGTTGAAGTATTAACTATTACAATGAAAGCTAATGCTAAGTTCTATCACATAGAACCAGCTAAGGATTCAGCTACATATGACGATGCATTACAAGTTGGTGATGGTGGTTCTAAATATAGAACTTCAACTGTTACTTTCAATATCAGTGGTGCTTATACTCCTGATATGGTGGATGTTATTGATGCTCTTTCATTAGGACGTTACATTATCGTTGCTAAATTATCTGATGGTACTTATGTAATGTTTGGTCGTTTGACTCCTATGGAAGCAAATGCTACTTCACTTCAATCTGCTGCTGAAGCAACAGGTTTCAATGGTATCACAGTTACATTTACTAATAACAATACTGAAGCTCCACTTCCATTAAGTGCAGATGCTATCAAGACTGTTTTAGGTACAAAAAGCACATGAAGAGCAGCAACATTTGTTGCAAGTAAGACGAGAAGTGAAAAAACAAAATAGTTTTAAGGGATGTAGAATGGCTACATCCCTTTTTTGTTTCCAATATGTTTATTTAAAATAATTTAAAACATGGTAACAGATTACAATTTACAGTGTAGTTATCAAATTGGTACTTTAAAAGATAAAATATTTTTATTACCATATGATGAAACCACTTCAATAAACTATAAGATAGATAACAATAAAATTAATGTAACAGGAATACATTATCAGAATTGTTATACAGTTGAAGGTATAAATGTTATATTAAATGAAACAGAAAGTTATGACAATCGTTTTAAATTTGCTACAACAGTTTCAATTAGTATTAAAGAAGAATTATATAAAGATAATCTTGATGCTTTCAATAAATTAAGGAATAAGAAATGGTTTGTTATAGTTGAGAATTATAATAATAACCAATTCATAGCAACAGTTGATTTTCCAATGATGTTTGAATATAATTATTCATTTACAACATCAAATGAAGAATCTCATACAAATACACTTACATTTACAGGTCTTTCAAATATACCTGTTATGATTATTGATAATCCATTAACAAATATTAATATATTTGGTCTTATTTCCAAATCTTGCTTTTATAATATTGGTAATATCAAGGATTTAAAATTATGTAATTTTAAAAATACTTTAATTAAAAAAAATGTTAATGGGTATGAATTTGATAATATTTTTGTAAATGGTGGAGAAACATATCATACTGTTGAATTTATTAAAAATACATTTTCTTTTACAGAGCAATATAAAAATAATAAATTTACTTCAACATTAACATTTTCAATACCATTAAGTGATTATAAGTATATATTTCATTATAATTTAATAGAGTTTAAAAAGAATAGATATACTGTTGTTTTCAGAACTGATAATGGTAATGTATTTGCTGCTGGTTTTGAATATGGTTTTTTTCCAAGCTATACAATTCAAACTAGCGAAGAAGTAAATACATTAAATACTATTACCATTACACTAAAACATGAAGGCGATATGTCTTTATTCATGTCAAGAAAGAATGATAGTGATATTTATATTGTTGATGAAAGAGTAACGTTTGTTCCAAAAAAACAAATAACAAAACCTAATGGTGATGTTATTTCAACAGAAATATGTATCAATGAGACCCAAGCAATCAGAACATTACTTAACGAACAAACTGTAACAGGTGAAGAAACAGACAGATATTGGTGTCTTAAAGGATATGAAGATATGTATTCATTCCTTAATATTGTTGGAACATACACAGAAGAAGATGATTTTGGAATACAATTGATAATAAATTCTAATAAATGCTCAAAAGACAGTGAGACTGAATGTAATTTTGAATTAAATCCACCATCTTCAATTACATTATATGTACAAGACCAACAAGTACAGTTTCAATTAAAAGGAACATGTGATTGGACTGTTACAAAATTCCCGACATTTGTGATGGTAAATCCAATGCAAGGTATAGCTAATGATAGTGTAACAGTTACAGTAACAGCAAGAGTAAACCCTTCAGAAAATGGAGAACAGGGAGTTATTGAAATAATATCAGGCAATAAAAAATATGAAACACAAGTAAATTTAGTTCCTCTTGGTGATTGGATTTCTCCTGATATATTTAATATCACTGCCCAAAAACAAGTGGTTAGTTGTTTTACCACTTTATCTTCTTCAAATATTGAATTGGTAAATACTGACGGATGTGTTGTTTCATTTCAAGGAAATACAGTAAATATTACAGTTCCAGAAAATCCTAATGAATATCCAAGAACCAAAACCATAACAGTTAAAAATAGATTGACAGGAATAGAAAAACAAATATTGATAAATCAGGATAAATTATACACCGAATGGAGATGGTTATCAAATGATGACATTATTTGTAATGGTATAATATCTTATCAAAAATTAACTAAATTTAAAGGTTATACATCAACCACTGTTAATATTCAAACATCTGAAACCAAGCAAGGTGACAAAGTATTAGATAATGACAGCAGATGTTATGTTGAAAAGATTGAATGGAGAACAACTACCGAAACTATGTGTGATGGAAGCAACCTATATTATGTTGAGGAAGAATGGAAATCAATTGATGGCGGTCTCACTTTTACTGCCACTGGCAAAACAAGAAAAGGAAACTTGGTTGAAACAAATTCTCCAACTTGTGATAATAGATATTTTTGGATTGATAATAATGAAACCATATGTGTGAATGGTAATTTATATCAGAAATTAGAAAAATATTTTAATAATGGTACATCATTAGTTCCAACAGGTGATGTAAAGACGGGAAAACTGTTGGAAGTTCAATCTCCATCTTGTTTGAATCCTGAACTTAATATTATTAAATATACATTCTGGTATCATAATATATCAACAACACAACCATTAACCAATCTTAAAATACAAGCATCCACAGACTTTACAATAAATTGGGGTGATGGAACTTCAAGTAATTATCTTGCAAGCGATTATGAAATTCTTAATGTTTGTTCACATATATGGACTAAAGCAACGCCATCAAGCGGAGACAGTTGGCATGAATATACAGTACAAATAAGTGGGGGTATCTATAATTTATATTTAGATAAACCAGATACATCAAAAACGACTGATTTTTATTATGTAGCCATTGATGTTGAAAAAGGAACTGAATTAAGATATATTTACATGAACACTACAAGATTGAAAGATAATTCAATCAATCTATCAACTTGTGAGAAATTGATTTCATTCCAAATGATAAATAATTATGACACAAAAGGTTTGACATCATTTGTATATCCTACCTATTCAATGCTTGAATATATCAAGATAGGTAATGAAAATTACAATATAAGAAGTTATATCAATACAAGACAATTACAAACAATAGCGGATAATCTACCAACCTATTCAAATGACAAACATGGAATTATTGATTTATGTTATAATCCTGATGATAATGGCACTGAATATGGATGTGGTATAGACGAGACACCAATAAACAGTAAACAATGGCATAAGTCCAATGTATGCTGCAAGGTTGATGGAAGTAAGGATTATAGATTAATTGAAACAGGTGATTTCATTTGTGATACTGAAAACCATATCAAATATTCTGAAATGAAACTGCAATATTGTACTTATAATGCAAGTACAGGATATTGGTCAGCATGGCAGGATGTAACGCCAATAGAAACTTATTATGGGGAAATAATAGAATTGAATAGTGCTGATTGCGGTGGTGGAAGTCAGGAAAATATCAAATGGGAATTAAGAATGGATTTATATGAATGTGATGGTTTTGATTCATATTATCAGGAACAGAAATTCATTTCAACAGATGGTGTAAATTATAATCCAGCTGTTCCTGAAGAATTCAGACGTGGTAAATTGAAATTGAAGAATGACCCTTTATGTGGGTATGTTCCACCAATATTGCCATTATACAGATATGATACTGTATTAGGTGATTATATCTGTGGAGATGAATACACATCACCTGAAATACCATCACAAACAGGTAATTTTAAGATGACATTATTCAAGCCCACAACCATAACAATACCTTTTGATGGTAATGCAATGATAGTTGATTGGGGGGATGGTACTATCAATACAGGTACTAATACCCACACATATGCATCAGAACAGATATACACAATACAAGTAAAAGGTGTCATAAATCAAATGGGAAGTATAGGAGAAATATCTAATAGACTTAATTTCCAAAATACATTAATTAGAATTGATTCATGGGGTTCTCCTGATACAATTCAGATTGTCCCTTCAAATCTTTCAATTGCAGGAGCTTTTGCTGGTTGTAACATATTGGCAATATGTGCTGATGACACATATGGAGTGCTGAATGGTATTAAAGTGTTTTATAATGTATTTTCAGGATGTTATACATTATATGGAAATAGTCTAAGGATATTGGGACAGGAAGTATATGACATTGAAGGTGTCAATGTGGATGCCATGTATTGTAGATGTACAGAACTTTCAAATTATGATTATTTGAACAAGAACCATAACAACATGGTTATATGTTAATATTAAATGGGGGTAGTGATACTCCCATTTTTGTTTATAATATGTTTATTAAAATTAAAAATAAGATAAATGGCAGAATATACTAAATATCAGAAAAAACAATTGTATTTTTCCACTGATAATGGTGTTACTTGGAGACCATATAATCCACCTGTTTACAGACAAGGCGATATTATTGAGACAAATTCCCCTGATTGTGGCTATTCAGAACCGCAATATAGATGGTATGGGAATGATGTAAACGATTATGTGTGTTCCAATTTTAACAAGTATTATAGAGAATATTATCAAGTATCTAATGATGGTGGTAAGACATGGACTAATGTAGAACCATTACAGACTAGAACAGGAAGCCTTATAGAAACCAATTCATATGATTGTGATTATGGGGTCACTTGGGAGATTGTAGATGGTTCATATGTATGCGTTCTCGCTTCAGAAAATTTCAGATGGGTTCAATCAGGTACTATGTGTGATGGTAACAATTCCTATCAAAGAATGATTCAACAGGTATCATATGATGATGGAAAAACTTGGACTGATGTAGCTGGTACTGAAATGAAAGGTGATTTGATTATGTCACCATCTCCTGATTGTTCTACTTATGAATTTACTTGGAATGAAACAGGAAATCTGATATGTTGTGGAGAAACATCTTATAAAGAATTGATATACCAATATGATGATAATGGCACTTGGAAGGATGTTACACCTACCCAAACAAAGAAAGGCGACTTAGTAACAGGTGAGTTTGGAATATGCATTTTGGAAATGGATAATACAAATATTACAAATGTAGGAGAAATTAATCCATATCAAGGAGAAATGCAAGATTATTTCAAAGTTGGTAATAAATTATATGCTATTCAACCCAATGAAGCGCAAGCAATTCAGTCACAAACATATACATTATATGAATTGAATACAAATGATTTTGTTAATCCAACTAAATCAACAAGAATTTTAAGATATGGTGGCGGTAATCCTTCCACATGTTCTCCATATAAACCTGAAGGAAATAAGGATTATTATTCAAGCGGTGGCAGAACAATATTAGGTGGAAAATATAATATAAAATCTGATGTTGGTTATACACAATGTTATTGCTATATCGAACCTGATGTCAATTCAAATTTGATAAAATATATTGATGTTAGTGAGAATTGGAATGAAAGATATAATACAGATTATAACAAGCCACCATTTATATATCCTGCTATGACCACTGCAACTTTCAATTTAACAACTAAAAAAGACATTGAAGGTAGAACATTTACTGTTGTTCAAATAAATGGACAAGATTTTAATCTTCCATATTCTATTACAGAATGTTCATATACAAGTGGTAATTTCTTGTTTTTACCAAACAATTCAACATTTGCATTTAAAGGAAAACATGATGGAAAAGTAAAATTATTTGTAATATACAATAATAAACTTTATTCAATAACACCTTCAGAAATAGAAATCAAATTGAGAAGTGTTTATGGGGAAAGATTTGATTCATATGATGATTCAATGAATGTTTATTACATTTCAAATGATGGCATATGTTATGTTAATTGTGGTATAATGTTGAAAAATGAATCTGTAAGGAGATATGATGTTGTTGGTATAAAATTAAAAGCTGCATCAAATGATTGCCATGAAGGTGAAGGTGCTAAACCTGTACCAGACCCAAATCCAGGAGAATATGAATATAGATGGGTTGATGTTGTTGGAGAAACAATATGCAATGGTGTAAATTTATGTCAATTACAAAAACTTCAACGCAGACCATTACCTGTTGTAGATGATAATTGGGAAGATACAGGTACTACAAGAGCAGGTTCTATATTGGAAGTAAATTCTGTTAAATGTGGTTATATAAATGGTGTTTATATAATAACTGAAGAAACATATACATTGAATCCTAATCCATCATCAATTGTTCAAATTACACCTAATTTTCCATCTTCTACTAATGTTGAATA
>OHAU01002692.1_pt1 | contig 16046 bp, 10 predicted proteins | sample 1577181 | NCBI WGS metagenome assembly OHAU01 (sample SAMEA3541472, study PRJEB24748) | human gut metagenome | biome: human gut; feature: human-associated habitat; material: faeces | place: China | collected 2012 | reverse complement strand
AGCAAGTCTCTGAAATTCATGTCAGAAATATAAGTAATGCGCTTGGCAGATTCAGACCACCCGCTTATAACAAAGCCCTCCACCTCCCCAACAACACACAAAACATGGAAAAGAAAAAATTATTGATGTTTCTTCCGACCCTCTTCCCCGCCATCGCTGGCGCACAAGGGCACTACAACATCGTCTATATCATGACCGACGACCATACGGCGCAAATGATGAGTTGTTACGACAAGCGCTACATCAGTACGCCCAATCTCGACCGCATTGCTGCCGACGGTGTGCGCTTCGTCAATAGCTATGTGGCCAACTCCCTCTCTGGTCCCAGCCGCGCCTGTATGCTGACGGGAAAGCATTCTCACAAAAACGGATTCACCAACAACGAACACGGCATCTTCGACGGCTCGCAGCAGACCATGCCAAAGCTCCTTCAGAAGGCAGGATACCAAACGGCATTAATCGGGAAATGGCACCTCGTCAGCACGCCGACGGGATTCGACTATTACGACTATCTCCCGGCACAGGGCAACTATTACAACCCCGACTTCATCAACATGAAGGGCGAAACCTACGAGGAGAAGGGCTACCTCACCAATATCATCACCGACAAGGCCATCGACTGGTTGGAAAACAAGCGCGACAAAAACAAACCCTTCCTCTTGCTCATACACCACAAGGCCTGCCACCGCAACTGGTTGCCAGAATTGAAGTATCTGCACGAATATGAAGACCAGACGTTCCCCATCCCCTCCACCTTCTACGATAACTATGAAGGCCGCGTCGCTGCCGGAGCGCAGGAAATGGAAATCGGCAACCACATGGACATCATCTACGACACGAAGATGTATCGTCCAGGCCTCAATACGCCGCTAACGGAGAACTATCTCAACATGGTGGGACGCATGGACAGTAAAGATCGTGCTGAATACGACCATTTCTACGACTCCATTTCAACCGACTTCTGGCAACGCCATCTCGAAGGCAAGCAGCTCGCCGAATTTAAATATCAGCGCTACATGCGCGACTATGCCAAAGTGGTCAAGACACTCGACGACAACGTTGGCCGCACGCTCGACTATTTGCGCGATGCTGGTTTGATGGACTCCACCCTCGTGGTCTACACTTCCGACCAGGGCTTCTACATGGGTGAGCACGGATGGTTCGACAAGCGCTTTATGTATGAGGAATCATACAGCACACCGCTCGTCATGCACCTTCCGAAGGGCTTCGACACCAAGGGCGACATCAAGGAAATGGTGCAGAACATTGACTATGCGCCAACCTTCCTCGAACTTGCCGGTGCACCGATTCCCGACGACATACAGGGCAAGTCGCTCCTCCCGCTTTTGAAGGGGCAGCACCCGAAAAACTGGCGTAAGAGCCTTTACTACCACTATTACGAATATCCTGCAGAGCACAGCGTGAAGCGCCACTATGGTGTCAGCACTGCCGACGGATGGAAACTCATCCACTTCTACAACGACATCAACGAGTGGGAGCTCTACAACTTGAACACCGACCCTGAAGAGTTGCACAATCTCTACGGAAAGAAGGGTTATGAGGCTGTCACCAAGCGTTTGATGAAGGAGCTTGTCAAGCTCCAGAAGCAGTACGATGACCAAGACGCTTTGAAGTTCAACAATATGTAATGGCAATCTAAGTAGTGGTGAAAAAGATAGGTTGTTCTGTTTTTTACCATTACTTACTATTGCTAAATCGGGCGTTCTGAAAAACGCTGCATTCAGAATATGCACCAAAAAAGGCAGACCCGGCACAATGCTGGGTCTGCCTTTTTTTGATGAGATGGGATAGGGGAGGAGCAAAGCTCTTTTCTAAAACGCGCCCCGAATTTTTAATAAAAAATGAGTTATGAAAAGTGGCACATTATGTGTACGCATTTTCATAACTCACTGAAAGTTAATTATAATTGTGGACCAGGAGGGGATTGAACCCTCGTCCAAACAAGGAAATAACAAGCTTTCTACATGCTTATCTTTGCTTTGAGGTTTTCGTGTCGCAACAAGGCCAAAGCCACCCGCGCTGCAACCTTATCTTCTAAGTGTTTCGCCACGCTTGCGAAGCCAAGACGTGACTATTCCCGATATAATAGCACCGCTGAATCAAGACGCTTCGGAAAAAGAGCTCTTGAGCGATGTCTCGTTCCAACAATCGTTAGTCGGAATTAAGCTGATGTACTATACTTCGATCAAGCAGCGAGAGCGTAGTTGTTTTCGCCAATTAAATTTTTGAAAGCCGAGATTATAGTGCCCACCTTCAGGCGCACTGCATGCTTACCTGCCATCTCTACCTGCTGTCAAATCCAGTCTGGCCCGAAATGTTTGGTTCGCAAATTTACGGGTTTATTTTTTACGGGCAAAATTTTACGCCATTTTTTTAATGGAGTTTACGATAAGTGGGTGGGCCGTGGGCGGACAGAACTTAGGCTTTCAATTCTCCGTCTGGGCTTCTTGCTCCTTGGCTTTCGCAAGAGGTCTCAGAGTTTTCTCTGGAACCGATGCGGTTTCATGGATGGCTTTCGCCTCCTTCGTATATCTGACAAGCAAGCATTGACACTATCTTTTCGAGATAGACCTTGTCTGTCTCGTCAAAGGTGTTCAATTCGCAACTATCGATGTCTAACACGCCTTTCACTTCGCCGCCCGCCATTATCGGCACGACAATTTCGGAGCGTGAAGAAGAACTGCAAGCGATGTGGCCCGGGAAAGCGTCAACGTCGGGAACCACCAGCGTTTGGTGTTCGGCCCAGGCTGTTCCGCAAACGCCACGGCCGTGGCGGATGCGATAGCAGGCCACGTCGCCTTGGAAGGGGCCTAAGTGCAGATGGTCGCCATCGACCACGTAGAAGCCGACCCAGAAAAAGGAGAAGGCTTGGCGGATGGCGGCGGCAACGTTGGCCATGACGCTGATTTCGCGGTGTTCTCCTGAGATGAGCGTGGCGATGTCTTCTATGAGGTGTTCATAGCGCGTCTGCTTGTTGGCAGTTGGCATGGTTTGTATTTCGAATGACATGAGTTTGGGGATGTTAGAGGGGTGTTTGGAAAAACAGTTTGGAGGACGCAAGCGAAAATGGCCAGTGTCTCATCTTTTGCAGAACTCCCAGAATGCCACGGCAGAGGCAGCGGCCACGTTGAGGGAGTCTACTCCGTGCGCCATAGGAATCTTGACCACATAGTCGGTGCTTTCAATCACCTCGCGTGTGAGTCCGTCGCCCTCGGTGCCCATGACGATGGCCAGCCGCGGTTCTGCTTTCAGACAGGGACTGTCGAGGGGGATGGACTGGTTGCAAAGCGCCATAGAGACGGTTTTGAACCCCAGTTTGCCCAAGGACGAGACGGGCGCTTCGAGCCACGTCCACGGAAGAAGGAACACCGAACCCATAGAAACGCGAACGGCGCGTCGGTTGAGCGGATCGCACGAGGTCGGCGTTAGCAACACGGCATCTATGCCCAATGCGGCGGCGGAACGGAAGATGGCGCCGATGTTGGTGGTGTCGACCACGCTGTCGATGATTACGATGCGGCGGGCGCTCTGGCAAACGTTTTCAACGCTGGGCGGGGTGGGGCGGCGCATGGCGCAAAGCACTCCGCGCGTGAGCGTATAGCCCGTGAGGTTAGTAAGCAGTTCTCGCGGCCCGGTGTAGACGGGGATGTCGCCGCTCTCAGCGATGATGTCGGCAGCGTCGCCCTTGATGTGGCGTTCTTCGCAAAGAAGCGCCAATGGTTGGCATCCTGCGCTGATTGCCACGCGGATGACCTTCGGGCTCTCAGCGATGAAGATGCCCTTCTCGGGATCCAGGCGGTTGCGCAGTTGGGCTTCCGTCAGTGTGGAAAAGAGTTCAACGCCCGGCGTTTGCAACGAATCAATATGTATGACTGGCATTGGTGGGGGATAATGAAAGAACACAAATGGCCGGAACGTGTTCCAGCCATTTGTATTACATGTGTGTGAAAGGGATTATTGTTTCGTAAATTCAAAGCGCTTGAAGAACACCTTCTGTTCCTGACCGCTGATATTGGTCAGACGCAGTTTTGAAGCCTTCATGCCGCTCAGTTCGTTGCCCGTGTGGATGACAGGGTCGTCGGCTTTGTAGTGGAGCAGACTGACATTCTTCCAAGCTCCGTCAACGAAGAGTTCCAGTTTGAAGTTCTTCGCCATGTCGTTGACGCCCAAATTGAACGCCATGCCCTGGAAGGTGATGTCGCGGTCGCCTTCAATCACAAATTCGCCGCCAGCCTGCCAGTTGATGACTTCGAGTGCTGGCGTCACGTTTACCTGGTTTCCGCGCATCGTGACAGGCAGCAGCGCCAGCTGGCTGACAGTGCTCGACACCTTGAACGGATTGTATTCAGCCACATTGCTGAGCGTGGTGGCATTCTTGGCGTTGTAGCTGTCAACGGCCAACGAGAAAAGTTTGTTGAGCGTTGGGAGCATCACCTTGGTGGCCACCTTGATGCCGGGTTGCAGCGGATGGCGAACGTCGGAATTTTCCAACTGATACATCTGTTCCTGCAAGGAGCGGGCCTGCTGATAATAGCCATTGAAGCCAGGGAAGGCATTCGCTGGTTTGCTGTCTTTGGCCATATAGAGGCGGCAGACAGCCTGGCCATATTCAGCCACGTTCTTGCCCTGCAACAACCACGGACGCAATTCGCGAACGAGTTCGGCATTAGATTTGTCGCAAAGCAAGAGGTCGCAAGAAACGCCCAATTGCTCCAGTTTTTCGCTCAACTGGTGGATGGTTTCTGCTGAAGGTTTTCCGCTGTTCACGTCAGCGGCAAGTTCCTTCAGTTCTTCACCCTCTTCGCGGCGGAAGCCATGACCATTCTTTCCGAGGTCTTTGTTGTAAAGGGCAAAGGTGCGGAGTGCCTGCGCGTTGCCAGGAAGAAGTTCATGGATGGCCTTTTCCCAATCCTTCTTGAAGTCGTATGCCTTCATGTTCCACGTATAGTCGGCAACGCCATAGAGGGCGATTTTCGATGCCTCGGCGTGTTCCATCGGGTTCGACACGAAACCAGAAAGTTTGTCGGCAATGTCCAAATCGTTGCCGTATGTTGGAGCCAGCGTGATGTGGTCGCGCACGAAGTCGGTCACTGGGAAATTCCACCAGATATAGGCCTTGCGCTCAATGCGCTCGTTGACCCAGTCAGTGCCTTCTTTGTCGATGCAATGAACCACGGTGTTGCCCGTCCACATGATGTTGATGCTCTTGTTGAGTTTGGAGCCCAGCGTACGCAGATAGCCCTTCTTCTCGTTGACCCAAGAGCGGTTGTATTCCGTTGGGCACATCACGAGCGGCGCGACATCGGGTTTCTTTTGAATGAAGTTGTCGTCAACATAGTTGAGCAGTTCGGCCTGCTTGTCGGCCTTGGTGCCTTCTCCCCAAATGTCGTCGAAGAACACGGCAAAGGCCCGCACGCCTAATTTGTACATCTGCTCAAGTTTGGCCACCAAGGCATCGCGGTCTTCGTTGTTCCATTTGATGTCAACGCCCGGATGGATGGCCCAGTAGAAGCTCACGCCGTTGCGCTTGGCATGTTCTGCCAATTCCTTGATGCGCAGGCCTTCCTTCTCGGGATATGGCACACGCCAATGTCCACGGTGGTAAGGGTCGTCTTTCGGACCATATATATATACGTTCATCTTGTGGCGGCCGTAGAAGTCAAACTGGCTTAGGCGTGCCTCGTGGCTCCAAGGCGTGCCATAGAAACCCTCAACGACGCCGCGGAACGGCACGTCGGGCCAGTCGGTCACCGTGCAAACCTCCAATTTCCCTTCAGACATTGAGGCCAAGAGAGTCTGGACGCCGTAATACAATCCGTTTTCATCGCGGCCCACAATCACTGCGCCTTTTTTGCTGATGCTCAAATAATATCCTTCGGCATGCTTCGGCACGAGTTTGTCGTATTTCTTGGTTGCCTTGTCGCCAACGACACCGATGGTCACGCTGTAAGCGCCTTTTGCCTGCACGTTGCAGTTTTCAGTCAGGGTCTTGGCAACCGTTGAGTTGCTACGGCCTTTGTCTGAGAAAATCTTGATGGTTTTCGGGGCATCGAAAAGCATGCCGCCTTCAGCCTTCACCTGTTGCGGAACTGGATTGACAAGGGCTATTTGGGCTTGCATCCCTGCGGAGAAGCAGGAAAGGACGAAGCCGACTGTGAGAAGTGTTTTCTTCATAGGAAAATCGTCTTGTTGTATGAATAAAAATTTACCTACAAACTTACGTTTTTTTTGTCATATATGCAAGGCGTAATGGAGGGAAGCCAGAAAAATCCTTTTTTTACGTCATACTAAAATACTTCCTAACCCCTTCCGCTCTCGCTTTACTTCCTTATTGATTTTGTATATTTTAATCCTATATGACAATTGCGCATGGTAAAAATTGTACGAAGTATTAAACAAAATTTTTGCCGATGAAAACTTTTTTGTATATTTGCCTCGTGAGAAAACATTTCTTTAAATACGCCATAGGGATGCTGATGTTGTTGCAGTTGGTTTCATGTAGCGACGAACTGCACTGCATCATGCCGTCAGACGTTGGGCTTCGCGCTGGCGACCTCGTGTTTCGCAGAGGCGGCAGTTTGTCAAGCCGTGCAGTGGTCATGGCCGACACCGACAAGGGATATTCCCATATTGGCATGGTGGTTGATTCGGCAGGAAAGGCCATGATTGTACATGCCGTGCCATACGAGCCAGACTTCAAAGGCGATTTTGACCGTGTGAAACTTGAGACGCCGCAACGTTTCTTTTTGAGCGACCGTGCCATTGTTGGCGAAGTGCGGCGGCTGGAAGATTGGAGATTGGCAAAACGGGCCTCTCTCAAAGCTTTGGCCTACTACAAGCGCCATACGGCTTTCGATCACGACTACAACACGAACGATTCCACCAAGGTCTATTGCACCGAATTGGTGTTGAGGGCTTACCGCGAAGCGGGACTTCCTCTGAGAGATGTGCGAACGCGACACATCACCCTCCCGACAGCCACTTACGACTGCATATTGCCCTCGGCCTTCCAGCAGCATAGGCTCTTCAAGCAAGTGCGGGCGTTCTGACCGCGCAACATGCGTTGCTTTGGCATCGGAAATCGAAGAACGCCTTTAGTGTAGGGTGTTCATAATAAAGAAAATTCTCTGCGCGGTTTTGAGCCAAACAACAAGTGGCAAAGCATGCGCACATGATAAACGAACAAAGCGCGAAAAGGAGCGCCCTGAAAGGGCAACCAGTTCAGAGCCCAGGGCAACGCCCTGGGTATCAGTGTATAAACGCCCACGCCCTGTAAGGGCAAAAGTATGGGCGAACGGTTGGCTTTTACTTTTGCCCTTACAGGGCGTAGGGAATGGGGACATGGTACCCAGGGCGCTGCCCTGGGCTCTGGACTTGTTGGGCTTTCAGCCCGCGCAGGGCCGCAAACGAGGCTTTTCCGCACAATCTCCATCTACTTAATTTTTCTGGATTTTGAACACCCTACCTTTAGCAGCGACCATCTGGCAGACTCCTTGAGAGAAGTCGTCTCGTTTTTCTGTACGTTTGCAGTATTTTGATTATTAACCTATTAATACAAAAGTATCATGAAGAAAATTTTTATGAGCATCTTGGCATGCGGATTATTAACTATCGGTTTGTGTGGTTGTGGTCCGTCAAACACTCCTGAAGATGTTGCAGAAGCAGCTGCAAAAGCCATGATTTCCAACGACCTCGACAAATTCGTTGACTACGTATATGTCAAGGAAGGAACCAGCGATGAGGAAGAAAAACAGGGCAAGGAACAACTGTCGGCCATGCTCAAGGCTAAAACAGGCAACGAGGATCAAAAATATACTGACTGCAAGGTCCTTAACTGTGAGCTCAATGATGAAGGCGACAAAGCAAAGGTTGAAGTGGAATTCACCCTCAAAGATGGTTCAACCAAGACCGACAAGATGCCTGTCAGAAAAGGCAAGGATGGCAAGTGGGGCGTTGTCTTGTACTAAGAGGTTTTGGCGTGTGTACAACACATAGCTAATTTCATTACTAACCCCCGATAACAACAAAAAGCGCGTCTGTTTTCAGATGCGCTTTTTGTTGTTATCGGGGGCATTCTGTATTAAGTAGTTGGTCAACCACCTAATTCTTATTAGCCAGCTGACGCCAAAATCAGTACCGGAAAGCTGTGGGAGCAGAGCGTAAGAGACGCCCCTCCGTGTTGGGCCTCATCGGAAAGAGTCGGTCAGCAGTTTGATTTCAATTGAAGGGGATATTTTCTCGTAGAGAATGTTGTACACCGCATCCAATATCGGCATGTTCACGTGGAAATGTCTGTTGATTTCCTTCATACATTTGGTGCCATAGAATCCTTCGGCAATCATTTCCATTTCGATTTGCGCCGACTTGACCGAGTAGCCCCTTCCGATCATGGTTCCAAAGACGCGGTTGCGCGAGAAATTGGAATAGCTGGTCACAAGGAGGTCACCGAGATATACCGAGTCGTAAACGTTTCTCTCAATGGGGTAGACCGCATTGAGGAAGCGGCTCATCTCCTGCACGGCGTTGCTCACAAGCACACTCTGGAAGTTGTCGCCGTATTTTAAGCCGTTGCAGATTCCGGAAGCGATGGCATAAACGTTTTTCAAGACAGAAGCATATTCGATGCCAATCACGTCGGAGTTTGTCTTCGTCTTGACGTAGCTGCTTGCAATCAGGTCGGCGAAATTGGCGGCTTTCTCTTCATCGGTACACCCAATCGTGAGATAAGTTAGACGCCCCAGCGCCACTTCTTCTGCATGGCTCGGACCACCCAAAACGGCCAGATTGTCGTCGGGCACATTAAAAACCTGCCGGAAATATTCAGAGCATATCAAGTTCTCATCGGGCACAATACCCTTGATGGCCGTAATGACGAATTTGTTATGAAGTTTCTCTTTGAGTTTTTTCAGGTGGTTTTTCAAATAAGGCGAAGGTGTCACAAAAATAAGCGTATCGCAGTTGCGCACCACCTCGTTGATGTCGGAAGAAAAGGATATTCTGTTGACATCGAAGTGTACGCTCGTAAGATATGACGGATTATGCTCCAAGCGCTTGAAGTCTTCAATGACTTCAGGTCTACGCATATACCAAGAGATGTGATCAACTTTCTCGAGCACAATTTTGGCAACGGCGGTGGCCCAGCTTCCGCCTCCCATGATGGCTATTTTTTCGTTTCCAAACACGATGTTTCAATCTACTTGAGCAGGTGGTCAGCAGTATGTTTGTTTGATATAGGCTACACTTCGGCAAGGCATTCAAACAAGTTTGACAACCTACTTATTTATAATGTGCTGCATCTGCACCAAGGAGGCACGTCCAATGCTGTGGCGTTTTTCCCTTATAGAAAAGGCAGCAAAAAAGAAACGGAAACACCGCCCACGCTTTCAGAGATGTTGTGTGGGCGGTATTTTTTTCAGCAAAAAGCTATGTAATGGTAAAAAAATAACTTGACCAATTTGGTGGAATAAGGAATTATTTCTTATGCCCTGTATTTTTGCCGTTTTTGAAATTTATCATCGGTCACATAGCCCGCTATGCTCCCTCTTCAAAATTCCAAAACCAACAAAAATACAGGTCAAAATTGATCAACTTATTCTTTCACCATTACTATATGTTAGCCAACGTTCCAGTCCGTAATATCTTGAACGCTTGGCTTTTGAATATCGAGTTTGTATTTCTTGATGATTTCCCCGATTTGCTGCTGCACCTTCTGCGGGTTGACATCCTTGAGGTCTGTCACCAGATTATATCCAGCCTTCTGGAGCACAGACACCAGAGCCTCGTCAATGCCACATTCCACATATTTGGCGGCAGCGTCGCGCGGAGCCTTCTTTTCTGGACGCATTTGCGGGAAGAACAACACTTCCTGAATCTGGGTCTGTCCTGTCATGAGCATCACGAGGCGGTCGATGCCGATGCCGATGCCCGAGGTGGGAGGCATGCCATATTGCAGAGAGCGCAGGAAGTCCTGGTCGATGAACATGGCTTCGTCGTCGCCCTTCTCAGAGAGGCGCAACTGGTCTTGGAAGCGTTCCTCTTGGTCGATTGGGTCGTTGAGCTCAGAATAGGCATTGGCCAATTCCTTACCGTTGACCATCAGTTCGAAGCGCTCCGTCAGGTTCGGGTTTGTGCGGTGTTTTTTTGTCAGCGGCGACATTTCCACGGGATAGTCCGTGATGAACGTCGGCTGGATATAAGTGCCTTCACAGAATTCGCCGAACACCTCGTCAATGAGTTTTCCTTTGCCCATTGTGTCGTCGATTTCCATGTTGAGCTTCTTGCAGATTTCGCGGATTTCGTCTTCGCTCTTTCCGTCGAGGTCATATCCAGTCTTTTCCTTAATGGCTTCGAGGATTGGCAGGCGGCGATATGGCGCCTTGAAGCTGACAGTTTTGCCGTCGATTTCCACTTCCGTCGTGCCGTTGACTGCAAGGCAGATGCGCTCCAGGAGGTTTTCCGTGAACGTCATCATCCAGTTGTAGTCTTTATATTGAACGTAGAGCTCCATGCAGGTGAACTCTGGGTTGTGGTTCTTGTCCATACCCTCGTTGCGGAAGTTCTTGCCCACTTCATAAACACCTTCAAAACCACCAACAATCAGGCGCTTCAGATAAAGCTCCGTTGCGATGCGGAGATAGAGATCAACGTCGAGAGAGTTGTGGTGTGTGATAAACGGACGGGCGCTTGCGCCGCCGGGGATGGGCTGAAGGATTGGCGTTTCAACTTCAGTGTATCCAGCATCGTCCAACACCTGGCGCAACGTTTTGATCACCTTGGAACGCTTCAAAAACGTCTCCTTGACACCTTGGTTGACGATGAGGTCAACGTAGCGCTGGCGGTAGCGGAGTTCAGGGTCGTCAAACGAATCGTATGTCACGCCGTCTTTTTCCTTAACGATGGGCAACGGCTTGATGCTTTTTGCCAAAACGGTCAGTTCCTTGGCGTGGATGGAAATCTCGCCAGTCTGTGTGCGGAACACGAAGCCCTTGATGCCGATGAAATCTCCCAAGTCAAGCAGTTTCTTGAAAACCGTGTTGTAGAGTTCTTTGTCTTCCGAGGGGCAGATGTCGTCGCGCGTCACGTAAACCTGGATGCGGCCGCGAGAGTCGAGCAATTCTGCAAAGCTGGCCTTTCCCATGATGCGTCGGCTCATCATACGGCCGGCGATGCACACTTCACGCGGAGTTTCTGCGTTATCGTCAAAGTTTTCTTTGATTTCCGTTGAGTAGGCATCAACGGGGAATTCGGCTGCGGGATAAGGCTCGATGCCCATAGCGCGCAACTGTTCAAGTGAATTACGGCGACAAATTTCCTGTTCGCTGAGTTCAAGTATATTCATAATGATGATTTTTTCTTCTTAAGCAATGCCAAACCAATGGTGCCACAAGCCTGGGGCTGTTTTGTGCGATGCCACTATCGGAGAGAATGTTTTTTGCCATTGCCAAAGTGTTCTCATATTTCCCGGATGCCCGTTTCTTATGCAATAGGGCTTGCCGGAAGTAACTAAGTAATGCAAAGTTACATAATTTCGGTGGATGGGCTTTAATACTTGGATATATTTTTAAGGTGTGTCCTGATTTTCCGTTTCAAAACACCCCTTGGATTGGTCGTTTAGTCCTCACACGCCTTATATATATCGCGTGTGAGTTCACGGTTGAGTTTGACATATCCTCCAAAGACCTCACCCTTCGTGTGGTGGAGGTTGTTGACAAGCTGGTCAATGTCTGCATTGTCAATGCCCAGTTCGGAAAGGTTGCGCGGCAAACCAAGTGTGCCCGACCAGAAATCTTGCAAATGGCTGATACACTCATTGATGACCTCTGCTTTCGGTCGGCCGTCTGCTTCTATGCCGAAGAGACGTTCAGCCAACTGGAGCGTGCGGAAATCGTTGACCTTGCTCACCACTTTCAGCCAGGACGGGAACACCACTGCCAATCCTGCACCATGCGTCACGCCGTAGAGAGCGCTTAGCTCGTGTTCAATGGCATGGCTCGACCAGTCTTCTTCGCGGCCTGTGCCGCAAACACCGTTGTGGGCCAATGTTCCAGCCCACATGATGTTGGCGCGTGCCTCATAGTCGTCGGGACATTCCATCAGGCGGCGTCCTTCGGTGATGATGCTCTGCAGAAGACCTTCAGAGATGCGGTCGGTGACCTCCGTTGAAGGTGTGTTAGAAAAATAGCGCTCAAAGATGTGCACCATCATGTCGCAGATGCCGCAGGCTGTTTGGAAATGCGGCAACGTGAAAGTGAGTTCTGGATTCAGCACAGAAAAACGCGGGCGCAGCAAGAGTGGGCAGCGCAGGGAAATTTTCTGGCCAGTGGCAACGTTGGTTATCACGGTGTTGCCAGAAGCCTCGCTCCCCGCAGCCGGAATAGTGAGCACCACTCCCACGGGCATGGCCTCTCTTGCCTCGGCTTTTCCAGCATAGAAATCCCAGAAGTCGCCGTCGTACGGCACGCCGAGCGCGATGGCTTTGGCGGTGTCGATGGCACTGCCGCCGCCAACGGCAAGGAGGAAGTCATATTTCTCGCGACGCACCATTGCGATGCCTTCGCGCACCAATCCGTCTTCGGGATTCGGCTTGACGCCGCCCAGTTCGCCAAAGCAGAGTCCGGCTTCGGTGAGCGATTTTTCAACACGGGCGAGAAGGCCGCTTCTGACAACCGAACCTTGTCCGTAAACAATCAGCACTTTTTTTGCACCATATCGCAGTGCCAAGTCACCAGTCTGCTGCTCCGTGTCTTTGCCGAAGACGAAGTGGGTCGGACTGCAAAATTCAAAATTAAGCATAAGGTTATTTTTTTGAAGTCTTTGCTCTGACGTTCTGCCGATGGGGATTACCACAGGCAAAACGAATGGGCAAATGGAAATTCTGATTATCGGCAAGCAGAAAATATCGCATTCCGCCAATTCGAGACCTATGTCTGTTGGCGAACACCATCCCGCGTTCAAGCGTTTCAGTTCCCAGATGCGCTCGTCTCTGCTCCCAGGTGCGTTCGCGTCTGCTCCCAGGTGCGTTCGTCTCTGGGGCCAGACGCGGCTGCGTCTGCTCCCGCGTTCGCTGACAGATCTTGGGATTGGATTGTCAACGAGGGCGGCAGGGGGAGAATGGCGAGAAAAACTGACGTGAACAACAGAGAGATACGCTGTTTCCAATCATGCGCCGTTTTTTTCGTCTTACACGGAAGTGTTTATCTGTCGGTATTCTCTCGGGGAAAAACCAGTGGCGTTGTGGAAATACTTTCCGAGGAAACTCTGGTTCGTGAAATTCATTCGTTGTGAGATTTCCTTGATTGAAAGACTCGTGTTGGCCAGCAGCTGTTTGATTTCAATCACCACAAATTCCGTGATCCACTGTCCGGCGGTTTTCCCGCTCACGGTTTTGACAACCTCTGAAAGGTATTTGGGGGTGATGCAGAGTTTGTTGCTATACCAAGAGACGTTTCTTTCCTTCTTGAAATTGGCGCTGAGCAGTTGGATGAACTTGTCGAAGAGGCCGAAACTGCCAGAGCGTATGTCAACCGGCGACATGCAGTGGGAGCTGAGGATGTCGCAGACGTCGAAATAAAAGAGGCGGATGAGGGCCGTCATTGTTTCACGTCGATAGCGCGTTTCCTCGCGCTGCATGCGCCAGGTGATGTAGTCAAAGCCGGCCTTTGCCCATTCCTGTTCTTTCAGCGTCAGATGGGTGACGGGATATTTATAGAGATATTGCAGGAACGGCCAGAGTTGCGTGAGCCCGGCGATGCCGTCCTGTATGCTCTGGTGTGAAACGAGAATCATGCGTGCATGAAAATCTTCGCTCACGTCCAGTTTGCTGAACACCTGGTCGCCGACGCCGATAAAAAGGTCGCCCGACGACATCTCCACGGTTTGGGTGTTTATCATGAACTTTGCGCTCCCGCCCGTGCAGAAACAGTAGGTGAAAAAGCCCAGGCGGATGGTGTCGTTGGAGAGATTGGCAAGACTGATGTCGTCTAAGGCTATAAAGTCATCGCCCATAGACGACGTGTATTTCGCCGCCACTTCCCTGGCGTCTTTTATGCTGAATGGTTTGATTGTCTTTGCTTTTTCCATGATAACCCTTTAAATGAAAGAGCGTTCTGAAAATTCCGACTCGTCATCTTCAAGATATAAGCCGGAATTTTGAGAACGCCCTTGAAAAAATATGATAAATTGGCTAAGTAATGTTGAAAAAATAACTTCCGCAATTTTGCCGTTGGCGATTAATAATTTAATTACTCACCTGCCTTTTCGGCTCTTTTCGAACTTATTCTCAGTCACAATGCTCGCATTGCTCCTTCGAATAATCTCAAAAATAGCTCAAAAATGCAGGTGCAAAATTGCTGAACTTATTCTTTCAACATTACTAAGCGAAGCGTCAGAGTCATTCATAGCTATGCATGGAGCATTGTTGTGTCATGATTTTGGCCGCTTGGCTTGCCCTGCTGTTTTGGATGTCTGTCAATTAGAGTTCGAGGTCGCCATCGTGAATTTCGTGCCAAGGCAATCCCTGCTTGTTGAGCTCTTCCATGAATGGATCTGGATCAAATTCCTCAACATTCCAAACGCCCGGCTTCTTCCAGAGTCCGAGCATGAACATGCGTGCACCAATCATGGCCGGAACGCCAGTTGTGTAGCTGACGCCCTGCATGCCAGTTTCTTCATAGGCTGCACGGTGTGAGCAGTTGTTGTAGACGTAGTAGGTGTGTTCCTTGCCGTCTTTCAGACCGCGGATGCGGCAGCCGATGCTGGTCTGGCCCTCGTAGTTCTCGCCAAGGTCTTGCGGGTTGGGCAATACGGCCTTGAGAAACTGCAAAGGAACGATTTCGTGTCCTTCGTAGTTGATGGGCTTGATGGATGCCATGCCGATGTTCTGAATCACACGCAGGTGGGTCAGGTATTCCTGTCCGAAGGTCATCCAGAAGCGTGCGCGCTTGATGGTCGGATAGTTCTTCACGAGGCTTTCGATTTCCTCATGGTGCAGGAGGTAGCTCTCCTTCGGGCCGATTTCTGGGTAGGTCAGCGGCTTGTGGATTTCAAGCGGTTCGGTCTCCACCCATTTGCCGTCCTGCCAATAGAGTCCCTTCTGGGTGATTTCGCGGATGTTGATTTCCGGGTTGAAGTTGGTGGCGAAAGCCTTGTGGTGGTCGCCAGCGTTGCAGTCTACGATGTCGAGGTATTGAATCTCGTCAAAGTGATGCTTGGCGGCATAAGCCGTATAGATGCTCGTTACGCCCGGATCGAAACCGCAACCGAGGATGGCTGTCAGGCCAGCCTTTTCAAAGCGATCTTTGAAGGCCCACTGCCAAGAATATTCAAAGTGTGCCTCGTCTTTCGGCTCGTAGTTGGCCGTGTCGAGGTATGAACATCCACACTGCAGGCAGGCTTCCATGATGGTGAGGTCCTGATAGGGCAGGGCGAGGTTCATAACGAGGTCGGGCTTGAACTCATTCATGAGAGCGCAGAGCTGCTCTACGCTGTCGGCGTCCACCTGTGCCGTTTTGATGTCGTCACGGCCAATGGCCTTGACGATGGCATCGCACTTGGATTTCGTGCGGCTGGCAATCATGATTTCGTTGAACACGTCGGTGTTCTTAGCCACTTTATGAGCGGCAACAGTGGCAACGCCACCTGCGCCGATAATCAATACTTTTCCCATTTTTGATTTTATGTGTTTTACTTTACATTGCAAACTTAAGAATAAATATTGAATCACGCAGACATCAAAGGGTTAAATTTGATGGAGGGGTGGAAGATTTTGAACACCTTCTTGAAATAATTTGGAACACCTGTATATTATTAAAGGCGTGTGATGGAAATAAAGTCTTGGGTATTCAAGTGCTTAGGCCGTCTGACGGGCAGATATTAAAAGCCCGCGGACGAAAAACTTTTAATTTTGTTTTTGAGCACCTGTTTAAAATTGTATATTTGCATGTCAAACTGGATTATCCCTGCGTGGATAGTATAAGGTAGGTTCTATTAATTCATAAATTCGAGTGGAAGCCGTTCCGTCAGATACA
>OHAU01002688.1_pt1 | contig 16058 bp, 8 predicted proteins | sample 1577181 | NCBI WGS metagenome assembly OHAU01 (sample SAMEA3541472, study PRJEB24748) | human gut metagenome | biome: human gut; feature: human-associated habitat; material: faeces | place: China | collected 2012 | reverse complement strand
ATTGAAATTTACCGAATAGTTTCCGGAAGCTGCCATATGGATATTGCTTCTGAATCTATTCACTGCAAGGCTGGAGACTTTATCATGATCCTGCCAAACGTTATTCACTCTTTCCGTGTTGATTACAGTGGGGACTGTGAATATCAACAGATTCATTTCCGCCCGGATACCTTCACAAAAATCATCTTGAGTGATGATGGCATTTATCCCATCGGTATGATGCATGCGATCCGTTTTCACTGTCAGACTTACTATAGACAGGAATCTGATCAGGTACTGGATGACTGTGTAAACAAAATTATTTCGCTGCACTCCTCGACAGACAGTTTATTTACTGCTGCGAATATCAACATCGCCATTATGAACATCATGCTTCATATTCTGGACAAAAAGCGGCCGAATCACGATTTTACTGATCCGAACCTGCAAAACAGCTATGTGGCATACACTCTGGATTACATCCACAAAAACTATATGCACAAGATTCTTCAGGAGGACATCGCAAAGGAACTTCAGATTTCCGTCCGTTATCTGAGCAGCCTGTTCAAAAAATATATGACGATCACACTGTCCAACTATATCAATATTTACCGCATCAACAAATCCATTGATCTGATGCAGGATACAGATAAATCACTGACGGAGATTGCTCAGATGGTTGGTTTGAAAGATTCTCAGCATTATTCCAAACTGTTTATGACAGTGATCGGGGAATCTCCTTCCAGCTACCGGAAATCCTATATTAAAAACTATTACAACTAACACACATGCAGAATAATCAGATATCTTTATCAACGATACCTATGATCTGCAATATTTTGTAAAGTGCGGTGATTCTGAGAAGAATATGTCAGCTTACGCTGACCAGAATCACGCACCAAGTCTCACGTGCGTTCGACTTGATTCAAGCACAACAGAAGCGGCTCTCTTTCGAAAGCCGCTTCTTTTTTCAATCAGTACACTATGGGGTAATTCTATATCGGTTATTTACTAATTGAACACTTTATAAATTTTTCCATTGATTCTGATGTCATCGCGATTGGAGAAGTCCACTTTACCATTCTTAATGTACCACCAGCCATTTTCATTCTGGGCAAGTCCATTGTAATTAAAGTTTACTTTTCCGTTTTCGATTCTCCACCAGCCGTTGGCATTCTTTGCTACTCCTGTGTAGGAGAAATCTACTTTTCCATTACGGATATACCACCAGCCGTTTTCGTTTTTCTCTACACTGTTGCAGTTGAAATCTACTTTTCCATCAACGATTCTCCACCAGCCGTTGGCATTCTTGGCGATTCCTGTGTAACCAAAGTTTACTTTTCCTCCGCGGATGTACCACCAGCCGTTTTCGTTTTTCTCTACACTGTTGCAGTTAAAGTCAACTTTTCCATTGACAATGCGCCACCAGCCGTTCTCATTTTTTGCAATTCCGGTATAGCTAAAATCTACTTTACCGTTCTTTACATACCACCAGCCGTTTTTGTTCTTTGCAACAGTTGTAACGCCAGTATCTACTTTGTCATTTTTGTAGTAATACCAGTTGCCGTCTGCATCTCTTGTATCAGATAATCCGTCTGCATATGCTTTTAATGTCTGGAATGTAACGTTTCCTGCCTCAGAGCGGTTGCCCTTTGCATCCAGTGCGTAAACTTCTACTTTATAAGAAGTATCCTGATTCAGACCACTGAGTTCGTATGTTGTGCCTGTTACCAGTGCATCGTTGTCTTTTTTACCATTTACATATACATCATATCCTGTTACGCCTACGTTGTCGGTAGATGCTTCCCAGCTGATTGCTGCGCCGCCTCTGGTAATATCTGCTGCTGCAACATTCGCCGGTGCACTCGGAGCTTCTCTGTCTGCCTCAACGGTTGTAAAGGTAACTGCCTCTGATGCCCCTGATTCATTTCCTGCTGCGTCTACCGCTGTAACGGTTACTGTGTATTCTGTATTGTCTGTCAGACCTGTGACTGTATAGGAAGTATCTGTGATCAGTTCATCATTTACTTTTTCATCGTTGACATATACGTTGTAACCTGTAACGGCTACGTTATCAAGTGCTTCTTCCCAACTGATGGCTGCTGTCGACTCTGTTACATCAGCAGCGGTTGCATATTTCGGTGTTTCCGGTACTGTGGTATCTGCTACTGCTTCATCTACATAAGAGATGATCGGTGTAATATGTGCAGACGGTTTTGTAGGATTATTGTTTGATTTTGCAACCACACGGATATAATCGCCTGCTTTTACTTCCAGCGCATCAATAGATTTCCACTCACCTTTCTGACCACTGACAGAAAGTGTTACGCTCTGTAACTCGGTGTCATTGTGCATCAGAGTCAGTGTTGTGCTTCCACCGGAGTTTCCGTTCTGACGCAGATACGGTTCATCATTTCTGATATTAAAAGAAATCACGCCGCTCTTTGGTACACGGTATGCCATTGCAGTATAAATGTCTGATTTTGGCGGTGCAGAAAGCAGACCATGATAAGAGTTTGTATTATTTTTTGCTGCCTCTGCATGACTTGGGGCATCCACGCCCGGTCCATAATAAGTATTTACCTGCCAGTTTGGCCAGTCCGGATCATAGGATGTCATATTATTCCATGTATCTGCACTGTTATTTTTGATCTGTCCAAACCACACATTACCCTGCTGTGCGTTAACATAATCACCAACCCAGTTATAATTATTCTTTACGGCAATAACGTAATCGCTTGTTGTACCATCTTCTGCCGTAATGCGAAGTGTCATTCCATCCGCAATTGTATCAGTGTTTGCCAGTACTTTGTCATCAGAAATTACATTTACGGTTGCGGTACTGCTTGTTTTTACATTCTGTTTTACTTCGCTGACAGTTGCCGGATTCTTCTCGGTAGACGGAATCTTGATTGTTGTTCCTGTCATCATATATACAGTAGATTTTAATTCGCAGTCAGAACTTGCTACAATCGTATATGTTTTGGATTTCTCGCCATAGGAAATTGTTACTGTGCATCCACCGTTTACTACATCATTTTCAGCTAAAACTTTATCACCGGATTTTACCGTAACCTGTGCATTGCTGTCTATCTTAAGATTCTTCAGTAATTCTTTGACTGTTGTATGTTTTGCCAGACCACTGATCTGATCATTTGCCACATTATATACATTAGAAGTAGCAGTTACTGTTACATAATCACTTTCTGCAGCTCCAATCTCCGGGATATCTGTCAGTGCATGTCCGAAGAAATCATGCTCCAGATCATATCCGTTGTTGTCTGTGATCACTTTACCTGCATTAATTGCCGGCGAATCTTCTGCCAGTTTATAACCGTCAAATACAGATGCATTCTCTTTGATATAAGCAATACCTGATGTATTTGAAGATGGACCGGATCCTGCATCTTCCAGAACTTTTGTACCTGCATTTACAACAACGGCATTCTTATCTCCGCTTGGTGTATTTGCAAAGTTATAGTACAGGTTATTGTCATACTGAAGTGTTCCGCCCGGATACCAGTTCTGATTTAACGGCGTTGAGCCACCATAATAGAAAATATTATTCTCGAGCACTGCATTTCCACCGGTACGGTCAAAAATACTCTTAATATTCTCATTCATATAGAATGTATTGTTATAAATATGAGCATCCGGATTGCCTGGTAAATCTAACGGACCTGTCAACTCGTTCTCACTGATATTATAACGGAATGTTGTATTCACAGCCTCTGCTCCACAGAACATGATTGCTCCACGGGAGTTTCCGTGACTGTAATTGTACTGATAGAGTGTTCCGTCTGTCCAGTCTGCATCCCATGCCTGACCATCGCCATTACCATGATAAGCATACTGATTATTATAACATTCATTATACTGGAACACAGAATCTTTACATTTCCAAGGCCAGATTCCGGCTGCTACACGCTGCCAGCCACTTGGATAATCTGTCGGATTCATCTGACGGGAACAATCCTCAGCCACATTGTACTGAACCAGTGGCTGATCTACATACATGGTTGTGATTGCATCACCACCGGCAGCTTTAATGTAATTGTTCTGAATTGTCACATTACTGGAAGCATATTTTTCCAATGCTGCTTCATTCAAATGTGCACTGTTAAGCTGTGCCCATGCATAGGTATAAGCTGCTGCGATACCCCAGCGGTTTGTTGTTACAACACTACAGTTTTCAATTGTCAGATCATTGAATTTGGAAGCGCCGGTAGCATTCTCATCTGTTGGTTTCTCTACAATAAAATAAATACCACCATTTGCCATATGTTTGTTGATAACATTGCCGTCTACATCATGAACATACAGATCATCCAGAACAATATGATCTACCGTACCTTTATCCTTCGCTACACCAGCCACACCGGTACGATCCATAACATTTGCGTCGTTATATTTTAATCCATCGTCTACTTTACTGGTCTCTCTGTCATTTGTCAGCTCCAGACCTCTGATCTCTATGTATTCTACATCTTTCAGCAAAATGGTTGAAGAAACATTTCCCTTCCATTTATGTCCTGTATTATCCAGATGATTTCCATAATCCTGATACCATACACCGGTGCCATTGGCGTCAATTCGTGGTCTGTTGCCTTCACCATAAGTAGAAATCTCTATCGGTGCTTCTGCACTTCCGCTTCCCTGTACATGAAGGTACTGATCTGTAAATACAGATCCCTTCTCCAGAAGTACTTTATCTCCCGGTCCTAACGTAATCTCATTAATTTTATCCAGCGTTTTAAACGCTTTTTTCTCCGATGTTCCATCATTGGCATCATCACCATTCTGAGAACTTACATAATATGTAGTCCCCTGCTGTCCGTCAGCTTCTTCTGCATGTGCGATGTTTGCCGGCATCATGCTTACTACCGTAACACCGGTCAGCATCATTGCAAGTAATCTGCTCGCCCATTTTTTTCTCATGTTTCTTCTCCTCCTAATTGTATGACTGTAATCACCGGATATAATTTTTTTATATCAAATTCCCCATAGTCCAATTGATTACAGTTGTTTCAAAGTAAACTGAGATAAAGCATCCATATCTCCGTCCACTTCAGCAACCTTTGCTTTTTCTTCTGTCATTTCCTCATATTTTGCACGACGCAATTCATCAATGACTGCTGCACGCGCTTCTGACAGATCCACCTCTCTGGCTTCTTCTCCGACAAACCAGTCATCATTATCATAATGTTTCTGAATTTCCTCCTCAGTAAAATTCATATCTTCATTTGATTTATCATTCATATATGTTTCCTGAAGATAATTCAGTTCATAATCCTGATACATTTCTGTGGAATATTCTTTCAATCCATAGACAGTCTCACCTTTTTCGATTTTCTCACTTCGTGACTGATTTTCCTGCTCCATACGGTTCAGCATCCCCTCATAGGTCGCATCTTTAATATAGCCTTTGTCTTTTGCGATATCATATACTGCATGCATATATTTCAACTGTTCAACTGTCTGCTGCGCCAGATATTCATATCCGGTTTTTCCATTTTTATAAGTCGTCGTCCAAAGTTCATCTTCTGAAACATCATGCTTCTCCGAACGAAGGGTTACCATCGTGTTGTACTGCACCAGATTCATGCATTGAATGTACTCTTCTTTACTGATCTGAGTCCCGTTAATTGTCAGTGAAAATGCCGTCTTCTGTGCATGTTTCCAACCTCCGACACAGGTCATAGCAATCACTGCTACTGTCAGAACCAGTACGATCAGCCATTGCTTTTTCTTTCCTTTTTTCATGTAAAATACCCCTGTTTTGTGCTACCTTCTCACTGTGTTTTAGCCTCATTATATCGCTTTCATGCATCAAAAACTTGGTATTTTCAACTTTCTTACCGTCTCTTTTTACACAATTCGGAACACAAAAAAATGGAGCACTGCTCCGCAGATATATTATCTGCGTTACAGCGCCCCACTTCTTCACTTTCCGTTATTACAAACCGCTTCAGAAGTTATTATTTCTGAACTTTACCGTTAACAACGTTGTGTGTTCCGCCATTGTAAGAGAAGTCTACTTTACCATTACGGATGTACCACCAGCCATTTTCATTTTTAGCGATTCCGTTATAGTTGAAGTTTACTTTACCGTTTTCAACTCTCCACCAGCCGTTCTGGTTCTTTGCTACACCTGTGTAGGAGAAGTCTACTTTACCATTGCGGATATACCACCAGCCGTTTTCGTTTTTCTCAATGCTGTTGCAATTGAAATCAACTTTACCATTGACGATTCTCCACCAGCCGTTTTTGTTCTTTGCAACTCCAGTGTAACCAAAGTCTACTTTACCGCCGCGGATGTACCACCAGCCGTTCTCGTTTTTCTCAACACTATTGCAGTTGAAATCAACTTTACCATTGACGATTCTCCACCAGCCGTTTTCGTTCTTTGCAATTCCTGTGTAGCCGAAGTCTACCTTACCGTTTGTAATCTTCCACCAGCCGTTCTCATTCTTTGCTACGGTGTTTGCTTTGAAATCAACTCTGCCGTCTGTGATCTTCCACCAGCCGTTTTCATTCTTTGCTACGGTATTTGCTTTGAAATCTACTTTACCGTCTTTTACATAGAACCAGCCGTTTATGTTCTTTGCTACGGTTGTTACATCAGTTGCAATCTTGCCATTCTTGTAGTAGTACCAGTTGCCATCCTCATTTTTCACATCTGCCAGACCATCCTTCATCTGTAATCCGCTCATAGCGTCTTTCAGATTTGCAAGTGCCAGTTTTACATCATACTGAGTCGCATCGGCATTCGCCATAACATCTTCTGCTGCTTTCAGTTTTGCTGCAAATGTCTTCCAGGATTTTGCAGAATACTGTTTCTCTTTGGAGAGAAGTTTGTTTGCGGTTGCAATCTGTGTTTCCAGACTGGATTTATTGATTTTGTTTTCATCGTCACCATCGGTATTTCCGTTTTCTACTTTACTCATAACGCGGATCTCAGATGCAACTGCCCACCAGTTGGTAGATTTTGCTTCTGTTGCAAGTAATCTTACGTTTGTTACATTCTCTACCGGCTCAAACTCTGTGGTCTTCCATCCTGAGGAGTTCTCCCAGCTTCCTTCCTGAACTAACTGATACTCATCAGAACCAGCTGTTTTTACAGAAAGCTCGAATTTTGTGATTGTTGTAAGGTATCCGCCCATAGTCGGTCCCGGTAAATAACGAAGTCCATCTACTGTATGTGCCTCCGGGAATTCGAAATCAATCCAGCATTCTCTGTTTTTGATTGCGGAACTAAATCCATCAAAGTTTGTCATCCAGTGCGTATTGGTATCACCATCAATTGCATATGCCGGGTTACCAAAGTTAGAACCATAGTGTGTACCATTGTCCTGGCTTCCTGCTGTTACTTTCACGCCTGCAACCGGAATGTCCAATTCTTCACCTGCATTTGCAGAAACCTCACGAGTTGACAGATACTCTAATACTGCATTCAAATGACGATAGCATGCTTCAATTTCTTCGGAAGAAGTTTTGTCTCTGTTTAATGCAACATTTGCATCATCAATTGCTTCTGACAATGTCTTCCAATCAGCTTTTGCATATTTCTCTTCATCCAGATCTGCTGCTTTTGCAATCAGTTTCTTTAAGGTTTTTTCTGTAATTCTCTCATCTACACGCTCAATTACAAGGTTATCAAGAACAAGCTCTTTATATCCGCCGAAGTTCTGTGCGCTTCCCTGGGATCCCTGCAGATCTGGTGCTTTATCTGTTGAGTAAATACCAAACCATGTCTGTCCGGAAAGGTCACCTGTGATCTCACAGACATAATGTCCGTCTTTGTTTTTGCCCATGTGTTTGTTCAGTGTATCAACTTCTGTTGCTTCTGAGAACTCACCGCTGCCTACTACAACGCCGTATGTTCCATCACTACCTGCCTGGTAATCAAAACTTACACGATATTTTACACCTGGCTCGAAGCGGAAGTTCTGAGGAATTGTCTGGTATGCAAGAGTCTGTCTCTGTGTCAGACCATTGATCTTAACTGACCAGTTTCCATCCAGAACGTCATCCATCTTCTTAACATCCCAGCCTGCCTGTGTATATGGTCCATGAAGCTCGGACAGATGGATTCTGTTATCTTCTACGCCTTCAATACCGCTGACAACGAATGGGTAGATTCCCTGTACGTTATTTTCGAAATCTTGCTCGAATTTCACGATATTGCCGTCTTTGTCTCTTGTGATATTCTGTGCATCATTTTCTACGATACGAACATCATCAAAGTAAGCATCTCCTTCGCCTGCTGCTTTTGCAAGTGTCAGAGTTACTTTTCCGCTTTCCGGAGCAGTAAAGTATACATACATATTCTGGAAATAGCTGCTTCCGTCAACGGTTGCACTGGAATTACTGTGTGTATATGCTTTTACAAAGTTCTTTGCGATAGAACGCTCTGTATAATTTGTTCCCAGGACTTCATCTCCGCATTTTACGGTCATAGATGCTTTGCTGTCACTTCTGTTGTCCACACCTACGAGTACTGCATACTGCTGACCCGGTTTCAGATCTGTCAGTTCCTGTGTCATAGCTACATCACCGCTCAGTTTCAGCATCGGATTGCTGTACTGACTCTTAGCGATCTCAGCTGTTCCATCACCAACTTTTGCCCAGTTTGTAGCAAGAGAAGCTGCTCCACCGTTAAATCCGGCATCTACGATATGCATTCCCTGGCTCCAAGTTACATCGATATTACCTTTCTCACCTTTGTATACAACATAAGGTACCTCAGCTTCTGCTGTAAGTGTCAACTGGCCATTTACGATATCAACAGTCTGCTCATCTGTCTTACCTTCATCGGTCAGACGATATACTTTAACATTCTTTAATCCGGCCCAGCTGTCCGGAACATCCCATGTCGTTGTGCCGCCCTGTGTATTCCAGTGATACATCTTCTCATCAGCAGATGCTACTTTCTCACCAGTCTCAGCATCCCAGTTCCACGGAATCAGGTAGCTCTCTGTACCACGTTTGTTACCTGCCTGAATATCAGAATCACGACGATCACCAGCAGAAGGTGCACCCTGTGCAACAACTTTTCCGTTTAATGTCATGGTTCTCTCTCTGTAGGCAGCATCAGATGGATTATCGGAACCTCTTTTCAGTACCAGTTTATTTCCATCATCATCTTTCAATGTGATTTCCATATCCGGTGTCCAGTTTGCAGCTCCGCCTGCATTTACCGGATCTCCATCTACCCATTTGATTACTTTGTAATGCTGGATAAATTTGGTTGTTACATCATGTGTGAACAGGTTTGTGATATATGTATCATAGTCGTTACGTCCCTGCCATCCTTCGAAGTCTTTCATGTTGTAACCGCCAAGCAGAGGCATCATTGCAGCTCCGCCGTAAGAAGGATAATCAGCAACCCAAGAGTCTTTCTGATGGTTACGAAGGAAACGCATAACCTCACTGTTCTGACCTTTCTGGTTTGCTCCACCATAAGTTAAGTCAGCTGCCCAGTGCTGGAATGTTGCATCATACTCGTTTGCTACACCCCACTCATTTGCCATACGCCATCCATTGCTGTTGATCTCTTTTGACAGTTTACGTGTCTGCCAGGAGTCATCATCATTACTTCCGGTATTATTTCCCCAGATATCTACATATACGAAATCAAGGTTTGTTCCTACCAGTTTCTCAAGGTCATCAAAACGTGTTTCACGCTCACCGGTTGCCAGATCATAAATACTGTCAAGACCTACGGCCTGATCCAGCCAGTTCCATCCATAGCGGAGGTTACCTGCTGTGTCACGGCGAACATTGTCATCTTTGAACGCTTTTGCTTCCGGATACATCTCGCCGGCATTTACATGGATACCGAATCTTGCACCGTATTTAGCACCCTCTGTCATCAGAGTATTCATGTCATCAGCACCACCGATACGTTTACCGATATCAGCATAATCCGGATGTGCGGAATCGTGACCTTCATTTGCGTAACCTTTTAACAGTACGGACTGTCCCAGACCATCTGTATTCAAAGCTACTTTCTTTACATTATCAAGAGTTGTCAGGAACGGGTTCTGTGCCTGTCCACCAAAGTTCATGGCGATACGGTATGCTACCAGCTCCGGAACTTCTTCACTCTTATATGGGTTGTTCATGATAGAACGGTATGCTACTGCACCATCCTGCCAGTCAATCTGTGCATCCTCATTCATATCACCTGCTATAATTACTTTTGTACGAGGCATTTCTGTCTCTTTTACCATATAAGATCTGTTGTGAGAATCTGTTACTACACGATGATAATACCATGCACAACTGCTCAGTCCCAGAGATACATAATCCTGTTTTTTCTGTGTGGTTGCCTGTACACGGGTATTATGAGATCCTCCGGATACAGTTGTTGATGCTGTGTATCCATCATGCTCGGAATTACTCCATAATCCGGCACTCATCTCATCATTGGATACAAATCCATATGCATAATCTCTGTTGTGTGTTGTATTGTCTTTAATTTCCAGATAGTAGTCACCACTGGTCTTGGTATTAGAAGACATAGAAGCACCTTTGAAGTTAGCACCATTCTGTGAACTTCTTACAGAAACAAGGCTCTGGTTCGGAATCTCGATTGTCTGGATCGGATTTCCATCTACTGTATCCTCCAGATTATTCTTGATATCTGTAATGTTAAATGCCAGTGTATTACCTTCAGCAACCAGCTCAGATGTGATCACTGCATCAATTTTGTCACCTTTGACTGTCATTACATAAGTCGCTTTTGCACCGTCAAAAGTAGCTTTTACATCAGCATCATCCAGCTCTACAGCTGTTCCGTTGATCGTTACTGTATTGATCTTCTCGCTCTGTCCATAGAACACTTTACCAGCCAGATCACCTTTTTTCATATCGTATCTGACAACACTTGGAAATGTCTTGGAAACAACAACATCCATGTCTTCTGTGGAAAGTGTCTCTGTCTCAAGCTGAGCTTCCTGTGTCAGAACGATATTTTCAACATTCACATTCTGCTCACCTACAGTAACATCCTGTGTTGTACTTACATATCCATCACGGATTACGCTAAGCTGATACTGACCCGGTTTTACGTTAATGCTGTAAACGCCGTCCTCGTTTGTTTTTGTGCTCTGTTTTCCAACTGCAACTGTTGCATTGGCAATCGGTTTACCTTCTGCATCTACAACTTTACCACTTACTGCAAAAGTCTTGATCTGATCCACTGTCTTCTGTCCGGTATAGTGAATATTCTTTACAAATACATCTGTCGCATTTCCGCCGTAGCTTCCGCATTTGAATGCGATTTTATTGCCCAGACTACCGATTTCACTGAAGTCTTCATTCTGGAATGCAACTGTATCACCAATCTTAACTGTTACTTTTTTAGCTGCAGTCCACTCGATGTGTACATTTACTTCCTCACCACTGGTTGGTGATGCAATTCTGTCACCAGTATACCACGGACTTCCACTTGCACCGTATTTCTGCCAGAACCATCCGCCTGCATCAAAGCCGATCATCATACCAACAGAATCGGTATTGTATCCAAGATATACACCAAAACGGTTGTTTGTAGCTTCCGTTGCGTCTGTTTTGATTGTAAAATCAAAATATCCATCTTTGGAAAAATCAAATGTGGTTGGATTAACAAACATTGCCGGTTTGGAGCCTGGATTATTTCCATTTCCAACACCTGATTTCAAATGCAGCCATTCGTCCTCTACTGCACAAACTGCATCATCCCCAACTTTATTCTCCAGTGTCCATTCATCATTGACACCATCTTCCAGCTCCGCCTGAACTGCAATCTGATCCTCATTTTGATCAGATGCTTCCATATCCTGATTAGCCTCTGCTGCTTTTGCTGTAACCGGATACAGACTTGTCGGAACCATTGTTCCGATCATTGATGCCGCCATTGCAAGGCAAAGCATCCGGACTACAATTTTTTTCCTCATACTTTTTCTCCTCCTGCATGATCCCCATAGTTGCCTTTGTTACCGGATGTAATAAACTTGTTTCACATCCTTTTATATTTATATAGAGAGCAAAATTCCCACACCTTCGGCATGGGAATTTTACTATATATAATCATTAAAAATGGAAAAGAAGATCCTTCCTCACTGGCAATGGACAGACAGATGTATCTGTTTTCTCCTCATCTGTTTCATGTTCCCCGATCCTTAACATAAGTAATGTCTTTTATCAATTCCGCAGGTACAACCGTCCTACCTTTGCCACAATATACAGTTCAAATATTCAACTTCTTTTTGTCGCTCTGTCTGTTTCACCAAATTTCATTAAGTACTCTTTTTTTCTCGCCTACACCATATTGTTGTCTGCTCTTTAAAGGTGAAAAATGTATGCCAATCCCCATTTTAACATACATGTTCTTTTTCTATGTCACAACAATGGCTCCTCATTTTCACAGTTGCACACATAGCACTTCTTAATGAATTTTTTCTTTGGATTACATATTTTTATATATCTGAACTACTTTACGTGTTTCATTATATACCCTTTCCGGATTGAATGCTTGCCGTTTTCACTTGCCCGGGCAGACCTTTTTATACAATTCGGAACAAATAGAAAAGGATCCAATCTCTATTTCTGAAAATCGGATCCTCTTTCTGACTCCATGTATTACACCTCTGTTTTATCCACAAAAACAACTTTATTCCCTGCCAAGTTTGCGATACACGGTCACAATCATGGTAATAAAGCATGCCAGTCCACCGATGGCATTGGAAATCGGCTCCGCAATAAACACACCATGCACGCCCAGTCCAAACAAATGCGGCAGGATCAAAGTCAACGGAACCACGATAATAATCTTTCTGAAAATAGAGAAAAACATCGCATGTTTTGCCTTTCCAAGTGCCGTAAACGTCGACTGTCCGCAAAACTGAAACGCCATAAAGAAAAATCCGAAGAAATACAAATGCATTGCCGAAATTCCAAGCGTCAGCGTATCACCACTTCCGCCAAACATCCGGATAAACGCTCCCGGAATCGCGGAAACCAGCCCCCAGACTGCCAGTGTATACACAATCGTCACTCCCGCTATGGTTCGGATCGTCTTTTTCACACGCTCATATTCCTTCGCACCGTAGTTGTAGCCAAGCACCGGCTGACTGGCACTGGTAAATCCCTGCACCGGCAGAGAAATGATCTCACGCACGGAATTGATGATCGTCATAATACCGACATACACATCTCCGCCATGAGTCTGCAGCGTCGCGTTGCACACCATCTGTACCGTTGAGTTTGTGACCGACATAGTGAACCCTGCCAGACCAAGTCCCATGATGTTCTTCACACGCGCTCCCTGTAACTGCATGGAACGTCTCTGAATCCGGATCAACGCTTTTTTTCCGGTCAAAAAACGTACCGTCCACACAGCTGCTGCCGCCTGTGAGATCACCGTTGCGATCGCAGCTCCGCGTACCCCCATATTTAGTACAAAAATAAAAATCGGATCCAGCGCAATATTCAAAGCAGCACCGATCACGGTTGTACACATGCCAATTTTTGCAAAGCCCTGTGCATTGATAAAGTTATTCAGTCCCAGACCGAACATAACAAAAATCGTTCCAAGCAGATAAATCGTGATGTACTGTTCCGCGTAAGGCAGCGTTACCTCACTGGCTCCCAGAAGCATCAGCAATGGTCGCTTGAAAATCAGTCCTGCCACCGTCAGTACTACTGCGAAAATCAAAAACAGAACCACGCAGTTTCCAAGAATATATTCTGCTTCCCGTTCATTCTTCTTTCCACGCTCAATGGAAAACAGCGGCGCACCGCCCATTCCCACCAGATTTGCAAATGCGATCACAATCGTAATCATCGGCAGACACACACCAACGCCCGTCAGCGCATCCATGGAATCGCCGCCAATCCGCCCGATAAACATACGGTCCACCACGTTATAAAGAACGTTCATCAGCTGCGCCAGCGTCATTGGAATCGCCAGACGCATCAAAATTTTTATAATACTTCCCTTTGAAAAATCTCCATTCTGTGTCATTTCTGCCTAAGCACCTGCTTTCTATATCCCCTCCAAAATACATTTTTTGTGCTTTTTAGTGCCCACAATTACAGCACTTGTGAATACTTCCTGCTTGGAGCTGCATTGGAAGCCACTGTTTTCCATCTTTTTCATACAGCTCACCACTCGTTGTAAATCCAACTGTCTCAAAAAGCGGTACCGCTTCCTGCAACACATCCGCATTGATCATCTGTGCCCCTGACATCATCGCTTTATCGATCAGCAGACGCACAATGAAATCGCCATATTTTTTTCTGCGAAACTTCGGCAGCACAGCCACTTCCTTCATCTGATAGGATTCTCCATCGAAAGAAATCCCTCCGGTTGCAACCGCCGTTTCCCCTTCATACGCCAGGGCATACATACAAAACGCATCCGGCTCTTCCTTTATCGAAAGCTGCAGTTCCTGACCTAACACCGCATTGCGGATGTCTGTCACCTGCTGCATCTGCTCATTTTTTTCACTCCCACTTACTAATTTCCCGAATACCATATCCGTTTCCCCCTTCTTCTGTCGTTTCCGTCAAAATCCCACATCCATTGGCAGCCTGCCATTCATAAAAAGATTTTTTCGGCACGCCGTATCGCTCCATAACAGACATAATTGTACCACCATGGCACACAATTGCAATCTTCTCCAGACCTTTTTCCCTTGCCTCTGCCACACATTTCTCATATGCCGCACAGCACCGCCTGCGAAAATCCGCGCCGCTCTCTCCGTTTGGAATCAGCATCTGACCATTGCTGTCAATCCAGACCTGATACAACGGATCATCTTTCAATTCTTCATAATTTTTATATTCAAAATCCCCGAAATCTGTTTCCTGCAGTCCGTCCCACGGCACTTTTCTCTGTTCCGGGAACAAAAGATCCGCCGTGTCCCGACAGCGAATCATCGGACTGACATAAATCAGATCCGCTTCAAATCCAATCCCCTGCTGCTTTCGCATTTTTAATTTTTCTTTTGCATCTGCGGTCAGCCCTTCATCCGTTCTGCCGACATAACGCCGCTCAACGTTACCCTGCGTCTGACCATGGCGAATCCATAAAATCTGCATGTTTCATGTTCCTCTTTATTTATACTAAATGGATATTCGCAATCCATTTGCACCACTTGCTCATCCCCCAGCAGCTGCTCTGTGATTATTCATCTGCAGGATCGAAACATATAATTTTCCTTACTGGTTCAAGATAGACTCTGTCAGTTCTTTCGGTGTTGACACAATCTGTATTGCTCCATTAAAAACTCTGTAGATTTGAACCCCCAGTTTACACTGATGCACGGAATTCCCGCATTTGCTGCTGTCTGGATATCTACTTCAGAATCACCAATGTAAATACAATTTTCCGGTTTGACATTTAATTCACGCATTGCCTGAAATACCGTATCCGGAGCCGGTTTTTTATGAATAGCAGGTGACTCACCGATAGCAACTTCTATTTCATCCGCAAAGAAATCTTTGCAAAGTCCTTTTACAGCAGCATCAAATTTGTTGGAAACAATAGCCAGTTTATAGCCATGTTCTTTCAACGTATGAAGCATATCAATAATCCCATCATATGGTTTCGTGTTATCCAGCATATGTTCTTTGTAATGCACCGGAAAATCTTTCATGCAGGCATCATAATTTGGATTACTACGTCCGTCCGGCAATGCTTTTTCCATCAGTACATAAATTCCATTGCCAACTTTTTCTCTGATTTCTTCGCATGTATAAACAGGACCTCCATATTTTTTCATACAATAATTCACACTGTTGGTCAGATCCTGTATTGTATTTAATAATGTTCCATCAAGGTCAAATATTGCTGTATTTCGTGTAGACATTTCAAGTTCCTCCTATGCCACTTTAGCCAATATTAAAAGCGAATTGAATTAATCCGTTTGATTTCGTTGCCATTCTAGCAGAAAAAAAAAGTTTCGTCAAAAATAGCATTCAGAGTCATTTAAAAAATTTACTGCACGAAATGGATCTTCCCGATACTTCTTGTCGGTAGTCTCTTTCTTGAACATGGAAATTTTCATGTACTTTTCCATTCCGTGCTG